>MKWU01002231.1_pt1 | contig 29875 bp, 22 predicted proteins | sample 809101 | NCBI WGS metagenome assembly MKWU01 (sample SAMN05860141, study PRJNA318959) | sponge metagenome | host: Aplysina aerophoba | place: Slovenia: Piran, Adriatic Sea, Gulf of Piran | collected 2013-05-07
ACAGCGGCCGCATCGCCAACATTAATGTAATCATCACACACCGTGCCCCACTGGCCGTTGCGATACACTTCCACCCGCCCTTCCGCCGCCGTCGGCCCATCTTGCAACCGTAACGCCCCCTCGGGGGTGTCCGCCTCGGCGCGCGTCGGGAGAACCGGCCCCAACAGCAGACTCCCACTCAGCAGCACGGCCCCCATGATATGCGACAGGGGCCAGGGATGACTATAACTGGTTTCATGGCTTTCCATACTGTTCCTCCCGACCTCCAACGTGTGCGGCCCATTCCTTGGCAAGCGTCTGTTCCCCGCCCCCCGGCATCCGGGCGGTTCTCATCTGCGTTCTAAGGAGGTCTCCCTCCGAGTTCATTCAATACTCTTATACGGATGTACCTCACGCGCAGCAATACAAAAGTCAATCGGGGGCACGACCCGGCACGGACGGGGATACGTGAAATGCTCTAGAATTTCAACGTCGTCTCGATATAGCCGAAATTGGCGCTGTCGTCGGGATAGATCTGATCCACGATGCTGTCGCCGAAGACGTGGGCAAAAAAGACGTTGACGTTGATGTGTTTGTTCAGGTTGTAGCTGAGGCTCGTTTCGATAATCTGAAACAGGTCACGCTTGCCAAAGGTCGGGCGGCCGACAAAGCCGAAGCCGGCCTGCCGGCCTTCCAGGGTTGCACCCGCGCCCTGGTACCACAGGTCGTTCTTCTCGCTGACGCGAATATAGTGAAAATCCGTGCGCCAGACCAACCCTTCGAGCGGACGGAGAATGAGTTGAAAAAAGATGTCCTCGTTATTCATCAGGTTATAGAAGGTCGAAAACGAATACACCCGGGCGGTCGGCAGCATCTGAAAAAAGGTGTCATGGTCGCCGTCGTTGGGATCGTCATCACCCGAGCTGCGATTATAGCCAATCCGGAGCCAGGGTTTCCCCGGCAGCCCGCTGGGTTGCCAGCCGGCCTCGGCGGCAAACGCCCAGCCGTGATGATCCTGGTTGTCCCAGTCGCCGCCCTGCACCACGCCCCAGCCCATCAGGTCAATCGGACCGACCCCGGTCGGCACGACCTGAATCAGGTTGCCGCCACCCGTGTTGATGGCGATATGTCGGCGACTGCGTTCTGCGGCCGGCCGGTTATCGGTGGGCCGCAGGTTCCGTCCGTCGGCGTAGTAGATATAGAACAGCCGCGCGTCGGTCATTTTGGCGAACTCGGGCCGGGTCAGGTTGAAGCCGGCGTACAGGATGTCGATATCGTCAATAGTCTTATTGCCGGCCAGGTCAAAACCGGCCTGGGTGGGATGAGAGCCGTGCAGCGTAAAATTGTAGGCGTCCTTAGTCCAGCTCAGGGTGAAGCCGTCATACGAACGTCCGACGTGGGACCAGCCAAAGGGGCCGAGCAGACGCTGGGAGACGCGCATCCGTTTGATCCAGTCGATAGTCGGATCCTTGCTCATCACCTCCGCGCCTCCGGCTATCGAATGCCGGCCACCCCTCAGGCGAAGGCCGGGGATACCGAGCCGTTTGAGGGTCAGGTGGGCCTGTTTGAGAAACACACTGGCGTCGTTCTGGCGACGATTATGGGACAGATAGACGGGCCCCAGGCCGAAGGAGCCCTGCGGCGCCGGCGCGCTGGCGTCATCGGGCAGGCCCATCAAAGCCGTGTTTTGCGCTTCGAGATGCAGGTCGAACAGGTCTTGCTGCCATTTCAGGCCCAGCTTGGCCACGGTAGCCGCATAGGCATACGAAGAATCGCCCGAGGTACCCTCAAACCAGTCCCAGAACTCGCCCCGCGTGCGCAGGCTGGCGAAAACTGACAGTTTTGGAGAAATCTGGCTGACCGGGACGTCCGCCCGAAGCGGAGCCGGAAATACAGTCAGGAGCCCCAGGACGAGCAGCAGGAGACTTGCGTGTTGGATACAAGCAGATAGCTGCTGATAGGGTGTCCCGGTACATCCTGTAGAACTGCTTCGGCCTTGTATCATTCTCTCCTCCTCGTCCGTATGCCTTGCTCGATGTCTCCGTAAAACAGGCTAGGCAATGTTGGAGCCAAACACAAGAAAGCTAGAATACAGAGAAGCGGGAAGAAAAGTAAGTAGCGAGGATGGCTGCATATTTTCCCTTGATGCCGACCCTGGCCAATCTGGATGCTTGTATCCCGAGATACCATCATATTGTTAGCCTATGTGCAGAGTTGTTCTTCTGGAGATAGGAGATTGTGAGCCCTTGATCTTAGCCCAACTTGGAAATACGTGTGAATGGAAAAGGGAGGGGGGCAGGGGCGGTCGGAGGGACGACCGCCCCCAGGGCAGCCTAGAAGAGAGCGGAAGGAAGGGCAACTCTCTTCAGCAAGCTCGATCAAGAGCTCTGACTCACAGCTAGAGAATAAGTGCAGGAAGTATGCCAAATCGAAAGACAAAGAAAAGCCTATATTTTTCAGTCTGGTCGGTGTGAGGTGCCTATCTTTGCGGCATGCCTGTGGTGTTGCCTGCTGCTGAGACAACAGACGCCCGTCCGTTAGCCCTCCTCCTGCTAGAGTCGGGTTCGACGTTTGCGCTTTCCCCAAGTTTTGATGGGCATCCGGTGATACGCTTGCTTGACGCGCTGCGGGTCAAGCTCGAGCTGAGTACACGCCCAGCGAAAAGATAAAGGGTCCTCACTCTCGTCTGTAATCCAGGCTCGATCGCGCTCGTACTGTGGTTGCGCTCCCTCGCTGCCCTGACACGCGGCATCCCTCACAAAAAAGGCATCAATGAGCACGGCCCACCAAAGCTTCTGTCGTGGGCCTCCGTGATAGGGCGGTGCCGCCTGCGGTGTTTCGACGGTCGGGTCAATGACAAGAAAATTGCTGGAGATGTCTTCGGACCACGCGTAGTTTGCATCCTCGGTCAACAATGTGGGTGTTTCCTTTCTGTGTGAACATTGAGGGGGAGGGGGGCGACGCGGGAAATCGTCGCCCCCCGAGCAGAGAGAAAAGGCAAAGGAGGGAAAACCTTTTCTCCCTTGCCCACGCCTGTATGTGTGTTCAGAGAGCATAAAGCATGCCATGGTTGCCGTGAGAGACGCCTGCTGATTTTCCTGAGCTACCGTCTGCTGAGAGCGGTAGAGTCAGATGTTGCGCTGCACAGAGAGCATCACATTGTTGCCTCCCCACCAGCAGCGGCGTAGGATTCTGAGTACGCTTTTGACTTTATGCGGTCTCACCGGATAAAGAAGGCATACGCAAATCGGTTAAGAGCTGAATCAGCCACGAGCCCGCCACTGGTTATACGAGTATGCTTCCGCATGGACATTATCTGAGTGAGCACCATTTTCTTATTTTTCTGCTTCAGATCCTGCTGTTGCTGGTGATGGCCCGTGGGTTCGGTGAGGTCTTTCGCCATTGGGGTCATCCGCCCGTTGTCGGAGAAATCCTGGTTGGTCTTCTCCTGGGTCCAACGCTGCTCGGGCGTCTCTCGCCTGAATTGTACCAGACCTTGTTCCCGCCAGACCCGATTCAATACACCATGCTGGAGACGGTTTCCTGGTTTGGTGTGCTCCTGCTCTTGCTTGAGACCGGCCTCGAAATCGACGTGTCTGCGGCCTGGAAGCAGCGCGGTCCGGCACTCCGCATCGGTATTATTGGTGTTGTCGTTCCCTTGGCCGTTGGGTTTCTCTTATCGTTGTTGTTGCCTGACGCGTATCTCGTCATACCAGACCAGCGGGTGACCTTCGCCCTGTTTTTAGGCACGACCATGGCGATTAGTGCCATGGTCATTATCGCCCGGGTGCTGCACGACCTGGATTTGGTCAAGAGTGATCTGGGGCTCCTGACCCTGTGCGGCTATGCGGTGAATGATATTTTGGCCTGGGTGATTCTCAGCCTCGTCTTTGCCACTGCCGCGGCTGCCACGCTGAGTATCGGTTCGGTCATTCTCCTGCTGGCGACCGCAGTCGGCTTTACCGCCTTTTGTCTCTCGCTGGGGTTACGCCTGGTTGACCAATCGCTGACCGGACTGGTCACACGTATCCCGCACCAACCCGGCGTTGTGCTGACTTTTGTGTGTTGCTTGGGGCTGCTGTGTGGGGCAATCACGCAGTGGATCGGCCTGACCGGCCTGCTCGGGTTTTTTCTGGCCGGGATCATGGCCGGAGATGCCGGGGCGCTTTCCGAACGGGTGCGGCAGATCCTCACCCAGATGGTGCACGCGATTTTCGTACCGCTCTATTTTGCGACGATCGCCATCCAAATAGACTTCTTTGCACAGTTTGATGCCTTTCTCGTCCTTTTTGTGACCGTCGTATCAATCGCCGGGAAGTATTTTGGTGCGTGGCTGGGAGCGCAACAGGCGGGGCTCTCTGCGGTGGACCGGGTTTCCATCGGCATTGCTTTTACTCCCAGTGGCGTGACCGGCATTGTGGTTGCCGCCGTGGCGGTAGAGCATCAGATCATCACCATTCCGGTCTTTGTTTCCATTGTCCTCTCGGCGATTATCTCCTCTCTTATTGTCGGTCCCTGGTTGATGTGGTCCATTCGACGTCGGCCGGCCATGAATATCGCCGAGTTGTTTGTGCGCCGGGCGCTGATTCCTGGCTTGACCGGCATGACACGTCAGGCGGTGATCCAGGAACTCTGTCAGGAAATATCGGAACACCAGCCTGCATTGGACCGGGAAACCGTATTTGCGGCGGTCCACGCTCGGGAGGAGTTGATGGGAACGGGCGTCGGGAGTGGGATTGCCATCCCGCATGCTCGTCTGGCAGCGCTCTCGAAACCCGTGATTACCTGCGGACGTTCGCCGGCTGGGGTCGATTGGGACGCACCGGACGGGTTGCCCGTACAGTTGGTCTTTCTGCTGCTCACACCTGTTCAGGACGAGGGTGCGCAGTTGCAGATTCTGGCGGCATTGGCCCGCACGATGAGTGCGGAAGAGGTGCGACAGAGCCTGGTGCAGGCCAAGGATGCCGGCGAGTTGTGGCAGCGCTTGTACGATGTGTTGCAGTCGGCCGAGGCTCAGATCGTACCACGCCAGCCCGCCTAGATGTAGGGGCAACCCCCTGTGGTTACCCCGTCTGCCATTCGACCAGTGGCGACTCGCAGTTTTACAATAAATTATAGCGCTTCATCCGCTCCCGCAGGACATTGCGACTCACGCCCAGCAGCCGGGCGGCCTGGACCTGATTATAGCGAGAGAGTTCAAGCGCTTTGCCGACGACAAGCCGCTCAGAACGTGCAAGGACATTGCCCGCGTGCTGGGCAAACAGCTCTTCCAGGGTTGCATTCAGGGCGGCTTCGGCGTTTGGTGGTGGGGATACCGAGGCGGCCGGAGCGCTGCTGGCAGGCAGGGTAAGGTCTTCTTCGGTGATAACCGGGCCACGTGAGTACAACACCGTCTGGGCGATAACGTTCTCAAGCTCACGGACATTCCCCGGCCAGGAATAGGCGAGGAGTTTCTCACCCGCGGCTGCAGAAAACTCTTGCGGGCCGCTTTTGTTATCTTGAGTATGGAGTTGCAGGAGATGCTTGGCTATGAGGAGAATGTCTTCACCGCGCTCCCGTAGCGGTGGTAGATTAATCCGTACGACATTAAGGCGATAGTATAAATCTTCACGAAACCGGCCATCTTGAAGCAGCGTTTCGAGCGCCTGGTTGGTCGCCGCAATAATCCGCACATTGATCTGCCGTAAGCGCCGTCCTCCCAGCCGGTAGATCTCGCGTTCTTGCAACACGCGGAGGAGTTTGGCCTGGAGGAGGGGGGGCATGTCCCCGATTTCGTCCAGGAAGAGTGTGCCGCCGTGGGCGAGTTCAAATTTTCCGGGACGTGACTCGACTGCCCCGGAAAAGGCGCCGCGCTCATGGCCAAAGAGTTCGCTCTCCAGCAGGGAGTCCGGGATGGCAGCACAATTAATGGCCAGGAATGGTCCGTTGCTGCGTTGCGAATAGGTATGCAGGGCGTGGGCCACCAGCTCTTTGCCCGTCCCGCTCTCTCCCGTAATCAAAATCGTAATGTCACGCGCCGCGCTTTTACCGATAATTTTATACACTTCCTGCATGGCTTGGCTGTTCCCCAGCATGGGCACAGCCTCGGGCGAGAGGGGTTCCGGCCGTGCCTCGTCCGGGGGAGAGGCAGGCTCCTGGACGGAGGTGTGTTTTTTGAGCGTGCGGCCGATGAGCTGCTTGAGGGTTTCGATATCAAACGGCTTGACCAGATAGTCATCCGCGTCCAGGGTGGTGGAGCGGATGGCCGTTTCGGCTGAAACAAAAGCCGTCATCATGATGACGGGCAGGCTGGGCCGGCGGTGCTTGATCTCTTCGAGGGTAGAGAGTCCGTCGCGGTTGGGCATGCGGACATCCATGAGGATGAGTCGCAAGGCTGGGTCGTCTATTTTTTCCAGCGCTTCGTTGCCGGAGAAGGCCGACAGCAGTTCGTATTCCCGACCGAGGACGCGCCGGAAAGAATAGTGAACGTTCCGTTCATCATCAACAATAAGGATTTTTTCCATGACTAGAGGGGGAGTCGGATGCACACCGTTGTGCCGGCTCCTGGCTGAGAGAAGAGGCGCAGGCGGCCGTTATGACCTTCAACGATGCGTTGCGATATGGATAGCCCCAGTCCGGTGCCCTCTTCTTTGGTCGTAAAAAACGGGTCAAAGAGCTGGGATCGCACCTCGGGTGAGATCCCGGCTCCCTGGTCGGCAATGGTGACCCGCAGGCTGCCGCCCCCAACGCCGATATGCACGGTCAGGGTTCCACCGTGGGGCATGGCCTGAATCGCGTTGAGCAAGAGGTTCAGGAACACCTGCTTGATCTGGGTGCCATCCACCCAGGCCAGGGGGAGGTTGTTGGCCCAATCCTTGCGGATGACGATCTCACGCACGCGTGCCTCCGGGCCGATTAAAAGTAGGGTTTCTTCCATGATTTCCTGGAGGCGTTCGCGCTGAAAATGGGGTGGGCGTGGACGGGCGAATTCCAGAAACTGGTCCAGTAAGAGTTTGATGCGCTGCAACTCACCCTGGACAATACGGAGATCGTCCGAAAAGCCGTTGGTCGTTGTTCGATCCCGCGGATAGTCTTGAACCTGGTCCTGTGACATCGCGTAGATCAGCATGAGCACGGTATTCAGCGGGTTGCGCAGCTCATGGGCCAGCCCCGCGGACAGCTTGCCCAGAGCGGCCAATTTCTCAGACTGGCGGAGTTGTTCCCTGGTTTGCATTTCGTCCCGATAGAGGGTCGCATTTTCTATGGCAATCGCGGATTGACTGGCCAGCAGGGTCAGAAGCCGAACATCGCTATCCTCAAAACAGCGTGGTTCGGTCGTATAGACGTTCAGGACACCGATAATGGCGGTTCTGGCCCGGAGTGGTACGGACAAGAGGGAACACAGTCCTTCACGGCGGGCCAGGTCCGCCACGCGGTAGCGGGTTTCCTTGCGGACGTCAGGCGTGTACAGCGGTCGGCCGGTTTTGATCACTTCCCCGGTTAGACTGGTGGCCACTTCACGCGCTGGCTGGGCAAGATAGGCTTCGCTCGCGCCCTCGGTAGCGGCCGGGCGAAGGGTGCCCTCTTCAGGGTCGAGCAGGAGAATGGAGGAGACGCGTGCAGCCATGAGGCGTCGGGCCTGGGCAACAATACGCTGTAGCACCTCTTCCAGTTGCAAGGTTGATGAGATTTCAGCCCCAATGGTGAATAGCGCTTCGAGTCGTTCTTCGAGATGTCCCTGGAGCGTATCCTGTGTCATAGCTACGCTCTCAATGGGACCGAGTAGAAAAGTCGGGTGTAATCCATATCCCCACAGGCGGATTGATGGGAGGGGAGCAGAGCGGGCAGCTGCCCGCTCTGCTCTTTTGGTTAGGCTTCCTCAGTACCGAGACGCGGAACGGGTTCCGCCCGCATTGAGCGCTGGCTGCTCACCCCCAGGGTTGAGCCAGGGGAGAACATCTGCGAGGCGCCGTAGGCCACGTTTCCGTGCTCGCCAACATCCAGACCCTCGGACTCTTCGTCCGGCGAGACCCGGAGTCCCATGGTGGCCTTGATGATGCTGAACAGGATAAAGGCGAACGCAAAGGTAAAGATGCCAATGGCCACGATACCGATGATCTGACTGACGAGTTGCGCACCGCCGGCCAAATTGCCGAAAATGCCGACCGCCAGGGTGCCCCAGATGCCGCACACGAGGTGGACGGAGATAGCCCCCACCGGATCGTCGATCTTTATCTTGTCAAAGAACAGGACCGAGCCGACAACAATCGCCCCGGCAATCAGCCCAATCAGCGTGGCGGACATAGCCGCCATTTGATCGGCGCCGGCAGTGATGCCGACCAATCCGGCCAGAATACCGTTTAAGGCCATGGACAGGTCCGGCTTTTGGAGGATGACCCAGGATGTGAACATCGCCCCAAGACCACCGGCTGCGGCGGCAATACAGGTGGTAACCAGGGTTAAGGACACGAGATTGGGGTCGCCGGACAGGACGGAGCCGCCATTAAATCCGAACCAGCCGAGCCACAGCAGGAAGACACCAATGGCGGCCAGCGGCATATTGCTGGGCAGGATGGGCCGAATACGGCCGTCCGCCATGTATTTCCCCATGCGAGGCCCCAGCAGCATGGCTCCGGCCAAGGCTCCCCAGCCACCCACCGAGTGGACAATGGTTGAGCCGGCAAAGTCATAAAAGGGTGTTTCCATCATATCCAGCCAGCCCGCGCCCCATTTCCAACTGCCGGTGATGGGATACGAAACGGCGACGAAAATGGTCGCAAAAACCATGAAAGAGGATAACTTAATACGCTCGGCAACCGCGCCGGATACAATGGTTGCCGCGGTCGCCGCAAACATGGCCTGGAAGAGAAAGTCCGTCCAATAGGTGTAGCCCTCACTGTACAGACTGGTCTGTGAGGCCACTTCGTCCGTCACCTCAACGCCAAACCCGGCAAAGGCCAGCCAACCGGCAGAATCCTCCGCAAATCCGGGATACATCAGGTTGAAGCCGCACAGCGCATAGGTCATCAACCCAATACAGATGACAAAGGTGTTTTTAAAGAGAATATTGACCGTGTTCTTGGACTGGGTCAGACCGGATTCGAGTGAGGCAAATCCCAGATGCATGATAAACACCAGGGCCGCGGCGATCATCATCCATAAATTATGGGCGGTAAACAGGGCAAACCCCTGTGAGGCGGCAAATTCCGCGTAATCCTTGTACTGGGGAGCGTCCTCGGCAAAGGCGAGCGGTGCCAGCAGCCCGATGCCCAGCGTAGCGAGTGATCCCAAAGCGAATAAACGTTTCATCTCAACCTCCTTATAGCCTGCGATGCCTTCACGCGTGTCGAGATGCCCCGTATTGCCCCGTAGCAATATTGAGAATGACGTTGCGATTCGTTTTGCCGTTCTCGATACTGCTGGTCCCTGCCGGGACTCCTTGCGATGTTGCCCTCACAACACCAGAGCCCCGGCACGAGTTGTCGTTCTGGCTAGATCGCGTCTGCTCCCCGCTCCCCGGTTCGGATACGTACAACATCATCCATGGGCAGGATGAATATCTTGCCATCACCGATCCGCCCGGTTCGGGCCGCGGCAATGATGGTATCCGCCACTTCGGCCGCCTTGTCGTCATCGATCAAGATTTCAATCTTGACCTTGGGCAGGAAGTCCACCACATACTCCGCACCGCGATACAGTTCCGTATGCCCCTTTTGTCGACCAAAGCCCTTGACCTCGGTGATGGTCAAACCCTGGATGCCCGTTTTGGAGAGGGCTTCCTTGACCTCATCGAGCTTAAACGGCTTGATGATCGCCTCTATCTTCTTCATAGGAGCCTCCTTTGAGAGATTCGGCTACATGAGGTAGGCGAACTCCACAATCATCGAATCCTGGTCGTCCGAATAGCCGCTACCGTCGTCGAACACATCTTTATTGGACCAGTCGTGGCGGAACTCCAAGCGAGCCTGCAAGTTCTCTGTCATCTGCCATTTGAAGGTACCGGTGACTTCTCGGAGGTCCTGCTCAATACCGGTCCGATAGCCGTCCGGGTCGGAGAACCACTCGCCGCGCAGCGCAAAGGACCAGTCCGCCAGGCTCTCGTCCAGCAGGCCGCCGCCCAGGGTGACAATGCCCGACAGCCCAGTCCAGTCGGCGTCGTCTCCACCCACCTGTTCCGAGGCCGTGCCATAGTCGAAGTTGGCCAGCAGGTCTACGTTTTCCATGGGCGAATAGGTCAGGACGGTATCGAACACGCCACTCTTGGAGCTGCCGCTGTCGTCGTCCTCTGCTCCAAAGACGCCGTTGAAGGTCCAGGCCAGGTCACCAAGCTCCAGTCCCAAACTCCCGAGAAAGGTCTTGCCGTTGTTGTTATCCCGCACATTGTCCCAGCCGTTCACGACACCGGCCGTCAGGCTGATATTGTCGTTCAGAGCCGTGGAGAACAGCACACCAGTATGGGTGAACGGGATGGCGTAGCCGAACATGAAGGAGCGCGACACATTGGGATTATAGGGCGATTCGATCACCTCGCCGCCCAGCAGGGTGGCGAACTTCCCGAACTTCATCTCGACGCCATTGCCGACCCCAAAGGTGTAGGTCATATAGGCCTGCTGAACCTCGAAGTTATGCGCCAGATCTCCGCCCCAGTCAGACTGAATCAGGCCGGCGGTCTCACCGTAGTCCAGCACGGCATGGAAGCCGACCCCGCTCTCGGTTTCCTTGGACACTTCGAGCTGCAACAAGTCCATGGTGAAGTCGTTGTGGTTCTGGTCAAAGATGCGCATATTGTTGCTACCCGAGTCCGGGCTGTTGAAGTTGTAGTTATAAGACCCATACATCAAGCCGCCAAACTGAAAGCCGTTCAGGCCCAGCAGGCCGCCTTCCAGCGATTCGACACGGTTGGTCAGGTCCATGATACCGTTCCCAGCCTCGCCGTTCTCTCCAGGGCCTTCCTTGAGGCGACTTACCTCTCCTTCCAGCTCATCAATCCGCTGCTGCATTTGCTGCAGCATTCCCTGCACATCAGGACTGGCTGGCGCGGCAGTCTCCTCCTCACCCGAGGCACTCACGCCCCCTGCAACTCCCAATACGACCGCGAGAGCCGCAATGCTGATAACTCTTTTCATCTACTACCCCCTTGATAAAAATGTGTCCCTTGGATTCTGCCGGAACACGTTCGGTACACTTGATCAGAAAATATCTGCAAAGCTGATGCCAATTCCGGACAAGGAGAAAACTGATAGAAATCAAGTCAGTTTCTTGCTCTTGGCAGAAAAGAATGCTCAGAAGAGCAGCAGTTGCAGACCAGACTGCCTAAACTCTGAACAGACGAAGTTGACACAGCCCCCGGCATGTCTGCTATGTGTCGTGTATCTGTCAGAAAAAGGCTGAAAGGAGAAAACAATGCCAAATGCAGATTTCGAAGTTCGCCAGCTCCTCAAGGCGTATCGCAAGGGTGTTATCTCGGATGCGCTGTTCGAAGAACAGATGGAGGAACTGTCCAACGGCGGGGCAGCGACCTATACCTATAACGGGGAAAGTCACGCCACCGAGAAAGACATGATTCTGGCCTTACTGGACGAGTTCCGGTGTGGAGAAGACTTTGCCGCGGAATACCTCAACGGCTGGATTGAGGCCAGTGACGAGGCGTGTGTGAGGGGTGGCTTGCGGACCGTGCAGCAGCGTGAGGCTTTTCATGCCCACCTCTTGGAATCCCGGCTGCGCGAGCTGGGTGGGGACCCACAGTGTACAGTACCGGCCGAGCGGCGGGACAAAGAAATGCCTTTCTACTCGTCAAAAGAGAAGGGCGATGTGGAAAAGCTCCAATCCCTTGCCGAAGTGCTCAAAGACCCCGAGACCATCTTAAAGCCGCTGACCGATTCCATTGATCAGATTCAGGACGATCAGCAAACCAAAGCACTCCTGCAGACCATTATTGACGACGAAATGTCGAGCATTAAATGGCTGCTGGATGCATGTGAGACCATGAGCGCCCCCAAAGCGGCCTAGCCGCTCATTTGCTTACGGAGAGAGGGAGGGGTACGGGCAGCCTGCCCCTCCCTATATACCGTGCCTGCTCTGTCTGACGCCAGTTCAGCATTCACGTCCGGGGATATTTCCTCCGATGTTCTTCGCCCTCTGCTGCCCTGGCGCGAACAGCTGACGTCCTGCTGGCAGCATATCGTCGCCGGCGTTGCGCACGCGCCGGACCCGTCTGGAGCGGCGGTCAATCTGAGTCGCCTCCTAGAGCATGGCTGTGGGACGGGCGCCGTGTTCCAATCCGCCGAGCTGTCTCGTGACCTGCTGTTTCTTCTGGGGGCCAGTCAGCATCTCTCGACTGTCTTGGTCCAGCAGGAACAGGACTGGGAAGCCGTCTTTTTGACCGATCACGCTGCTACGGAAAAATCGACCGCTACCCACCTTCAGGCGTGCCGTCCAGCCCTCCCGTGCGATCTGACTGAAGATGATTTTCTACATGGGCTGCGCGCCTACCGCAATCGTGAATATCTGCGGATCGGAACACGAGACCTGCTCGCTCGGGTGTCCCTTGAAGAGACAACCCGCGATTTGAGCGCCCTGGCCGATGCCGCAGTCCAGATTGCCTATGAATACACTCGGGCCAGGATGGAGCGGGACTACGGGGAAGCCTGTGTTGAAGAGGCGGGAGAAAAACGTCCGATTGCCTTCGTGGTATTCGGCATGGGCAAGCTCGGGGGAGAAGAGCTGAATTTCAGTTCGGACATTGACCTCATCTACCTGTACGAATGTGATGCCGGCCTCACAACGGGTGGAAGAAAGGGCCAAATTGACACCCGGACCTATTTTACCGAGCTCGCCCGGCATCTCACCCAGGCTCTCAGCACCTCCGGGACTGGGGGCTTTGTCTTCCGGGTTGACCTCCGCCTGCGACCGGATGGGACGAACGGTCAGATTGTCAATTCGCTCGCAAACACGCTGTTGTATTATGAGTCCTGGGGCCAGACCTGGGAACGTCTGGCGCTGCTCAAAGCGCGGCCTATTGCCGGCGAGCAGGCCCTGGGTGAGCACTTTTTACGCGAGGTGGCGCCGTTTATCTTGCGTCGTTATCTCGACTTCACCACGGTCGAGGATACCAAAGCGCTGAAAATGCGGATTGAGCGCTCGCTGCATCGGGCCGACCGCGGGCGGCTGAACGTCAAGCTCGGGCGGGGCGGTATCCGAGAAATCGAATTTGTGACCCAGGTTTTGCAACTCATTCATGCCGGAAAAGACCCGCGCGTCCTGGGACGGAACACCCTGGAGGTCCTCGACCGTTTGGTGGAGGGGGCCTACCTCGTTGCCGCAGACCGCGACGCGCTGGCCGCGGCTTACCGCTTCCTGCGTCAGGTCGAGCACAAGATACAAATGGTGCACGACCGCCAAACGCATACCCTGCCCGGCTCTGAAGACGAACTGCGGGCCTTGGCACGTCGGCTGAGGGTTGCGGGCCAGCCCGAAGCCGCACAGGATACGCTGGCCGTTTTCCTGACGACCCTCCAGGATCATACACGAGCGGTCCACACGATTTTTCGCTCTCTGTTTCATGTTCCCGAAGGCAGCTCCGAGGCCGCCGGAACCGAGGAGCAGGCAGCCATTGAAGCCCTGTTCGACGAGTTGCACGATCCTGAGCGAGCACAGCAGCGTCTGGAGCAGCTTGGGTTTCGTGAACTGCCCCACACGTATGAGCGTCTGCGTCTGCTGCACGATGGTCCGTCGTATGCTCCGGCTCCGCCGAGGCGACGCGAGCTGTTGTACGCGCTTGCCCCGACCCTCTTCCATGAAGTCTGTCGGTCGGCAGACCCTGACCGGGCCCTGGCCTCCATGGCGGATTTGCTCGCGTCGATTGGTGCGCGGTCGAGCTTTTTATCGCTCTTACGTGAGAATCCCCATACCCTCCGAACGCTCATCGGCCTGTTCGGCACCAGCTCCTATCTGTCCCGTATCTTTTTACGCCGGCCGGAATTGCTCGACAGCCTGGTTCGGGCCGACCTGGTCCACCTGTACAAGTCTCAAGAACTGATGCGGGACGAGCTAATGGCGCGCACTACGGGGGCTCCGGAGCTTGAGGACCGCCTCGATATTCTGCGTCAATATCGGCATGAGGAGTTTCTGCGCATCGGCATTAACGATACTAACGGCCAGCTTGATTTCCCATCGGTGAGCGTCCAACTGTCATACTTGGCAGAGGCCTGTCTCCACGGGGCGTATGAGACCGCCCGCGCGGCGCTGTTGGAGAAATTAGGGCGGACAGACCTGCCTGGACGGATTGTTATTGTGGGCATGGGCAAATTGGGCGCGCGCGAATTAAACTATAATTCAGACCTCGATCTCATCTTCCTGTACGAATCGGGTTTCTCTTCTCCGACCGGACAGGGCGGGTCAGACCTCGCCGCACAAGAAATCTTTGCCAAGCTGGTCCAGCGCCTGATTTCGGTGCTCCAGGTCCAAACGCGTGAGGGTGCGGTGTATACAATTGATACCCGTTTGCGCCCCTCTGGCCGCGCGGGTTCTCTGGTGTCTTCGATAGCTGCCTTTACCCGCTATCATCAGACTCAGGCTCAACTGTGGGAACGGCAAGCGCTCATTAAGGCGCGCGCCGTCGCGGGCGATAGCGCCTTGGCCGCGCGGGTTAATGCCTTGTTCGAGGACTACGTCTATAGCGAACCCATTCTGGCGACCGATGTGGCTGAGATTCAGCGCTTGCGTGGCCGGATGGAACTCGAGTTGGCCGGAGAGACGAACGAGCGGTTTAATATCAAAACGGGCCGGGGTGGTCTGGTCGATGTTGAGTTTCTTGTGCAGATGTTGCAACTGCGCTATGGTCACCGCCTTCCTGCACTGCGGCATAGGGATACTCTTTCTGCCTTGGACGCCCTGAGAGCCTGCCAGGTGCTCTCTCTTGAAGAGAGCCAGGTGCTCAAGCGCGGCTACCAGTTCTTGCGCCGGCTCGAAAACCGGCTCCGTATTGAACGCGATCAGCCGGTTGAGGCGCTGGAGAGGAATGCCGAGCAGTTGACGTCCCTGGCCCGGCGGATGGGCTACGAAGGAGCCGATGCCGGCTCGCGTGTCTTGGCCGAGTACCACCGCCAGCGGGAAGCGATCCGGGCGTGTTATAGTCGTCTGTTTGAAAGAGAACAGGGAGAGCCGCATGAGCGACCATCCAGAACAATCGCCTCCTGAAGAGGCCACGACTGAAGAGAGCTTTGCCGCCCTGCTCGAACAGGAACAGACCGGACCGGCGCTGAGCAGCGGGCAGGTGGTGAAGGGTCGGGTCATCCTCATCAGTGCGGATAGCGTCTTCATTGATGTTCGGGATAAAGGGGAGGGGATTATTGATCGGGCCGAGCTCGAAAATGAGCAGGGCGAGTTTGATATTGCAGTCGGAGACGAGGTGGAGGCCACTGTGCTCTCAACCGAGGGAGAACTCCGCCTTTCACGCAAACTGCTCAAGGGCGCGCAAGCAAGACAGAGGCTCGCCCTGGCTGTGGAGAATACCTTACCGGTGGAAGGTACCGTCACGCGGGAGACCAAAGGGGGATACGAAGTGACGGTCGCCGGGATGCGGGCCTTTTGTCCCTTCTCTCAGATGAGTCTTCACCGGCCCGATTCCCCAGAGGGCTTTCTCAACCAAACGTTCGAGTTCTATGTCACGCAGTTCAGCGAGCGGAATATTGTCCTCTCCCGTCGCCGCCTCCTCGAAGAGCAGGCTGAGCGCGCCGCAGAAGAGACGCGGCAGAAGCTGTTTCCGGGCGCAGTCCTGCCGGGAACAGTGGCCTCGCTGACCAATTTCGGCGCGTTTATCGATCTTGGTGGCGTGCAAGGATTGGTGCATATCTCCGAGATTAGCCACTCCCGGCTGGGAACGCCGGCCGATCACCTGAGCGTGGGCGAAACGGTCACTGTCAAAGTGCTCAGCATGGACGCGGAAAGCGGCAAGGTCGGGTTGAGTCTGAAAGCCCTGGAAGACGACCCCTGGAGTACTGTCAGCGCGCAACTGCGCGAACGGCAGGTGGTGACCGGTCGTCTGATTCGGATGACTGACTTCGGCGTCTTTGTCGAACTAATCCCAGGCGTTGACGGGCTGCTGCATGTAAGCGAAATTCCCCGCAGCCAACAGGGCGTAATCAAAGAGGCGACCACGACCAATCAGGAAATAACCGTTCTCATCCTCTCGATTGACCCTGAGGAGCGACGGATTGCCCTGGCCCTGGCCCCAGAGGGGCTCGCTCCGGGCGATCACGCTGAGGAATTGGACCTGACGGCCGGAACGATCCTGACCGGCACGGTTGAGCGGGTCGAGTCGTTCGGGCTATTTGTCCGACTCGGCCCTGGGCAGACCGGCCTGATTCCCAACGCAGAGATGGGAACGCCCCGTGGCACCGACCACCGCAGAGAGTTTCCGCCCGGCACCGAGGTGAAGGTTGCCATCCTGGCAGTCGAAGAAGAGGGGAAGCGCATCCGCCTGTCCCGCACCAAGGTCAGTGCGCATGAAGAGCAGGCGGAAACCCAGGCATATCTGGCCTCAAGCCAACAAGGGCAGGGGTTTGGGCTCAGCCTGGGCGATCTGTTACAGCAGAGCAAACGGAAAAAATAGGCAGTCCCGGCGAGTTCTCTGCCTACGCAGGCTGTGAGAGGCTGGCACGCAGCCGTCGCACGCCCTCGCCTGGGCCGCCCGGCGCGCCAAAGACGGCGGAACCGGCAACCAGCAGAGAGGCTCCCGCAGCCACAACCGCCGGAGCCGTGGTCGGATCAATACCGCCGTCAATCTCTATCGCCGCCTGGGCTCCGCGTTCCTGTAACAGCCGCTGGAGGCGACGGACTTTCTGCGTGCTTGAAGCAATAAAGCGCTGCCCGCCAAAACCGGGATTCACGCTCATGACGAGAACCTGATCGAGCATATCGATCACTTCTTCGAGGCTGGCAATCGAGGTGCTGGGGTTGAGCACGACACCGGCTTGCTTGTCGAGCTGTTTGATCTGCTCAACGGTTCGGTGCAGATGCGGGCAGGCTTCCTGATGCACCAGGATGATATCCGCACCGGCGCTGGCAAAATCGGCGATATACCGCTCGGGCTCAACAATCATCAAGTGGACATCGAGCGGCAGGCTGGTGCTCTTGCGGGCGGCCTCGACAATCAGCGGACCAATGGTGATGTTGGGAACAAAACGGCCATCCATCACATCGACGTGGATACGGTCTGCTCCGGCCTGCTCGACCTCGGCAATCTGTTGTCCGAGACATCGAAAGTCGGCAGAGAGAATCGAGGGGAGAATTTGGACCATGATTGACTGTGATTAACTATGATTTATGGGATTAAGAGATTCATAACTACGCGGAAAAGACATACCACAACAGATATAGTATGACTACGGAATGAACGAAGCCACCGCCCGCATCAAGATCAATACGCTGCTCGAAGCCGCTGGCTGGCGTTTCTTTGCTGACGGTGACCAACCCGCCAATATCCGGCTTGAACCCAGCGTCACGATAAAGGCGTCCGACATCGACGGTTTGGGCGAGAACTTCGAGAACATTAAAAAAGGCTTTATCGACTTTCTGCTGCTCGACGCTAAGGGCTTCCCGCTCATCGTGCTGGAGGCCAAGGCTGAGGACAAGAATCCGCTGGTCGGTAAAGAACAGGCGCGCAAATACGCCCGCTCGCTGAACTGCCGCTTCGTTATGCTCTCCAACGGGAACCTGCACTATTTCTGGGATCTGGAGCGCGGCAATCCCTACCTTATCACGGCGTTTCCCACACCGGACTCGGTGGCCGACTATGCGAATGCCTCACCCGACCCGCAGCGTCTGGTCAATGAACAGGTCAACGACGACTATATCGTCCTGACCCAGCGCCCGCGCTACGCCTCCGAAGCGGCCTGGAAAAACACAGCCGAACGACCCGGATTCATTCAGGCCAACGCCTTGCGCTTTCTGCGCGCCTATCAACTCAAGGCCGTTCATGCGCTGCAACGCGCCGTTCAAGACGGCAGCGACCGCTTTCTGTTCGAGATGGCGACCGGCACAGGTAAAACCCTCACCGCAGCGGCGGTTATCAAGCTGTTTCTGCGTTCCGGTAACGCCCGTCGGGTGCTGTTCCTGGTTGATCGGTTGGAACTGGAGGAGCAGGCCCGTAAGGCGCTTGTCGGGCTGCTGGCGGCAGATTTTCAGACGGTCGTTTACAAGGAGAAGCGTGACGACTGGCGGCGGGCCGAGATCGTCGTCAGTACCGTTCAATCCCTGCTGTTCAACAATAAATACCAGCGGCTCTTCTCGCCGACGGACTTTGACCTGGTGATCTCCGACGAAGCGCACCGCTCGATTGGCGGCAATGCGCGGGCGGTGTTCGATTATTTCGTCGGCTACAAGCTCGGTCTGACTGCCACGCCCCGCGATTACTTACGGAGCTTCGACCAGACCAAGCGTACGACGCGGGACCCGCGCGAGGCCGAGCGCCGGCTGCTGCTGGACACTTACCGGACCTTCGGCTGCGAGAGCGGACAGCCAACCTTTCGTTACTCACTGATCGACGGTGTACGGGATGGCTTTCTGATTAACCCCACCGTGGTGGACGCGCGCACGGAAATCACCACCCAACTCCTGTCCGAAGAGGGCTTTGTTGTGTCGTTCACCGATGGCAACGGCGAGGATCAACAGGAAGCGTACAAGCAGCGCGAGTTCGAGAAGCGCTTCTTTGCCGAAGCTACCAACCAACTGTTCTGCAAGACCTTTCTTGAGAATGCGCTGCGCGACCCGATCAGCGGCGAGGTCGGTAAGTCCATCGTTTTTGCCGTCAGCCAGAACCACGCGGCCAAGCTTACCCAAATCCTCAACCAGATGGCCGACCGCATGTTTCCCGGCAAGTACCAATCCGACTTCGCCGTACAGGTCACCTCACAGATTCCCGATGCCCAACAGTTCACCATTAACTTTGCCAATAACAACCTGCTCGGCTCGGGCAACTTCCTGCCCGACTACAAGACCAGCAAAGCCCGCATTTGCGTCACGGTCGGCATGATGACGACCGGCTACGACTGCACCGATATTCTGAATCTCGGTATGTTCCGGCCCATCTTCTCACCCACCGATTTCGTTCAGATCAAGGGACGCGGGACCCGCAGGCATAACTTCCTCGACCAACTGTTTGACGAAGACCTCAAGGATGTCGTCAAACAGCCACACAAAACCGCCTTCAAGCTGTTCGACTTCTTCGGCAACTGCGAATACTTCGAGGACGAGTTCAACTACGACGAGATCCTTGAGCTGCCTCGGCCTGGGGCTAAGGGGAACGGCGATGGCCCGCAACCCTACGGAACCTACGAGCATCTGGGCCGCGACATCCTCGAAGGAATCGTAGAAGAGACCATCGGCCCGGAGGGGATGAAGATAGACCGGGTGTTTTTCGACCGGTTCGCGGATACCGTGCGGGAAGACCAGACCATCGTACAGGCCGTTGAGGCCGGCCAGTGGGACCGCGTCATCGACTACGTCAATCGCGAAGTCTTCGACAAACCCGAGGAGTACTATACCCTCGCCAAGCTGCGCAAAGCTGCTGCCGTGGACCGCCGTCTGACCCTGCGTGAAATCCTGGAAAGAGTCTTTGGCATTATCCCGCGCTTCAAATCCAAGGACGAGCTGCTGGAAGAAGAATTTGCCAAGTTTGTCGCCGACCATACGCCAACACGGGCGGACTCCATCGCGGCCATCAAGACCTACTTCAAGGCGTATACCACCGACGGCTACACTCGCGACATTATCGACACCCGGCAGTTCGCCAGGCTGGCCACCTCTCCGGTTTTTTCCACCGGCGACTTCCGGGCCGTGCCGGAGAAATACCGCGTGCTTATTCCAGAGTATGTAAAAGACTATGTGGCGCTGAACCAATTCTGAACTGTGATTGACCAGGATTTATGGGATTTATGGGATTGACTGGGATGGGGAGGGACGGGCTGGGATGAAGAGGGAGCAGAAGTATTCGGAGTTGACCGGCCAGATCATCGGGTGTGCTATGACGGTGCATTCTGCTCTGGGGAATGGCTTTCAGGAGGTGATTTATCAGCGGGCATTAGAAATCGAGATGGCGGATCAAGGCATTCCCTTCAGCCGTGAACATGTCATGCCGATTTACTATAAAGGCCAACACATCGGGACGAGACGGGTGGATTTTCTGGTGGGCAATGTTGTCAGTGTAGAGTTGAAGGCCATTATCCAACTGGAAGATGTCCATCTGGCCCAGGCCATCAACTACCTGGAGGCGTATGATCTGGAAGTCGGCTTGCTCATCAATTTTGGCGCCAGAAGCCTTGAATTCAAACGAGTCACCAACAAGCAGTTCAACCAAAAGAATCAGCGCACTCCCAAAACCCCCTAAATCCTCTTAATCCTGCTAATCCCACAAATCCCACAAATCACGGTTCAGACTATGCTTGACACCACCACCAAACGCCGCATCGACACCGCCCGCGACCTGCTCGTCGGCAAGGTGCCCGACCCCAAGTCCCAGGTTGAACAGATTACCATTGCGCTCATCTACAAGTTCATGGATGACATTGACGCCGAGAGCGAGGAGTTCGGCGGCACGCGTACCTTCTTCGCCGCTGACTTCACCCGTTTCGGCTGGGCCAAGCTGATGCACTCCGGCCTGGGCGGAAACGAGATTCTCAACCTCTACGCCGATGCCATCACCCGGATGCCGGAGAACCCCGGTATCCCGCCGCTGTTCCGTGATATTTTCAAGAACGCCTTTCTGCCCTACCGCGACCCTGAAACCTTGCGCGAATTTCTCAAGATCATTGACGAGTTTACCTACGACCACTCCGAACGCCTGGGCGATGCCTTCGAGTATCTGCTGTCCGTGCTCGGCTCCCAGGGCGATGCCGGGCAGTTCCGCACCCCACGGCATATTATCGACTTTATCGTGGCCGTCATTGACCCCAAAAAGGACGACACCATCCTCGATCCGGCCTGCGGCACCGCCGGCTTTCTGATCTCGTCGTACAAACACATCCTCAAGGCAAACACCGACGCCGACGGCCACAGCACCCTGACACCGGACGAAAGGGGCCGATTGGCAACCAACTTTCAGGGCTACGACATCTCGCCCGACATGGTGCGCTTGTCCCTGGTCAATATGTATCTGCACGGTTTTGCCGCCCCGCACATCTTCGAGTACGACACCCTGACCAGCCAGGAGCGCTGGAACGAATACGCCGACGTGATTCTGGCCAACCCGCCGTTTATGTCGCCCAAGGGCGGCATCCGGCCCCATAACCGCTTTTCGGTCCAGTCCAAGCGCAGCGAAGTCTTGTTTGTGGACTACATCGCCGAACATCTGACACCTAACGGCCGGGCTGGCATCATCGTGCCTGAGGGCATCATTTTTCAGAGCCAGACTGCGTACAAGCAACTGCGCAAGCTGCTGGTAGAGGACTACCTGGTTGCCGTGGTCTCGCTGCCGGCGGGTGTGTTCCAGCCTTATTCCGGCGTCAAGACTTCGATTCTGATTCTGGACAAGGTACTGGCCAAGAAGGCTGACCGTATCGCCTTCTTCAAGGTGGAAAACGACGGCTTCGACCTGGGGGCGCAACGCCGGGCGATTGATAAGAACGATTTGCCGCAGGTGCGGAAGGAGCTTGGTGAATATCTTGGACGGTTGCGGGCGGGGGAAGCGAGGGACGATTTCCAGCCCGCGCTGACGGACCGCGTGGCTGAACCAGGGGTAGAGCACACGAAGAGCGAACCCACAACGACATACGGGCTCACCACAGAAAAGGAGAAGATTGCCACAAACGGAGAATATAATCTGAGTGGGGAGCGGTATCGGGAAACGCTCGCGTATTCTAATGCAAGGTGGCCGTTGGTGGAATTACGGGATATCTGCGTTGAGATTTTGAGCGGAGGGACGCCATCGACGAAAAATGAGAACTACTGGAACGGGGATATTCCGTGGATTACGAGCGCGGATATTGTAGACCTTCAGACTGCAATACCGAGAAAGTACATCACGCAGGACGCGATTAGAGAATCAGCGACGAATCTCATTCCCAAAGGCAATATCATTGTTGTCACCAGAGTTGGCTTAGGGAAACTCTTCAGAAACGACTTTGATGTGTGTATCAGCCAGGACTCTCAAGGGTTAATCGTCAAGGAAGAGGTCAACGCCGATTTTCTGGTGTATGTCCTCAAAGATCGGGTCGCAAATTTCAAAAACACAAGCCGTGGTTCAACGATCCAAGGAGTCACGAAAGGACAGTTATCAGAACTCCAAATCCCCCTACCTCCGTTAGAAGTGCAGCGGGAAATTGTGGCAGAGATTGAGCGATGCCAAAGCGAGATTGAGAAACATGAAATTGCTATAGATGATGAAAAACGAAGGATTCAGGCGGCGGTGGGGCGGGTGTGGGGAGAGGATGAGGCCAAGGCAGAGACGTGAGTGATTGACGAAGCTGCTAAAATTGAGAAATCCACTTTGCGCAAGCTGTTACGTTTAATACTGGAATCTGCACCGATGGGCTATAATTACAAATCGGACAGGGAACTGAGAGAAAAGGCGAATGAATTTTTTCGGGCTGCTCGCGATTCTGTTTGGGAGGATAAATCTAGTCTCAGAGAGCTTTTCGAGAAGGGCTCATACCAACACTTGAATGGTATCTTCTTTGAAGTGAATGAGAAGGTTCGAGAAGCACAAAATCAGCTCGTCGCTCGCTGTATCAAGCTATTGGGACCAAAATTAGGCAATGAAAAGGAGATTGTGGATCTTGCTTGGAAACACGTTTGTCAAAGTCTTGCGGAGATCAGTCCGTCATCGGATATACCTGCCATCGAAAAGGAATTTTTGGACGATCTCTTTCGTGATGCGAAACGTGATTTTGTATACCTCGTTCCAAACTATATTATAGGATTCAGAGAACACGTGCAGGAAATCAAAATTGGTCCAGTGCGGGCAATTTTATCGAATGATTTGTTGCTCTCCGAGATGCAGAATTTGAAAAATATTGTACAAGTTGGATCAGAGTTCAAATTTAGTTTCGAAGGAATTAATTCAAATTCGTTGATCCAGATACCGCCAACCTGCTGGTATATCTCTGTCAATGCCGCGCGGGGGAATGCTGCTGAAGAAGCTATCTGGCTGATCAATGTTGCCGTTAGTTTACTTCGATTGTCATACCCGCATCGTGAGTACTTGGATTTTCCTTCTTTTGGTGATGCTGAGCCAATGCCGACGACCGATCTAAAAGTCGAGGAGCAAGGCGTTCTACTAAACCCCGAAGGTGGAATATCCATAAACGCGTCAAGACCCCACTTTTATGTTGTCGATGATGCCATATCCGCAATTACTAAGGAGCAGGAGTTCAAAGATAGAGCACAGGCGATTTTTTTCTCTGATGAGAAGCCATTGGCTAAACGCTTCAGCCAAGGGCTTGGCTGGCTTACCCGTGGGCGCCAAACAATAGACCGGGCGGAACGTTTCCTTTTCTTTTTTACGGCAATCGAGTCTTTATTGTCCAGTAATGATAGCTCTGCGCCCGTCGTACAAACAATTGCCCGATATGCTGCTACAATCCTGAGCCCTAATGCCGGAAAACGAGAGAAGATCGCCAAGGAGGTTAAGTCTCTTTATGGTGCTCGTTCGGCGTTGGTACATGCTGGAAAACGTGGTGTCTCCCAATCAGAATCCAATGCTGCGCAATATCTCGCAGAACTCCTCTACATAACAGTGATGGAAAGCGTTCCTTTGACGGTCCCGTTCGACAAGTTCCAGGCTTCTCTTTCGGAAGCTAGCTATGGATTACCCTGGCCCCAATCGAAGCCAAGCAGCCCTCCGTCACAGCCAAACGCGAGCGAATAGAACGCTTTGAGCAGAAGATTCAGGCGACGCTTGAGAGAGTGTGGGGCGAGGCCTCTTCTTGATATTTCCCGTAGCGGTGTCCGATTTTTTGAAAGGATAAAAAGACTATGATTCTTGTTTTTGTAGGAGCCGGAGGCTCCGCTGCTGTTGACCCCGAACAATATCCAACCACCGTTGAGTTCTTCGAGCGTCTTCCAGATGACATCACAGGGGACGGCTTGTTTATCAAGATCCGTGAATTCCTACGGCATAAGAAAGGTGAAGAGCCCATAGACATTGAAGAAGTCCTATGGAATTTGGACGAGCTTCAAGGTTATTTCCAAGCCTCCCTTAATGCCAATAACATGGCGGGATGGATTATGGCAGGGAATCGTATCAAGCAGCTTATCGGGAACGCGCCTGACCTAACACATCTCCTAAGTGGGATGGTTAACCTGGAGGCTCAAATTCTCACTCTAAAAAACAAGATCAATGCGCAAGTCTATAATTTCTATGCAACACCTCCCGACCCCGAGAAGTTGTCGAATTGGGTACGACTTCTCAAAGGACTTGAAGAGGTTGATCCAGCCATCCAAATTTTCACGACGAACTACGACCTCGTACTGGAAACTGTGATTAAGGAGGCCGAGATAAAAGTAAAGACAGGCCGAAGCTCCAACGACATCCAAATGAGATTGGACATCGCCTGCTGGGATCATCCCCATGCTCTTACTGATGACATGGGCCGGCTGACCAAGCTGCATGGTTCTGTGGATTGGCAGCGTCACAATGAAGACATTATCGTAGGCAATCCGAATTTCACGGGAAACCATCAGAACCATCTAATCTTGTATCCAGGATACAAAGAAGAGTTTGATCAAGAGCCCTTCATCAAATTCCATGACCATCTAGATGAGGTAGTATTCAAAACGGATGTAGCGATTTTCATCGGATTTGCCTTTCGTGATGATGAAATCAACGATACCCTCAGTTATCTTCCTTCGGAATCCCGAAAGTATGTCATAAACAAAGATGACTCGCTTCCCGATCTTCCTTTCTTCAATGGATGCGAGCATTTCAATGGTGGATTTACGGCAGAGGCAGTTGAAGCCTGTCTACGGAGTTTGCGGCCACAAAATGCTCAGGAATATGATGATTCCGATTTTAAGGCCAATTCGGCTTATCTTGATACTTTACCTCCTACCCCAAGTTCTCAGCCACCCTCGACGAAGGAATCGTAAGTCGCAGGTCGGATTAGCGCGGCGTAATCCGACAGGGGTGGCGGGGCGGGCGCAGTCGTACGGTCCTGCCGGGGCGGTTGGGTGACACCTCCGGCTAACCCAACCTACGGGCTGCTGTAATGGATAGGGCGGCATAGTTCCCTGCTAAGAGAAAGGTATCAAGTGCGATTCAAAAAGACCGTTCGAGAAAACCAGTGTAATCATTATGATATATTTGCCTAACCCTCAGCACCGGAATAAAACAAAAGGTAAGTCTCAATGGTCAATCTCTCGTTCACAAGAAGTCGCATGTTTTGACATGACACATGCAAACCAGTGGGCAGAAAACAATAATGGTTGGGGGCTGCACTATTCGGATGGTGTACCGGATTATCTCGGGCTTGCTCAGGATCACACCACTCAGGTTTTCATAGCAAAATTCGTAGGGAATCAGGGAACTTGGCATGGCTATCCCGCCGACCATCAGCAGAACCAACAGGACATTCCCGCGGAACGAATTCTCGCAATCTGGATGAAGACCAATATCTTGAATCCAGCGAAGATTCGGAAAATCATGAAAGGTCAGCCATGTCGCCTTTGAAGTTGACTATCCCAGGGCACTACTGGGATACACAGATATACCAAGGCCGGCTGTATCTCTTTGACAGAGAAGGTGGAATCCTGACTCTGGACTGGGATAGACTCATCGAAGTTCTACCGGTTGACAACGCTCTTAAGCTCGCTCTCGTCTGCGCATTGAAGCGCAGTGATTATCTATACCGAGTAGCGGCAACAGGGATTTTCCACGATGAAGAATTCAAGACCATAATGAATAGTCGTTTTGCCGCCCTAGCCGAAACCCCTCTTGTCCTAGAAGAAGAGCAGATCAAAGAGGCGTCTTTAGGCCAACAAGAGAACCGCTTTCCTTTTCCTCATGCAGATTCCACAGTGTATTATCGGCGTCTGTACGTCTCTGCTCAAAGTGGAGTCTTTTCAGCGAACTGCAACGGACAGACCAAATACCCCATCAGCACTCGCGTTGAAAGGCTATGGGACGGCCCTGTATTAGCGCTGGGCGCGTCATATAACTCCTTGTCTCTTGCCGCCGGGGAAGCGGGATTGTGGGAATACGATCTCAGTTCCACCGGAGGAGCGGGGTTGTGGGAATATGACACCAACTCTCCCTTCACAAGGCTCTCCGAATCCGCTCCCGAGGCCAATCCCCGTCCCCTTGCTGAGCAGCATTGCAGCGAGTGTCAGTGGGCCTTTCACAGCGTCTATGGATCGTCCTTAACCGGACCGGGAGTCTTAGCCGCCTATTACCGGACGCGCGGGGAATCCGACGAGGAATCCTATACGCCGAGAAAGAAGTCGTATCGACGGGAGTTTGATCGACTAATACCGGAAAAAGAAATCTTTTCAGACTTTGAAGAGCCTGCCGGAGTGTACTCCTGGGCAGCTCAGGACAAGATTTGCCAGGCGGCGAACGGCTCAATACGAGTCGCTAAATATCAACCTTGGGATCAAGAAGAACCTATTAAACGCCTTGGCTTGTTGTCTCTTGAACGTCATGGAGAAGCTATCGTATCGGCGAAGGTCGCCTTGTTCGGGACTGTTGTCGAGTTAGACTCTAGCTTGGTTGTCATATCCAGCGATGGTGAAATACTCTCTATTGCTGGCGAGCCGGTGTCATGGCGAGTCTTTCCGCGCTCCCGTCACTACGAAAACCATCTTCACATCATCTACGATGATCGCTTAGAAGTTCTCTCATTCAACCACGATTACCTGCTTGACCAACGCGAGAAGGTCTCGGGTATTTCGGGCTGGTTTGGGAGGAATAATAAGAAGTCTTTTGATTCTTTAAGGCTCCATTGAGCGTCCAGGAATAGAGGGATCTTCAGGTCTCTATTGTTGACAAGGCAATAGACGAAGGTCTGCGATGAAAAAGACGACCAACTTTCCACCCGGATGGGATAAGGGCCGCCGCCATCTCCTACAACATTACGAATCCCAAACGGAGGAAGAAGCTGTGGCGGAAGATGAGGCTGCGTTCGAGGACCCAACGCAAACGATGATGGGAATTCCTAACGAGTTGGTCCCATCCGTCAGAGCGCTGCTCTCGAAACACGCCGAGTCGTAGGTCAGATGAGCATGGCGTAATCCGATAGGGGTGGTGGGGCGGGCGCAAGCCTTATGGTACTGCCGGGGATGTTGGGTTACGCTTTCGGCTAACCCAACCTACAGGTTAAAATTCCAATACCGAATCTTGAAACCCAATATGCCATTGTCGCAGAAATTGAAGCTGAACAAGTGCTGGTCAACGCCAACCGTGAACTGATTGAGCGATTTGAGAAGAAGATTCGGGGGGTTGTGGGGCGGGTGTGGAGAGAGGGCTGAAGCTGAAACAACGGGAGAGAGAAGCAAGTGAGTGAACCGATAAAAAGCGTTGAAGAATTTATTGCGTGGACAAAGCAACTGGAAGGCATATTGCTCGTCTATCGCGGTATGACTAACGCCGCTTGGGAAGTGGAATCATCCGCGCATCTCAGAATAAAAGAATCGCAAGGGACACCGCCGCCTCCGCCCGTCTTTCAAAATTACATGAAGCAGTTGTTGAACAGCGCAGGTTTACGCGGGTTTCGGGAGCGACAGGGCAAAAGCCACTCGGATTTGGAATTACTTGCGGAATTACAACATAATGGTGCAGCGACCTGCCTGATCGACTTTACTACTAATGCCCTGATTGCGCTTTGGTTTGCCTGTCGAGAAAAACCACAAGAAGCAGGAAAAGTAGTTGCTATGGCGACGGATAGTTCCGAACGTTTTGCCATAGTGGGCTACCAGGACTTAGGGAAAGCCATTGAAGAATTTCTGGATAAGGGCAAATTGTGGAAGTGGGAACCCAGCCACCTGAGCAACCGCATCGTTGCCCAGCAATCGGTTTTTGTATTTGGAGAAGGGAAGATAGGCGAAAGACACTACAAAGCAATCAAAGTCAATGGGAGCAGCAAGGAAAAAATTAGAGAGGAATTAAAAGAGAGATTTGGCATTGCGGAGCAGTATCTTTTCAGCGATTTCACCGGTTTCGCTCTCTCGAATGCGTATGATAGACCCTACAGTGATTATACAGCGGAAGACTACTTTTATCTGGGCGTAACATTTCACCAGCAGGGAGATTATAAAAGGGCGATAGATTCTTACGACCAATCCATTGCACTCGATCCCCAAAATGTTGGACCCTACTACAATCGGGGGATCGCCAAGCACGTTTTAGGCGACTATCAGGGCGCTATCGCCGACTTCGACAAGGCACTTGCACTCGATCCCCAATATGTCGAGGCGTACCACAATCGGGGGATCGCCAAGCACGTTTTAGGCGACCATCGGAGCGCTATCGCCGACTTCGACAAGGCACTTGAACTCAATCCCCAATATGTCGAGGCGTACTACAATCGGGGGAGGGCTAAGCGCAATTTAGGCGACCCTCAGGGCGCCATTGCGGACTACGACCAAGCGCTGGCATTCAATCCCCAACTCGCCAAAGCCTACAACAGTCGGGGGAGGGCCAAGCACATTTTAGGCGACTATCTAGGGGCTATCGCCGACTACGACCGGGCAATTGAGTGCAATCCCCAATATGTCGAGGCGTACAACAATCGAGGGAGTGCCAAGAACGAGTTGGGCGACCATCAGGGCGCTGTTGCAGACTACGACCGAGCAGTTGAGTGCAATCCCCAATATGCCGAGGTGTACACCAATCGGGGGGCTGCCAAGCGTGCTTCAGGTGACTATCCAGGCGCTATCGCCGACTGCAATCAGGCGCTTGCACTCGATCCCCAAGATTTTGGAGCCTACACCAATCGGGGGAATGCCAAGAACGAGTTGGGCGACCCTCAGGGCGCCATCGCCGACTACAACAAAGCGATTGAACTCAATCCTCAAGATGCCATAGCCTACTACAATCGGGGGATTGCTAAACACGATTTAGGCGACGTGGTAGGCGCAAAGGAAGATTTCGCCAAAGCGTTTGCGATTAATCCCAGCCTTAAAAAAGACTAGGGTAAACCCCCAAACACACGATACCTCACGGGGTGGGCGCAAGTCTTACGGTCCTGCCGGGGCGGTTGGGTGACACCTCCGGCTAACCCAACCTACGGGCTTAGGGTTGGTTCAAAATGGATATTGAAGACATTCTCGACGCCGTGAGGAACGGTCGAATACGCATTACAGATCACGCAGATGTTGAAGCTCTTGCCGATCATCTGTTATTCGATGAGATCATCTATAGCGTTATCCACGGTGAAATCATCGAAGACTACCCTGACGATAGACCTTATCCGAGTTGTCTGATTTACGGAGATACGCCTACCGACGAGCCTGTTCATACTGTTTGGGCCTACAATCGGGTAACGAGGTCGGCAGCCCTTATAACAACGTACAGGCCCGATCCGGCGCGGTGGGTCAACTGGCGTACAAGGAGACAGAGATGATTCCATTCAGTAAGTGCCCGGTATGCAATGGAGAAGTCGTTGCGAAGCAGACGGAAAAGCTCCTCCGTGGGGGTGCGAATTTCGCTGCGGTGACCGTCTCTGCGGAAGTCTGTCTGCGTTGTGGAGAACACCTGTACTCTCCTGAGACGATTCGTCTGTTTGAGCAGATTCGCCACAAGCTCACCAATCAAGATGTGGAAGGGTTTGAACCGTTGGGGAGAGCGTTCCGCATTCCGGACTAGAGCCGTTTTCAGGGTGATGTAGCGAGGCGATAACCGGCGTGGCGGAAGTAATTGGCACACTCCGTAGGGGAGACGGCAGCCAGGGCCGGGCTCACCGCCGCCCACAAGTTCGCCACCGTACGC
>MKWU01002232.1_pt1 | contig 29872 bp, 27 predicted proteins | sample 809101 | NCBI WGS metagenome assembly MKWU01 (sample SAMN05860141, study PRJNA318959) | sponge metagenome | host: Aplysina aerophoba | place: Slovenia: Piran, Adriatic Sea, Gulf of Piran | collected 2013-05-07
GTGGCAGCTGGTATAGCATCGATGGGGAGCGGCTCGCTCAAGGGAGAGAGAAGACCGCTCTAGCCTTAGAGCAAGATCCGCAACTTAAGGAGGGCATCAAGCAGAGGGTGCTCAGCATCGTCCGGGGGAAAGCTGAGAGGGCCGGGCAGCTTGGACACGACGAGGAAGAAGTCCCCTCTTGAACTGGGGCATGTTGATCCTCGGCCTTGCAACTGGCTTGGCGGTCGGCCTACTCCTTGGATTTGTGGCGAGGCAGCGTCGGGACCGGCGGCTACTGCAGCAGGCTGGGGGGGGAAACTCCCCGCCACGAGAGGGAGGCCGGAAGGGGGGGCGGCTACTGCAGCAGGCGGAGGAGAAAATCTCCAGGCAACGAGAGGAAGCCGATAGGTGGGCTCGCCACATCGTGGAGCAGGCGGAAGAGGAGCGCGAAACGCTGGTGACCAAGGAGCGCCAGCGACTGAACCAGGAACTGGAGCTGCTTAGATCCCATCACGAGCAGGAGCACGCCCGCAGTCGACAGAACTTCGAACAGGAGATCCAGCGCACCCGCGCCGACCTCGATCGCGAGCGCACCGACGTGCGCGAAGCACGTGAGGAGGTTCGCCACGACCGCGAGAAGGTCGAGCAGCTCGAGGAACGCCTCAATCTCCGGGGCGAACAGCAGGATGCGAGAGCAGTGCGGCTCGACGAGTATGAAGATAGGCTCGACAACAGGAGTACTGGGATCAAGGAGCGGGAAGCGGCTGTCGAGGTCCGCGAACAGGACGTGGAGACTGAACTCCAGAAGGTGGCTCAACTCAGTCGCGAACAGGCTATCGAGACACTCCTGAAACGCCTCGATCGGAAACTGGAGCGAGAGAAGGCTGTGCGCATCCGTGCCGCGCTCGACCAGGCTAACAGCGAAGCAAAGCGCAAGGCCCATACCATTATTGCCCAAGCCATTCAGCGCAGCGCTTCCGAGATATCGACTGCGATCAGTGTATCGGTGGTGCCCATCCCAAATGACAATATGAAGGGGCGCATCATCGGTCGCGAAGGCCGCAACATCCGCGCCTTCGAGAGCCTAACCGGTGTCGATCTGATCATCGATGACACACCGGAGGCAGTACTGCTCTCGAGTTTCAATCCGATCCGGCGCGAAGCGGCAAAGCTGGCCCTCACAGAACTTGTGGCCGACGGCCGTATCCACCCGGCGCGCATTGAAGAGGTGGTTCAGAAAGCCCAGCAGGACATGCAGACCTACATCCGCGAGAAGGGTGAGGAGGCTGCACTGGAGACCAACTTGGTAGGGCTTAAGCAGGGCCTGTTGCAGCTCCTTGGGCGCATGCATTTCCGAACCAGTTACGGCCAGAACATGCTTAAGCACTCGGTCCAGGTAGCCCACCTGACCGGACTCATTGCCGCCGAACTGGGCTTGGACGAGGTCATAGCACGCAGGTCAGGTTTACTACACGATATCGGCAAATCGATTGACCGCGAGATCGAAGGGACCCACACTGAGATCGGGGCAAACTTGGGGAGGCGTTTCGGCGAACCGAACGAGGTCATCGACGCCATCCATCACCACCACGACCTGGACCAAGCTGAGACCCTATTCCCCATAATTGTGAATGCTGCCGACGCCATCAGCGCAGCCAGACCGGGAGCTCGCAGGGAGGTCCTGGAAAGCTATATCAAACGGCTAGAAGCGCTCGAGAACATCGCAATGAGCTTCCCAGGGGTCGAGAAGTCCTACGCCATCCAGGCAGGGCGTGAGATTCGCATCATCGTGGAACCCGAGAAGGTTGATGACGACTCGGCGGTGCTCCTAGCGCGGGACATCGCTAGCCGTATTGAGCAGGACATGGAGTATCCTGGACAGGTACAGGTAACCGTGGTGCGTGAATCCAGGGCCGTCGAGTACGCACGTTGAGCGCGATACTGGCACGGGCTCTAGACGTGACGGTATACTCTGCCTAATCCAACAGGATGCGAGGTCCGCCTTGATCATGTTCCCGGTCCACGATGCCCACCCGGAAGCCATCTAAGCATGATTGGTGAGTCCGTCAAGCTCTTCTGCGGAACCGCTACTCCCACCCTAGCCAACGCCGTCGCCACTCACCTAGGGCAGAAGCTCGCCTCCGGAACCGTCTCCCGGTTTCCTGACGGAGAAACCCGAATCACCATCGAGGAGTCTGTTCGAGGGGGGGATTGCTACATCATCCAGTCCACCTGTGCACCCGTGAATCACAGCCTGATGGAGGTGCTCGTCCTCGCCGACGCGCTCAGGCGCGCTTCGGCCTGGCGTGTAAATGCCGTGATTCCCTACTTTGGGTATGCCCGACAGGATAAGAAGGGCCAGGCGAGGGAACCGATCACCGCCAAGCTGGTGGCGAATCTCCTGGAGACGGTTGGCGTGGACCGCGTCATCACGGTGGACCTACATGCAGGCCAGATTCAGGGGTTTTTCGATGTACCGGTGGATCACCTCACCGCGCTCGGAATCTTGGGTGGGCACCTGAAAACAACAGACTTGGCTGACTCGGTAGTAGTGTCTCCTGACGTGGGGCGCGCCACCGAGGCGCGCCACCTAGCCAACTTTCTACAGTTGCCACTAGCCATGCTCTACAAGCGCCGGGCGAGCCCCACCGAAACCGAGGTGACGCACGTGATTGGAGACGTTGCGGGCATGCGGCCTATCCTCATCGATGATGTAATTTCGACAGCGGGCACTATGAGCCGCGGTATCGAAGTCCTAGTCGATCTGGGGGCGAAGCCAGAAATTACCGTCGTAGCTACGCACGCGCTGTTCACCCCCCCCGCCCTCGAGCGACTCCGCTCCGACGCGATCAAGCAGATCTACGTGACGGACACTGTCCCCTTTCACGAGAAGAATGACCGGGTCGCGATCCTCAGCGTGGCACCCCTGCTGGCCAAGGCCATTCGCAATGTTCACGTTCACGCATCAGTTAGCTCCCTGTTCGCCACCTGACCTCCACCCCACAGCTGGACAGAACCAACAGGAGCTAGTATCCTTGTACGCTGTTGCCCTCGCCGAGCCCATGCTCAGCATCCCCTGACTTACGCTGGAGGAATCATGGAACTCAAAGCCGAAAGCCGCACAGCCGGCCAATCCCGGTCGCTACGGTCGACCGGTCGCCTGCCCGGCGTAATGTACAATAAAGAACTGAATGTCCTTGTCAGTGTAGACCTGCATACCTTCGACCGGGTTATTCGGACCCAGGGGACTTCGAGCCTCATCGACCTCAACGTAGAGGGTGAGACTCACGCGGTGCTCGTCAAGGCAGTGCAGATGGACAAGCGACGCCGGCAACCGCTGCACGTCGACTTCTTTGCGGTAACGGCTGGCCAACCGGTAGATGTCTCCGTTCCGCTCAACTATATTGGCAACTCACTAGGAGTGCAGGAAGGTGGCCAGCTCGACATAAAGCGTCGCGAGCTCCAGATAAGTGTGCTCCCCCGCTTGATCCCCTCAAGTCTCGCGGTAGACATCTCCGAACTCACAATCGGCGACTCGCTCCACGTTCGTGACCTGTCGGACTCCCTTCTTCCTGAGGGGGCCAAGACTCTCGACGACGGCGACCTGACTCTCATCACGGTAGTGCCGCCGCGTACGGTCGAAGAGCCTTCGGAATTCGACGAGGTAGAGCCCGAAGTGATCACTCAGAGTGTCGAGGATGAAGAGAAACCAGAGGCTGAAGAGGGCAGAGAAGACGAGGGCTAAATGAAGCTCGTCGTCGGACTAGGCAACCCAGGTCCGAGTTATGCAAGAACCCGGCACAATGTCGGATTCCTCGTTGTGGACGAACTTGCAGCGAGACATGGCGTCCGCTTCAGAAGCGGGCAGGACGCCGACACAACCCACTACGATGCGATTCGACTCATGAAGCCCACGACCATGATGAACCTCTCGGGCCGACCGATCCTGGCTGCGATGGCCCTCAACGGGATAGCTCCCTCCGAAGTGCTGGTGATTCACGATGACCTAGACCTCCCACTCGGTCGCCTGCGGTTCAAGGCGGGAGGCGGGGGATCCGGAGGCGCACGAGGTGTGGAGAATATAATCGCGCGAATAGGTTCGGACTTCCCTCGCCTAAAGCTGGGGATCGGCCGTCCACCACAGGATCGCCAGGCCAGAGACTGGGTTTTGAGTCATTTCAGCGAAGGGGAGGCCCCTCTCTTAGAACTCACAATAGGTAGCGCCGTGGAGGCTGTGGAGCTGCTGCTGCGGGATGGCCTTGATGCTGCCATGAACTGGGCCAACGGACTGAACCTCAGTCTGAAAGAGGGTACAGAGGGGACACTCTAGGAGCAGCTGACCGAGTCGCCTGACTGAACAACCTCAACCCTCATCCCCACTCCCGATCAAAGAGCAATCTCAACGGCTTCCCTAACGATCATCACTCCATCGGCGGCCTAGTCCCTCCGATCTATCCCCTCCAACCTCAATAGCTACGCCAGCCGACGAAGGCAATGTCAAGGGGATCACCGAGAGATCTGACCCAGACCCCACCGCTGCGGCCCCGCTCGACCCATCCCCCGGACACTTCCAAACTGTTGATTAGCCGAAGTGACCTGAAATATAGCGCTCGGTCATTTCGTGTTTCGGTTTAGTGAAGATCTGATCGGTTGGCCCCTCTTCAATCAGAACCCCGAGGTGCATGAACGCCGTTCGATCCGACACCCGGCCCGCCTGCTGCATGTTATGCGTCACAATGATGACCGTATACTCCTTCTTGATCTCGTGGATGAGCTCTTCGATCCGATCGGTTGCGATAGGGTCGAGGGCACTGGTCGGCTCATCCATCAGGATCACATCGGGCTCAGTAGCCATGGCTCGGGCGATGCAGAGCCGCTGCTGCTGTCCCCCCGAGAGGCCCAGACCCGACTGGCGAAGCTTATCCCATACCTCGTCCCACAGGGCAGCACCCCTTAGCGACTTCTCCACCAAGCCGTCAAGATTGCCTCGAAAGCCGTTGAGCCGAGGACCGAAGGCAACATTCTCGTAGATCGTCTTGGGGAACGGGTTGGGTTTCTGGAACACCATGCCGACGCGGCGCCGTACCTCGACCGGGTCGACCGCGAGGCTGTAGAGATCCACACCCTCGTAGCTTATGCTCCCATCGACCCGAACCGATGGGATCAGATCGTTCATGCGGTTGATGCAGCGTAGTAGAGTGGACTTACCACAACCCGAGGCACCGATCAGGGCGGTGACCTGGTTTTTCGGAAACGTCACAGAGATGTCATACAACGCCTGGAAATCACCATACCAGAGACTGAAATCGCCGACTGCAATGATTGCCTCCTCGACCGCTACAGGGTCGGTGCGGGTAGTCTGGTGGTTTTCGGGAACAACTTGGATCAAGATAGACTCCTAGGGCGCTACCAATGGCGCTCGAAACGTCGGCGCACGACGAAGGCGAAAGCGTATAGCAAGAAAAGTACTCCCAAAAGGGTAATGATTCCGGCCGAAGCTACGTGCTGGAACTCGGGATCATTCTCAGATATCCAGGAGAAGATCTGAATCGGAATCACAGTGTAGGTGGAGAGCGGTCCATCGGGAAGTCGGGGAACGAAGGCGGCCGCCCCAATCAGCAGAAGTGGCGCAGTCTCGCCAATAGCGCGGGCAACCGCGAGGATCATTCCGGTGACAATACCGTTGACCGCATTGGGCAGCACCACCCGGCTCACCGTCTGCCAACGGGTGGCACCCAGCCCGTAACTAGCCTGGCGAAGCGAGTCGGGGACTGCGCGGATGGCCTCCCGCGCGGCGATCACCACAACCGGCAAGATCAGCAGCGACAGAGTCAGTGCTGCAGCCAGGACCGTTGGTCCGATCCGTGCCAAGCGAACGAACACCGAAAGCCCCAGGATTCCATAGACGATGCTGGGGACGCCAGCCAGATTGCGGAGGTTCACCTCCAGAAAGCGCGTGTAGGTGTTGTCGGGGGCGTACTCCTCTAGGTAGATGGCAGTCCCGACCGCGACCGGGAGTGAGATCAGGATAACCAGTCCGATCACCCATAGAGTGCCGAAGAGGGCGCTCACGAGACCCGCCATGATCGGCGTCCGCGAAGCGTTCTTGCGGAAAAACGAGAGATCGAGCCAGGGATTCAGGTAAAGATTCTGGCCCTCCTCCAACCCCTCAAGTAGCGCGCTACGATTCCGCAGACCCGTGAACAGCCCATAATCCTCCTCTCTGCGGTCGCGGCTATTAGCGACCACCCAGCGCCACGGCTGACCATTGGCAGACCACATCAACTCTACACGGTTGCGGGCACGGAACTTGCGCAGTTCATCGCTGTCAGCGAAGAGAGCCTCAACCTCCTGTGCGGACAGCCCCTGGGCGGCCAGTTCGAGGCGGACGACCCGGCCCCAGGTGCCGAATCCCCGGAATCCCTCTACCCAGGCGAACGTCTGGCCGCTACCTCGCGGTTCCACCACCTGCCAAGAGATGCTATTCAAGGTGACATCTGCCAACAAAGCCAGGATCAGAATCACCGCTAGCACGACGGGAATAAACGTCACCATGCGGAAGGCGGCACCGCGGCGTTTGCGGGCCACGAGCTTGGTATGCTCGCGATCACCGAGTAGGAGCCGGGTCTCTACGGCCGAACCGGAGGACTGTCGAGCCGACGTGTTCACTCGTACCTCTCCCCGAAGCGACGAACCACCTGCTGCGAGATGATATTGAGAGCCAGGGTCATGGCAAACAGGGTCGCCCCGACCGCAAACAGTGACCTCGAGGCGAGCGATCCGGCCGGCTGATCCCCGGTAGCCGCTTGGACTATGAATGAAGTCATCGTGGCAATGGTTTCGCGCGGGTCGAATGTGAAGGTGGGCCTCTGGCCCGCAGCCAGGGTGACGATCATGGTCTCTCCGATAGCACGCGACATCGCCAGGATGAACGAGGCCACGATTCCGGAGAGTGCGGCCGGAACCACGACTTTGGTGACTACCTCGAACTTGGTGGCGCCGAGACCGTAGGCGGCCTCCCGCAGGGCACGCGGCACCGCTTGCATAGAATCGATGGAGATGCTCGAAACGGTCGGCAGGATCATGAAAGCCATCACGAGACCGGCAGACAGGGGGTTAAAGAATTTGAGCCCCGGAACGATCTCCTGCAAGATCGGGGTCACGAACAGGAGGGCAAAGTAGCCTAACACCACGGTAGGAATACCCGCGAACACCTCAAGCACCGGCATCGCCGTCCGGCGAACGCGGGCACTGGAAAACTCCGACAAAAAGATAGCCGCCCCGAGGCCCATGGGCAAGCCAACGACCAGAGCGATGGTAGTCACCAACATGGTTCCTAGCAGGAGCGGGCTGATTCCGAAGCGCCGCTGCGACTCGGCGAACAGCGGAGTCCATTCGCGGGCGGTGAGGAACTCCCAGACTGTTACCGCAGGATCCGCGAAGAAACCGAATGTCTCCCTAGCCAACACTAGGATCACAGCAAACGTGGTCAGGATCGAGATGCTAGCGCAGATTAGCAGGACGATGCCTATGGCTGTCTCCCGGTGACCACGATTGCCACGGCGACCGAGGCCCGCAGTCCGAGCAAGTTCTCGTTGGCTGCGTACCATATTCACCCCTCCCTCTCAGACTAGGATCCCGCAAAGGTGCGAGGACCGGGGTGGGAAACAGGCCGAAGCTAGTCCCCGAGCTTTCGCCATCGGGGACTAGCTTAACCCAGGCAGTTCAGAGCTCTGTCAGGTCTACCGCTTTACTCTCCGCGCAACACTTCGAGAACGGTCCTACCAGCGCCATCGATGAAGATCGAACCGGTTTCGCGTTGATTGAAACGCCCTAAGGAGATTTCGTAGGCGGCCGGGTCGAGCAGAGCGTAGCCGGTGTCGGCTATGAACTCGCGGGCCTCTTCCGACAAGTAGAACTCGACGAAGCCCTGTACCACTGGGTTGCTGTCGGCAGCATCCTTGCTCACATAGATGAATAGCGGCCGCGCCAGCGGGGTATAGGTGCCCGACTCGATGGTGGCAGTACTGGGCTCGACACAACCGTCACCGTCATCGATGCTCACAGCGTTGAGATCTTCACCCCCCTCAAGGTAGTAGGCGTAGCCGAAGTAGCCGAGCGCGTTGACATCACCCTCGATCCCCTGCACCAGCACATTGTCGTCTTCGCTAGGGAAGAAGTCTGTCCGCACCGCGCCACTCTCACCGTTGATCTCGTCAGTGAAGTAGTCGAAAGTGCCAGAGTCAACACCGGGGGCGTAGAGGATGATCTCCTGATTCGGCCACTCGGGACGGATGTCGCTCCACGTCATTACCGTAGAGCCGGGCCGCCACAACATGTGGAGCTCCTCAACCGTCATGCAGGTGGCCCAGTCGTTTTCCTTGTTGACAGCGACCGTCAGTGCATCGAAGGCAACAGGGATCTCGATGAATTCGATCCCTTCTGCGGCGCACAGCTCAATTTCGCTACTCTTGACGATACGGCTGGCGTCGGAGATCTGGGTTTCGCCAACACAGAATTTCTTGAAGCCGCCACCAGTCCCTGAAAAGGCGACGCTCACATTGGCATCGGGGTTTTCAATCGAAAACTCCTCAGCTACGGCCAGGGTAATCGGATAGACGGTCGACGAGCCATCGATACGGACCTCCTGCGCTAGAGCCATAGCCCCTAGAAGGGCAACCAGAACGACAAAAGATCTTTTCATCTCAGCACCTCCTCAGCGGAAGTGTAGTCAACCCATGTCATCCTACTGTCAGCGATCCAGAAGCGATCTAGAGCTATCCAGCGTAGAGGCCACAGACGTATGGCTACTCAAGCTGTGCCAAGTTCTCCTCCACCCGGCCGATCATCTCCTCTGTCTCTGCCAGGCGTGCCCTCTCCTCTTCGACCACGGCCGAGGGGGCGTTGTGAACAAACTTTTCATTTTTGAGCTTTCTTGAACTCCGATCGCGATCCCTCTCCAGCCTTGCGAGCCGCTTCCGTTGGCGGTCGCGCCACTCGTCAACGGCAATGAGCCCTTCGAACGGCAAGACAATATCGATGTCCGGCACCGCCTGGGAGAGGGCGGTGCCTCCAGGCGCCCAGTCCAGCAGTTCCACACGGGTGAGACTCTCGAACACCCTGCGGTTGTCAAAGATCACTGCTGCCGAGGGACCGCCCGCAAAGATCGGCACGATCTGAGAGGGTGGCAGATCAACCTCTGAGCGGAGGTTTCTCACCGCCCCGACCGCCTCCTGAAGCCTCTCGAAATCCCGCTCTGCCTCCGGATCGAGGAGAGACTCCTCGGTCCGCGGCCAAGAGGACCAGCCGAGCTGCTGCTCACCACCTTTGAACCGCTCGTAGATCTCCGAAGTGATGAAGGGGATAAGGGGATGGAGAAGTTTAAGGATGGTGGTAAGGGTCCTACTGAGCACCTGGCAGGTACGCGGGTCGCTCTCGCGCAGCGCCAGCTTGGACGCCTCGAGGTACCAGTCGCAGAACTCACTCCACACGAAGTCATACATCACCCGATTAGCCTGGCCCAGATCGAAAGCCTCTAAGTGATCAGTGACCTCCCGGATGACACGCTGAAGGCGACTTAGCATCCACCGGTCGGCCAGGCTCTCGGGCGGCCCCTCTTCAGTATCAGGATCGACATTCATGAAGGTGAAGCGGGCAGCGTTCCACAGCTTATTGTTGAAATTTCGGCCCATCTCCACCCGCCGCGGGTCCCAGCGGATATCCTGACCGCCTGTCGAGGCGTAGGTCATAGCAAAGCGGAGGGCGTCTGCGCCGTACTCGTCTATCACCTCAAGGGGGTCGATGCCGTTATCCTTCGACTTCGACATCTTCCGACCCTGCCCATCCAGGATCAGGCCGTGGAGCAGGATGTGGTCGAAGGGACGCACGCCGGTGAAGTGGTAGCCAGACATCTGCATACGTGCCACCCAGAAGAAGAGGATGTCATAGCCGGTAACTAGCACCGAAGTCGGATAGAACTTCTGGAAATAGGGGTCCTCCGTGTCTGGCCAACCCAGAGTCGAAAACGGCCACAGGTTCGAGGAAAACCAGGTGTCGAACACGTCGGGGTCTTGCACAAGATCCAGGTGTCGGTAGCGGGGATCGTCGGGCGGGTCGGTGAAGGGGTCGTTAGGGTCGGGCACGAAAATGTTTCCCTCAGCATCGTACCAAGCGGGGATCTGGTGACCCCACCACAGCTGCCGCGAGATGTTCCAGTGCCGGAGCTTCCTGAGCCAGTCCCAGTTCACCTTGGTGTAACGGTCGGGGTGGATGCGCATCTCCCCGCCCTCAAGACCGCACAACACCCGTTCGGCAGCGGAATCGGTGTCGTAGAACCACTGCATGGACAGAATCGGCTCCACCGGCTCCCGGGTGCGCTGGGAGAGGCCGACAGGGATAGTATAGTCCTCAGCCGAGATCAGGGTTCCCTCGTCCCGCAGGGCCTTGACGACGTGCCGGCGTGCCTCGAAGCGATCCATCCCTCGGAAGGCCGTGGGCACAAGCTCCCCGGTGAGGCGGGCGTTCAGGTCGATCACACTGGGGCGGGGGAGGCTGTGGCGCTCACCGACCTCGAAGTCGGTCGGGTCGTGGGCTGGGGTGATCTTCAGTGCCCCGGTGCCAAAGTCTTTCTCTACCGCCTCGTCAGCAATCACCGGCACCCAGCGGTCGCTCAAGGGGATACGTACCTCCTCATCAAGGAGGTCGCGGAAGCGGTCGTCCTCCGGATGAACAGCCACCGCTACATCGGCAAAGATGGTTTCGGGCCGAACGGTGGCAATTTTGAGGCAACCTCCATCGCGTCTCCCATAGCCGAGGGTATAGAGCTTTCCAAGCCGCTCCTCGCGGTCCACCTCGAGCTCGGACAGGGTGGTCTGGCTCACGGGATCCCAGTTCACGATCCGCTCACCACGGTAGACAAGCCCCTGGTGATAGAGATCCACAAACTGCTTGCGCACCGCCCTGCTGAGACCCTCATCCATGGTGAAGCGAGTCCTACCCCAGTCAGCTGAAATGCCCAGCCGCTGAAGCTGCTCGAGGATGATTCCACCGTGCTTCTCCTTCCAAGCCCACACGCGCTCGACAAAGGCCTCGCGCCCCAGGTCGTGACGGCTCACATCCTCTTCGCGCAAGGCTCGCTCCACCACCACTTGGGTGGTGATGCCCGCATGGTCAGTTCCGGGCTGATAGAGGGTCTCATATCCCTGCATCCGTCTGAACCGGATTAGAGCATCGATGATGGTATTCTCGAAGGCATGTCCGAGATGGAGGCTACCGGTTACATTCGGTGGTGGAATCACTATGCAAAACGGCTCGCGCCCGCTGTCAGCCCTAGCCTCGAATGGTTCCTCGGCCCAGCGCTTAGCCCAGCGCCCTTCGACCACAAAGGGATCGTACCGACTCGCCAACTCTCGGATAACCGTCGCGCACATGGGCAACCTCCCACGAAGCCCCATCTCGTGTAACAGAGAGTAAGGCCCGCCCGTCGGATTTGCGGACGGGGCGCACCAGCCTGGCATCGCAACCCCGCGGTACCACCGCAGTTCCCCGCACTTGCGTCGGGACGCTCATTGAGCCGCAACTCTCGGGACGGCGTCCGGAGGGTCTACTTGGTCCTAAGACCTTTCTTCCTCGAAGATCATGACCGGTGTCCGGCTGAACCGCAGGCGACGTTCGCCATCCATACCCGACCCGGCTTCCAGCCTCTGACCGGAACTCTCTGTAGGGCAGAGGGATAACTACTCCTCCCACGTATCAGGGAGTATAGCTAAAGTGCACAGCTGCAAACAAGACCTGAACGCGAAGTGAGGTGAGGTAGATCCCCATCCCGCGAAGGCCGGATCAGACCTTCGCTACAGGTGGAGTGACCTCCCAAAGCCGCTTTCCTCACAGGACGGGAAGCTGCATCATCACCTGCACGCTGATCCGTCCAGCGAGTCTCCTGGACACACTCCAGAACGCTTGGGCCTGAGGGTCGTCAGGGTCCACAAGCACAATAGGCTTCCCCTGGTCTCCAGACTCACGGACAGACCGCGCTATGGGGATCTGTCCTAGAAGAGGCAGATCCTCGGATTCGGCGAAAGCCTCTGCTCCCCCCTCTCCGAAGATGTAGTCGCGTGTCCCATCCGGTAGTCGGTAATAGGCCATATTCTCGATCACGCCAAGGACAGGGATGTGGGTCTTGCGAAACATATTGTAGGCACGGCGCACATCAAGGAGTGCTATGTCTTGAGGGGTGGTGACTAGGACCGCTCCGGTCACGGGCACGAGCTGACTCAGCGACAGCTGCACATCCCCTGTCCCGGGAGGAAGATCGACCACGAGATAGTCGAGTTCACCCCACAGAGTCTGGTTCAGCATCTGGTTCAGGGTGCCGTGCAGGATCGGACCCCGCCAAGTCAGTGCTTGACCGTCCTCCACGAGATTGGCGATCGAAATGATTCTCACGCCGTAGCTCTTGAGCGGCAGGATGTGCTTCTTGTCATCCGCCATTAGGCGACTGCCCTCCACGGCGAACATCTTGCCCTGGCTCGGTCCGTAGATGTCGGCATCCAAGAGACCCACCGCAGCCCGATCGATCGCTAGGCTAGCAGCCAAGTTGGCAGCCACAGTGGACTTACCTACCCCACCTTTGCCAGACCCGACAACGACGATGTTTCTTACTCCAGGAAGAGGCTCTTTCTGGGGACCACGCACCGAGGCGCCGAAGGAGATATCGATCCGTTCGGCACCGGTACCCTCCAGGGCCGTCCGCACCCCGGCCTCGATTCGGTCCCTATACGGGCACGCAGGCGTGGTGAGTTCGATGCGAACCGAGATCGAAACCCCATCGACCTCAACGCGATCGACCATTCCGAGGCTTACGAGGTCCTGCTGAAGCTCTGGGTCGGGGACCTCTCGGAGCACTTCGATAACGGCTGCTTTGTCGATGACTCCCATAGGACGCAGCCTAGCAGGCGGCTCCGGTGGTGACAAGGTGAAAATGAAAGCCCTGATGATCGGTTGTTCTAAAGCATAGTGTGCGGCTATACTCATTTCGTGCGCAGCACTCGGGGGACCCGCAGTCAGCGCATAGAGTGCGCACGGGCCTCCACGGCCCGCGGAGGCCCGACTTTATGAGCCGGCCGACCCGCTTTCACGCCCAAGAGTTATTCGCCAGCCAGGGTGACGTGACCACCTACCGCGGTCTCGACCCGTTGACGGGATTGCCGGTTCTGATCTACCGCTTCCAGGGCCACCCCAAGGCGGACATCGGCATCCTTGAATCCGAGAACATCCTCAGCATCCTCGAGAGTGGCATAAGAGGCGGTCAGGGAGAACTGGTGGCGGCCTACTCGCCTAAATACCATCCCCCCAGCCAGCGATCAATCAACATGCTGCTCCCGCTCGCAATCGAGGCGTTTCGGGGCTTGGCAGCCGCCGCGTGTGTGTCCCTGGTCCACGGCGACCTGCGCCCAGAACGCCTCATGGTGTCCGGTGAGCACCTGCTCATCGAGGGATTCGGGGTACCGTGGGTTCCAGAGGACACCACCTTCCTCCCCCCGGAGTACGACGGTCAGGGAACCCTCGCCGGGGATGTCTACGCGCTGACGGTAGCCCTCAAACTCCTGGGATACGAACCGCTCCCACCTGAACTAGATGCCATCCTGTCAGACTGTCTGCATACCGATCCGGCAGCAAGGCCGATGGCTCACGAGGTATATGAACGCCTCAACGGAGTATCCCGTAATCTGATCCATCCTACCGAACCCATCTACCAGGATATCGAGAGTGGTGAACCCTCGAGGGTGGCGCGGTCCGACCATCCGACCCTAGGCATCTCGGAGGACCTCCGCCCCACCCTCCCTACAACCGATACAGCCCCACCCGACCTGACCGTCGGGAAGTCCGAGTTCGACCTCGACTTCGACGAGATCACCTCCTTTCCCGGCTTCAAATTAGGTGCACCGAACCTTCAAGAGGAACCTTCGGAACATAGACCGACCGTACCGAATCCCGCCGAGCAACCCGACACTGCCACTTCGCCAAGCACCACCAACGCCGGCGGCGATCAGGGAGTTCAAGGGGCCTCATCACAGACCCTGGCGCCCGAGGGATCCCGCAGGAGGCCGGAGCGCCGATCCTCTAGCCACCGTGCCGACCCAAGCGACGGCACCGCCAAGGGCCTCCCGCCCGGCGCAATCCATCAAGCCGACAAGGGCTTTGATGGCTCTCCACCGACCAGCTTTAGCCCAGAGAGCAAGCCTCAGAAGAACCAAGAATCTCACCCCTCCCACAGGCGAACCATCTTTCTCGCGCTCATCCTCGTCGCCGCTCTCCTGCTCGCCTTCCTCGCAACGCTGAGGCAGCGGTCAAACCGAATCACTACCCCCCAAGCGAGGCAAACTATCAGCTATATCCTCGACGCCCTAGTCGAGCCGGACAACCTCCCCCCCGTTAAGCTCGTCGTTATCGAGAGCCCGGACAACTCGAAGTTCGCCCCCGGCTCGAGTCTCGGATCCGTGCCGCGAAAGATCGTGCTCGACCAGCCCGGCACCTGGCGTCTCCAAGGGAGGCTCCAGGATCGCCACTCTCCCGAGGTCACCATCATAATTCCCAACGACCGCACCTTCACCGTGACGATCCCCACCCTAGATTCCGACACCCCCTGAACCGCTCAGGGTAAGCTCGCTTCATGGCGAGCGTTGTGGTCGTCGACTACGGATCCCAGTACACCCGTCTGATCACCCGAAGACTGCGCGAACTGAAAGTCTTCTCCATAATCGCCCAACCCGAGACCAGCACTAAGGATCTACAAGCCTACGAACCTGCGGGGGTGATCCTCTCGGGCGGCCCGCAGAGCGTCTATGACGAGGGAGCATCGGGCATTCCACCCGGGCTTCTCGACTCCGGCCTACCGATCCTCGCCATCTGTTACGGCATGCAACTCCTCGCCACGAAGCTTGGAGGTCAGGTCGACCCCAACTCCATCCGTGAATATGGCAAGACCACCCTCGAGAGTTTCGGCGGTCACTTGTTTGAGGGGATCGAGGGTGAATTCGTGGCCTGGATGAGCCACGGAGACTCGGTCTCCCGCGTACCTGCAGGGTTCCAGGTCACCGGAGCCACCGCCGACACCCAAGTCGCAGCCATGGAGGACCTCGAGCGAGGATACTACGCGCTCCAGTTCCATCCCGAAGTGCAGCATACCCCCAAGGGCCTTACTCTGCTCGAGAACTTCCTCCAGCAGATCGGTATCGACCGAACCTGGACCCCGAACAATATCGTCGACTCCCTAACCTGCGAGGTCCAAGAGCGGGTCGGAGGCGGGAGGGTCCTCTTAGGCATCTCCGGGGGAGTGGATTCGAGTACCCTGGGGCTGCTACTACACCGCGCACTCGGCGATAGACTCCACGCCGTCTTTGTAGATCACGGTCTCCTCCGGCAGGGAGAGGCTGAGGAGGTGGAGGGGGCACTCCGCGACTTAGGAATCGACCTGACCGTAATCAATGCCGCCGACCGTTTCCTGAAAGCCCTCAAGGGTGTGAAGGATCCAGAGCGAAAACGCAAGAGGATTGGCCGAGAATTCATCGAGGTGTTTAACGCCTGCGCGCTATCCTTGCAGAACAAGTTCGGCACCATCCGGTACCTGGCCCAAGGGACCCTCTATCCTGACATCATCGAGTCAGCGGGCAGCCACGGTGCGGCCAATATCAAGTCCCACCACAATGTCGGTGGACTTCCCACCAACCTCACTTTCGAACTCATTGAGCCTTTCCGCAATCTGTTCAAGGATGAAGTTAGGGAGATCGCCAAGACCTTGGGACTGCCCCAGGAATTGCGAAGGCGACATCCGTTCCCAGGACCGGGATTCGCGATCCGCTGCATCGGGGAGGTGACTTCGGAACGACTAGATATCCTTCGGCGGGTGGATGATATCTTCGTGACCGGTCTGCGCGAGTTTGGGCTCTACGACGACACCTGGCAAGCGTTAGCGATCCTGACCCCGCTCCGATCTGTGGGCGTGATGGGAGATGGTCGCACTTACGCCCATACCGTGGCGCTTAGGGCCGTCTCGAGCGTAGACGGCATGACTGCGGACTGGACTCGTCTTCCCTACGACTTCCTCGCTACGGTCTCCAATCGAATCGTGAATGGCGTTCCCGAGGTTAACCGCATCGTCTACGACATCACCAGCAAACCCCCGGGCACCATCGAATGGGAGTGACCGGCAGCCGGGCGTAACATGAGCGCCTCTCCGGAATCACTTCCAGATCGACCCGATGGCCGGGGAGCGAACTTGCGAAGCACCTAAGTTTTAAAGAGCGGGTTGGGACGTCTCTCGCGACGATTCACCCTTTGGATGGTAGACTAAAGTATGTTGAGTGAGCGCCGGTCCCGCATCCTCAACCTCGTCGCCGAGTTCTACATTCGCTCGGCTCACCCTGTCCCCTCCTCCGGAATCGCCAGATGGCTGGAGATCAGCAGCGCCACAGTCCGCAATGAGTTCGGGGCCCTCGAGGACCGCGGATTCCTGCAACAGCCACACACTTCTGCAGGCCGGGTGCCGACCGCCAAAGGTTTTGGAGCCTACGCTCGGCACTTCATCCCTCCGCGGCGACTACCCGCCCGGCACCGACAGATCGTCAGCAGACGGCTCTCCAGCGTGCACGGCGAACGCCTCCTCAGGGAGATTGCCAATGTCGCTGCAGAGCTCTCTAGTTACGCCGTTGTGGTGACCCTCCCGGCGGACGACACTATAAAGGCTATAGAGATCCATCTCTCTCTTCTCTCATCACGCAGGCTACTAGCCGTAGTCATTCTCGAAAATGGATTGGTTCGGCAGATAGGCGTAGAACTCGATCCAGTTCCCGATATCAAGACCATTGGTGCCGCAGAGCGGCAGTTGCGGCAACTCTCACTCCCGATCGGTATTATCCCCGAAGCACTTAGGGGCATTGCCACGCACGCGGAACCTGAACTCGCCCGCACCCTCACGGCGGTGGCGCAGTCCTGGTCTGAGGTAGCCCCTCCCCGGCTGTTCAGTCAGGGTCTCACCAACCTGCTAGCGGAGCCCGAGTCGCAGGACCCCGACTTCGTTCGTGTGGCGGTGCAACAGTTCGAATCACCGCCACGTACCGACCGAGCCAAGGGTGGTCCGCTCACGGTCCAGTTCGACGACGCCCTCGCCGCTATCACCGCTCGCCTCCGATTCGGAACGAGTTGGGGCACGCTCACACTCCTTGGCCCCACCCGGATGCGCTACCCGGAAGCACTGATGATCGCTCGAGGCGTGTCGGACGCCGCCATGGACAACTTTCCCCAAAGGAAGATTGAGTAGACTGGCACCATGAGGGTCACCACCCTGCTCTTCGCCAGCCTGCGGGAGTCCGCCGGGTGGGGCACAATGGACCTTGAGGTCCCCGCCGGCTCAACCGTGCGAGATGTTGCGGACCGGCTGGAGCGAGAAATCGATGGGCTCACTCTGCAGGGAGCTCTCTGCGCCGTTAACGAGTTGTACTCCCGACCGGACGCCACCCTCGCTGAGGGAGACCGCCTAGCGTTCCTCCCTCCCGTTGCGGGAGGGTAGATACCTCACCATGCGGGAATACACCATCATCACGCGCGATCCGATCGACCCTGAAGCCCTGATCGCACTCGTATCCGACAGAATGTACGGCGCCGTGGCAACCTTCTTCGGCCTCGTTCGATCACCTAACAAGAGGCAGGCGGTGCTCCATATCGACTACGAAGGCTATGACGCCATGATAGAGACGCAGATGCGGGCGATCGGGGAGGAACTCCGGACCCACTTCGAAATCGGCCGCGTTGCCATCGCCCACCGACTTGGCAGGCTCCGACCGGGGGAGGTGAGCGTCGCCATCGCGATCTCTAGCCGACATCGTAAGGAGGCACTGGCCGCCTGTCAGGAGGGAATAGATCGCATCAAGGAGCGCCTCCCGATATGGAAATACGAGGTCACAGAAGAGGGGGCCGGGTGGGTACCCGGGATAAGCGTTGCCAGCGAATCGTTTTAGGCCTCGTCCACCGCAGGAGACGATCTAGATGACCACCAATCAAGTCTATCAGAGAGTCACCGAAGAGCATGACTCTCCCCTGTCACTAGGGGCACCTCGCGCCCTTTGCAGGAAGGTCTGTAATCGAACAAACTCCCACGGGCAGATTCAAAGGGAGTGGCTACACAGGGGAATGCGGCGTCGCCGGGGCTATGGCCTTCGACCGCAGCGGCGGAATGATCTGTGACCAAGCCGCCCACGAAATCTTGGCACTCCCTCCTCCCCGTCGAGGACGCCTACCAGCGGTGTAGGGAAGCCACCAAGCCGGGAGCTCAGCCACAGCCCCACTCAACCGATCGCTCTGGAGATGTCAGGGTACATCCCAACCGGGGCTTGGCTCTTTGGGGAGCAGTGGTTGGTCTTGACTCTCAACCCCCCTTCCGTTCTCGACGTAACCCCGCACAATACTGCGCTGTGATTTTGAGGAGCAGCATCTGCTTCTCAGCGAATCTGGCGTCGCCTGACGACACCCGCCGATTCGCCCGGACGGTCCTCAAAAACCTCCCTCCTGGAACTCTCTTGGTGCTAACGGGACCCATGGGGGCGGGCAAGACGACCCTCGTCCAGAAACTCGCGGTGGAACTGCATAGCAATGCCCGGGTGACAAGTCCTACCTACACCCTCATCCACGAATATCCAACCCCGACAGGTCCTCTTGTCCACATCGACGCCTTTCGCCTCTCCAAGATCGAAACTCTTTTCCTCTTTGGGCTCGACAACTATCTGGAACATTCCAGACTGGTTGTTGTCGAGTGGGGCAAAGGGCTACTCGATACCTATCCTGACGCCGGGTGGGTGGATCTCAGCTTCACTGGCAGCCACCGAACAGCCTACCTCCGCAAGTAATCTGTAGATGACGATCTACCTCGGACTCGACAGTGCCACGGAATACCTCAGCTTGGCCCTATGGTCGCCCGACACAGGGATCCTCACCTACCGCAGTCCCCACCTCGGACGGACCCATACCCATCGGATTGTGCCTGAACTAGAGGCCTTGTTCCACGAGGCAGGGTGTGTGCCCCGGAACCTCTCGGGCATCGGTGTCGGGATCGGCCCCGGATCGTACACCGGCCTACGGGTAGGCCTCGCTACCGCAAAAGGGCTGGCGCGAGGACTCAATATCCCCCTTGCCGGCTGCGACACCCTCGAAGCTCTGGCCGCGTCCGACCTTGCAGAGGGAGAAACGGTCTACGCCACCCTAGACGCTCGGCGCGGGAACGTCTATGTGGGCATCTATCGGCTTGAGAACGGCGTCGTCGCAACTCTGAGGTCGCCCAAAAAAATCGCCAAGGATGGGCTCAAGACCAGCGCATCTTCTCTTCGAATCATCGAGGCTAGGGCCCCAAATGCAGGGCACATCGCCCGACGGGCAAGGGCGGGAAGGACCGCCGAGGCCCTCTATCTGTGACGACCGACAAGATCTCGACCACGCAGCATGACGGAGACGGTATACTATAGACATTAATAAGCCACCACGCGCTGGGGAAGCTTTCGGGCGCGGTCCGGGGTGAGGATGTTCAGACTCTGGCAAGAGATTGGTGTAGACCTGGGAACTGCCACCGTCCTGCTTTATGTCAAGGGCAGGTCTATCATGCTTCGCGAGCCCTCTGTCATCGCTGTGGGCCGCGATACCGGTGACGTCAAAGCGGTCGGTGATGAAGCCTATCGCATGTTAGGGCGCACCCCCGGAAATATCGTTGCGGTCCGTCCCATGCGCGACGGGGTAATCGCCGATTATGACCTGACCGAGAAGATGCTTAAGGCCTTCGTCCGCAAGGTTATGACTGGACCCGGACGCCTCCTCAAACCGCACATCATGGTGTGTGTTCCCTCGGGTGTAACCGAGGTCGAGAGGCGTGCAGTTCTGCAGGCCACTCGGGAGGTGGGGGCGCGCAAGGCGTTCCTCATCGAGGAGCCGCTAGCGGCTGCCATAGGCGCCGGGATCAATATCGCCGAGCCTACCGGCTCCATGATTGTGGACATCGGCGGGGGAACCACCGACGTAGCTATCATCAGCCTAGGTGGGATTGTGGTTTCCGAGAGCCTACGCATCGCTGGCAACGAGTTCGATGAAGCGATCATCCGCTACATTCGACACAAGGAGAACCTGCTCATCGGCGACCGCACGGCAGAAGAGGTCAAGATGAAAATCGGGGCCGCTGTAATTTGGAGACCCGACGACGTGCGCGAGATCGAGGTGCGCGGTCGTGACCTCATCAACGGACTTCCTAAAACCATTTCAGTTGTCTCTGAGGATGTTGTGGAGGCGCTCAAGGAGCCGGTTCAGAAGATTGCCGATGGGGTGCGACGTGTGCTTGAGACAGCGCCACCGGAGTTGGTAGCGGATGTCATCGATCGCGGCATCATCATGACTGGGGGCGGCTCTCTGCTTAAGAACTTCGACGAACTGCTCCGGCAGACGACCGGGATCCCGGTCGTCGTCGCGGAGAACGCCGCCGACTGCGTTGCATTGGGAACGGGTCGCGCCCTCGAAATGACCCATGTTCTGGAAGATGCATTGATCTCGGACAACTTCCTCCGGCGGTAGGAGTGCGAGGTGGGTGGAAGGCGCTCCTACTGCTGGCGGCCTTGATCCCCATCTTTGGCAGCGCCGAAGATTTCCCGCTCTCCGAGCTAAAAGCTGGTCAGCGCGGTTTCGCAATCACCGCTGGCCCCGGAAACCACTTGGAACACTTCCCTGTGGAGGTGTTGGCCCTTCAGGAAAATGACAGGCTAGGATTTCCGCTTGCACTGATACGAGCAGAGGGAGATTTCATTAACCGCTCCGGCGGGATCGCTGCGGGCATGAGCGGGAGCCCGGTGTACCTGCAACGGGAGGGGCACAACGCCCTCCTCGGCGCTATTGCCTACACCTTCCCCAACAGCGATCACCGGCTGGCGCTAGTCACACCCATCGGGGCTATGAGAGGTGTCCTCGATCGAAGGGTGACCGACCCATTCGGCGGGGCGAACCTGGAAGGGCTAGATGCCCCCGTACCGGTGGCGACCCCTCTCCTCTTCACAGGCATCGGCACTCGTGAGATCAGCTTCCTGCGAGCGCTCCTTCGCGAAAGCCCACTCGAATTCCTCCCAATCCAAGCGGGTGGGGTCGCGGAGGCAGAGGAGCGATTTCATCTGGAGCCCGGCAGTCCCATCAGCGTCCAGTTGGTCCGGGGCGACGTTACCGTAGCCGCGGTGGGAACCGTCACAACCATCGAGGGAGGGGAGGTACTCGCCTTCGGACATCCACTGCTCGGTACGGGCCGAGTCTCCTTCGTGCTCTCCCCCGCCTCGGTGCTCCACATCGTCCCGAGCGACAGGGTACCATTCAAGCTCGTCAACAGCGGGACGACAGTTCTGGGCTCGATCGTCCAGGATCGCCCGGCCGCGCTTGCCGGGGAGGTGGGCACCCCACCAGACCTCCTGCCCGTGACGTTAGTCCTGAGCGGCGGACGCGGAACCGTCACCACGCACTTCGAGATCGTGCACGACGAGCGCTTCTACGGCCCACTCCTGGCAGCGGCTACCCAGCAGGTGCTCGACAAGACCTGGAATCAGATCTCGGGAGGGACCAGCGAGGTGGCTTGGGAAATCACCTTCGAGACCGGGGACCGCCTCACGGTCCTAGAGCAGACCAGCGATCCTGACGACCTCGCAGTGGCCACCGCCAAGCTCGCGGCAGAGCCGCTTCTAATTCTCGGACGCAATCCGTTCGAAGCCCCTGACCTCGAGCACATCTCCATCAGCGTTCGCTACGAAGAAGCTCGCCGGGTCGCTGAAATCGTGCATGTGAGGGCCGAAACTCCAACCGTCGAGCCGGGAGAGGCGGTGGTGGTCTTCGTTCGCCTCCAGCCATTCCGGGAGGAGGCGAGGGTAGAGGAGGTCCGGATCACCCTACCCAAGGAACTCAAGGGCGAGGTCGAATTGACCTTCCGCGCTGGCGAGGATGATGAGGACAATGAGGGCGAGCCAGAGGTGGACGACGAGGTGCTCTCTTTCGGGGAGCTCCTCGTCGCCATGCGAAACAACGTACAGGCCAGCGAACTCGTGGTCGAGGTTGAGATCGGTGATGAACCGCTCCGGCTGGAACGAATTCCCTTCCCGTTCCTCCTCGAGGGACGAGAGACGCTGCGTATAGAAGTTCAGGAGGTCGACACAAATGGAGAGGAAGAACTCCCTATGGGGGAGGAGCAATGAGTGAGGAGTCATGCGTAAGCCTGTGAGCAGTGTAGAGTTAGCCAACTGGCTCGGCGGAGAGCTGCTAGGCGAGACCCGACTTGTGGCCCGTCTGGTGCCACCCGGGCGACCAGTTGAGGATGGAGTGGCTGTCGCAGGAAGTGCGAAGCTGCTCGCGGCTCTCGAAGGGACCAGGCTAGCAGCGGTGGTCGTTCCCGAAAACCTTGCAACGGAGACCAGCCTCCCTGCCATCCAGGTTCCGGATGCCCGCCTCGCTTTGGCCCAACTCAGCGCCCTCTTTGACGACCGGCCTCGCGAGGCCCCGGGGCTGCATCCGGCTGCGACGATCCACCCCTCGGCCGAACTGGGGCCGGGAGTCAGTGTGGGCCCAAACGCCGTAGTTGAGGCTGGTGCTGTGGTCGGAGCAAACAGTATTATCGGTCCAGGATCCGTGATCGGACAGGGCTCACAGCTAGGGGAAGGTTGTCATCTCCACGCCAAGGTCGTTCTCTACGATGGAGTCCGACTGGGGGCTCGCGCTACTTTGCACAGCGGGGTCGTGATCGGCGCCGACGGATTCGGGTATGCGGTGAGTCCCCACGGGCTCGTCAAGATCCATCACCTAGCGGGGGTGGAGATCGGCGATGATGTCGAAATCGGAGCGAACGCCAGTGTAGACCGGGGGACGCTCGATCCGACCCGGATTGGCAACCGCTGCAAGATCGACAACAACTGCCTCCTAGGCCATAACGTCCAGGTCGGCAGCGACACCGTCATCGCGGGAAAAGCAGGGATCGGAGGCAGCACCCGCATTGGCTCGAGGGTGCTGGTGAGCGGAGGGGCGATCCTAACCGATCACATCACGGTAGGAGATGATGCCCGTATCTCCTTCTGTGCCATGGTAACCAAGGACGTGCCCCCCGGCGCAGTCTTCAGCGGCTCCCCGGCCATGCCTCACCGCAAGTTCGCCCGCCGCCTCTATCTCCTGAGTCGACTCGAACGGATTTGGCAGATGATGAAAGGCCTGGAGCGTGATTGAGGGCACAACCCTCCATGGAGGTATCCGCAGCCGGGTTCGGCTCTTCCAAGACGACGGGGAGGTGCGATTCCGACGCAACGGCCGCGACATCCCGGCCCACATCGGGGCGGTGGTCAGCACGGACCGATGCACCGTCCTAGGAGAGGGTCCGGCTCGAATCGCTGTGGTGGAACACCTGCTGGCAGCCCTGCACGTGCTGTCGCTCTGGCGGGGGGTCGTGATCGAGGTCGACACCGACGAACTCCCCATCCTCGACGGCTCTGCTGAGCCGTGGCTGCCAGCGCTCGAACCTCTTGGTAGGGAGGCCTCGTCCCCCCCAGCCTTCCGACCGACAACGCCCACTCACCGGCGCCACGGGTCGAGCGAGATCCGGGTCGATCTGGGAGCGCGTGGACTCTGCAGCGAAATTCATTTCCCCCACCCTGCTATAGGCCGACAGCGCTGGTGCGGTGCGCCCGACACCTATGACCGCCTGCTGCCTGCCCGGACCTTCGGCTTCCTGCACGAGGCAGCAGCGCTCAGGCGAGCGGGCCTAGCCTCGGGGGCAAGCCTAGAGAATGCTATTATCTTTAGTGATGAGGGTCCCCTCTCTCCCTTGCGCTTCCCAGACGAACCTGTCCGCCACAAGGCACTCGATACCTTGGGGGATCTCTTCCTCCTGGGCGGCCCCCTTGAGGGGAAGTTGACGGTGACCCGGGGTTCACACCGACTCCATGTCGACTTTCTGAACCACCTAATCGCGGAAGGTGTGTTGGAGGCCGACCAGTGAACCGCCTCCGGGTGGCTGTGATCGGGGCCGGAGTGATGGGCCGCTTCCACGCTACCATCTACGCCTCGCTCCCCCACACGGATCTCGTCGCCATCGTGGATCCGAACCGGTCCCAACTCGAGAAGGCGCGTCGCACCTTCGGCTGCGCTATCTATTCCCGCCTCGAAGACATGATTGCCGCCGTTCGACCCGATGCGGCCAGCGTCGCCGCACCGACAAGCGCCCACTACATCCTCACTAGGACCCTACTGCACACCGGGATCCATGTGCTGGTCGAAAAGCCGATGGCGACCAACGTCCCACAGGCCCGCGAGTTGGTCGACCTCAGCCGTGACCGGGGTCTCGTGCTGCAGGTGGGACACATCACCCGCTTCTATCAGGCAGTGCAACTCCTTAATGCCCAGATCAAGCGGCCGTACCTAGTTGAGGCCCGGCGCCTCACGCCGTCGGCCCGCATCCGTGACGTGGGTGTCATCCTCGACCTCATGATCCACGATATCGACATCGTACTGGGCATTGTCGAGAGCCCTATTACCGAGGTCATGGTGGCCGGACACATGCTCAATGGTAATCGCCACGAGGACATGGCTGCGGCGCAGGTCCACTTCGAGAACGGCTGCATCGCCCGCCTCCTCGCGAGCCGCATAGCGCCGGATGCCGAACGGACTCTGGTAGTTGCCGAGCCGCAACAGACGCTGCGACTCGACTTCGCCAAGGAGCCGCACACCGAGATCGCCACCTTTCATCCGGTAGCCAGCGAGAACGGGAATCGGGTACAGGTGGACCGACGGGTAGTCTTCGAAGAGAACCCCCTGCGCAAGGAGCTCGAGCACTTCCTAGCACGCATCTGGCAGAGCGCAGACCCCATCGGCACACTCGATCACGACCTCCGCTCACTCGAACTGGCCACCCTGCTGATGACGAAGATGCAGCGGCAACCGGTACTCGGCTGACCAGGGTAGGGGAACGCAAGGGGGCGGGATAGACTACCGATATGGTCGATATCAGAGCGATCCTGCCGTACCGCTACCCTTTCCTCATGGTAGATGCTTTCGTATCACAGGAGGGTAGGCGCTTCGAGTGCCTCAAGAATGTGAGCCATAACGAGCCCTTCTTTCAAGGACACTTCCCCCAGGAACCTGTCATGCCTGGAGTCCTAATCGTGGAGGCCCTCGCCCAAGCCGCTGCAGTCGGTTTAGCCGTCAGTGAGGGGACGCAAGAGGGGCAGGTCGGTTACCTTGCTGCGATCGAGAGCGCCAAGTTCAAACGTAAGGTCATCCCCGGAGAGCAACTCCGGCTCAGTGGAGAAATTCTGCTGTTCCGGAGAGGTCTGTGCAAGGTCCGGGCGGCTGCCCTAGTAGGCGAAGAGGTGGCGGCAGAAGCTACCTTCTCGTTCGTGGTCGCCCGCTAGAGCAACTCGGCCCGTGCCAACGATCCACCCCACCGCAGTCGTAGCCTCGGGGGCAGTGCTCGCACCCAGCACAGTTGTCGGACCCTTCGTCACCATTGAGGATGGCGTTGAGGTCGGAGCAGAGACCGAACTCCTCACCGGAACCATTCTCCTGCAGGGAAGCCGGATCGGGGCCCGCTGCAAGCTCGGTCCCTACGCGGTGATCGGAGGGGAGCCGATGGACTCGGCATTCCGCGGAGAGGAAAGCTGTGCTGTACTCGAAGAGGGTGTCGAGGCGCGCGAATTTGCCACCATCCACCGCGCAACAGGTGAGGGGTCCGAGACGTGTGTAGGCCGTAACACTCTGCTGATGAGCTACACCCACGTCTCGCACAATGTCCGGGTCGGCCCCGGTACCACGCTGGCCACCTCGGTCCAACTCGGCGGGCACGTCCAGGTAGGTGCCCACGCCTTCCTCGGCGCGAACGCGCTAACTCACCAGTTCGTTCGGATCGGGGATCACGCAATGCTCGCTGGCGGAAGCGCAGCCTTGCAGGACATCTTGCCCTACTGTCTGGCAGCCAAAACCCCAGCACTGCACTTTGGGCTCAATCGTGTCGGCCTCCGCCGACGAGGCTTTAAAGGGGAACGCTATACACTCCTCGAGCGGGCGGTCCGGGCTCTTAGGAGCAACGACCAGACACGCTTCGAGGCACTCGCTGCCACGAGCAATGATGTCGCGGCGATACAGCGCTTCCGAGAAAACTCGGAGCGAGGCATTGCCCGCTTTGTGGTCCAGAGGTTGTAGTGTCGAAGGAGGCAGTCCTAGTCAGCAACGGTCCAGGGGAGCTCTACACCTGGGTCAAACCTGTTCTCGACGAACTCAGGTCTCGAAGCCCGGATGTCAAGGTCACTATCAGTCTGATACCATGTCAGTTCGCCACAGGTCACGAGTCGAGTATCGCGAGGAGCTTCGGCGCCGACGGGGTTACCACCCCTGCTGAGTTCCTGAGCTTCATGGCCACGGGGAAGCGGCCGAAGGCTTTGGGCAGGTCCGGCGGCTTCGTCCTCAGCCTCGGTGGCAACGCTGCCTTCGCGATCCGTCTCGCGCGCCGGCTCGGCTACCCGGCCTACCGCTACCATTTCATCCCCATCTGGAATCGACACCTACGACTGCTGTTCGTTCACGACGTAGACGCGGAGCGGAGGGCTCAACAACTAGGTGCACCTCGGGAGCGGGTTCGGCGGGTAGGAAACCTGGTAGCCGATGTGGTTGAGGCGAGCGAACTGGTAGAGGCTCCAGGCTTCCCCCACATCCTCCTCTTCCCTGGTAGCCGTGACCCCTTCGCCGTGGCACTCATTCCCCTCCTCCTCTCACTGGCAGATGCGCTCAGCCCACACTACCCCGGCGCCCGCTTCGTTTGGCCCGTGAGCGAGCTACTCACAAACCGGACCCTCGAAGAGGGTATAGCGGCCCGCCAGAAGGTCTTTCCAGGCAGTGTCGCTGGCCAGCGGGAGGGCACCGTCATCACGACGCCCTCGGGTGCACGGGTCGAGATGATTCCCGAATCGGAGCGGTACCGGCACATGCGAAGCGCAGACCTAGCCGTGACCATCCCCGGAACCAACACCCTCGAATTGGGCATCGCGGGCGTTCCCACCATCGTCCTGCTGCCGATGAACATGAACAAGCTAGAGGCCATTCCTCTCGAAGGGGCCGGAAACTGGCTGGGTCTGATCCCACTTATCGGGAAGCCGCTTAAGCGGCAGGCGGTCAGGCTCTTCGCAAATCGCCTATCCCTGCCCATATCGCTGCCCAACCGAATTACAGGAGAGGACCTCATGGTGGAGGTGCGCGAAGATCTCTCCCGCGACCAAGTGGCGGCACAAACCGCTGCCCTTATCGATAATCCAGTCGATAGGGCGCGCCGCAGGGCACGCCTGCTCGAGACCATGCCGGGCCCAGGTGCCACTCGGCAGCTGGTGTCCGAAATCCTAGTCGATGCGCGGTAGCTTCCTCATCCCGCTGCTCCCAAGATCCCTCCTAGGCGTGCTCGGTCTGCTAGCGGCGGTAGGGAACGCTGGCCTCCGGATTGCGATCGTGCCGATTTTCCTCGCCCCGCTATTCGACCGGGTTCTCACGACTGGCGAACTCAGTGCCCTGCCCGGAATCCTGGGATTGGCGGGGTTAGCTGTCCTAGGCAACTCCCTGCTAATCTTTGCGCAGGATGGACTCTTGGGCCGAGAGGCCGCAGTCGTAGCCGCACACTGGCGGGAACGTGTCTACGAGGATCTCCTCAGCCGCCGACCGGGCACTCTTCCGGGGACGAGCGGTGGGCTCGCCAGCCGAATTCTCACCGACCTCAAGGAGGTCGAGACCTTCCTCCAGATTGGGGTGGGGGGGCTAGTCGCCGAGAGTGTCACGATCCTAGGCACGCTCGCCGTATTGACTGTGCTTAGCCCCGTAACAACCCTCACCCTCCTCGCCTTTACACTACCTCTCGTAGCCACTCTGGGCGTCATGGGCCGCCGGCTGCGGCACGCCTCCACCGCATCTCAGGAGGGGATAGAGGAGATCGGAGCACACCTGCAAGAGGGATTCAGGCACCTCCGAATCGCGAGGGCATTCGGAGCCGGCAGATTCCTTCTTGAGCGGTTCGCTCGCGCCAATCTCAAGACGCGCTTCACCTCGACCCAGAGGGCACGACTAGCCAGCATGCAGGTGCCCGCTTCCCAACTGCTCGTCTTCGCCGCCGTTGCAGGACTAGTCAGCCTTCTCGCGGGGCGTGTGGCCGGCGACACCCTCACTGTGGGGGAAGCAGCGACCTACCTCACGTTGGTAGCTCTCCTAGCCACTCCGGCCCAACTCTTGCCCCGCAGCTACGCCTTCCTGCAACAGGCTCGCGCCGCCCGGGCACGGCTGCACAGACTATCCCACTTCCAGGTCGACCAGGTCCACAGAGTTGCACCGGAAACGGACGAGCCGGGTTTAGTCCTTCGCGACATCACGTTCCACTACACTCCGACGGCACCGGTTCTTCGATCGGTGAGCGCCTCGCTAGGCCACCGTGGCCTCGTGGCTCTAAGCGGCGAAAGCGGGGCTGGCAAGAGCACTCTGCTAGATCTGATGCTAGGCTTCCTCCTGCCCCGACAGGGCGCTGTCCTCTGGAACGGAGAGGCCATCCACCGGCTACCAGAACGTCGCCGGATCGAACTGATTGGGCACGTGCCGCAGGAGCCCGACCTGCTCCGCGGCACCTTGATCGAAAATCTGACGCTAGGGCGTTCAGCGGGCGAGACAGAGATTTGGCAACTCCTGACGGATCTCCAGCTAGACAGGGTGGTTCGCGGGCTGCCAGGTGAGCTGCAGTACAATCTTCGTGAAGACGGTTCCGGGCTCTCGGGCGGGCAGCGGCAGAGGCTGGCGGTGGCCCGTGCCCTTCTGGGCAATCCGGCTGTACTCCTGCTCGACGAGCCAAGTTCCAGCCTCGACACGGAGAGTGAGGCAGTCCTAGTCCATACTCTCGTCCGACAGGCAGAGAACCGCTTAGTGGTAGTTGTGGCCCACCGACCTGCCCTCCTAGAGGCAGCGGACCGCGTCCTCCACCTCTCAGGTGATGGGGCACTGAAATTTCAGGAATCACCGCTGGTGAGGACGACATGACTAGGATTCGCAAACCACCCGACCTCTACGCTTCCCGTACGGCAACTACCTAGACGAGGGTCGTAGGGGTAGAGGCCTCAAATCCCATGTTTGACCTAGGCAAAGACCAAGCGGAAACACCCGAGAGTAGAGTATCTCTCCTACTCAGCAACATGCAATCCCCGACTTTAGAGTCTGTTCCATAAACCGTATCTAGAGGATTTGCAGGTACTTTCTACCGCTCAGACTCTTGGCGATCCGCCTCATCAGAAACCGGCAGATGGCCAACTTCACCCACGCTACCGAACTCGCTACAGTCCACTCGAAGTCCTAAGAAACCATCTCAAAACCCAATTACCCCGTTTGCTATCTGAATAGCACCCCCGAGTGGAGCAGGTTGAAGGCTGCGATCTTGAGGTTTACCCGCGTTCAAAGTCGGACTCTACGGGTGAGCGACAGAAATGTCTTTACTTGCGCCGCCTGAAGGGTCAGTGACCTCACCAGAGTACTGAAACTCGATTCGATTCGCCAAGGACGGCGGGGTCCCCCCTTGGGGGGTACAAGATCGGCTTCGTTGGAGCTACGGGTCTTGTCCGTCTGGAACAGATCTTCTAGCTTATACTGGTAACGGGGATGGGGATTCATAGAAACAACCATCCCCCGTTCTTTGCCTGCAGATCAAGTGGCAAACGACGTAATTTGGCACTGACGGCGGTACCAGAGCAGGGCGCAGGCCAATTGGATCAGGCCGACGTAGTTGGAAACCCTCTTGTCGTAGCCCACCAGGATCGCACGGCACTTCGACAGCTACGCCAAATTCGCT
>MKWU01002233.1_pt1 | contig 29858 bp, 19 predicted proteins | sample 809101 | NCBI WGS metagenome assembly MKWU01 (sample SAMN05860141, study PRJNA318959) | sponge metagenome | host: Aplysina aerophoba | place: Slovenia: Piran, Adriatic Sea, Gulf of Piran | collected 2013-05-07
TCGATAACCAGACTAAGGAAGCACTTGTCGCCGAGGACCCGAATGTGTCTGAGATCATCAAGCCCGTTGTGCGAGGGCGAGACATAAGCCGTTACCAAGCACAATGGCCCGGGTTATGGTTGATAGCAACATTTCCCAGTCTTGGACTCAGCATCGAGGACTATTCTGCGGTCAAACACCATTTAATACGTTTTGGTAAAGCACGTTTGGAACAAGCCGGAAAGACGCTTCCCGACGGAACTAAATCCAGAAAGAAAACTCGGCATGCGTGGTATGAATTACAGGATACGTGCGCTTACCACGAAGATTTCACTAAGGAGAAACTGCTCTGGATTGAGCTTGTCAATGATGGCCGGTTCGCCTACGACAATAGCGGATTTTATGGGGAAGCCACGACGTTCTTACTTACGGGTGAATCCATCAAGTACCTCTGTGCCGTATTGAACTCCAAGCTGATTCGTTGGTTCTTAGAAAAGGTTGCCCCAACTTCAGGGATGGGGACGTTGCGCTGGAAGAAGGTATATGTCGAACGCTTGCCAATACCGAGACTTAGCGTTCGAAGGCAGCAATCCTTCGCCAAATTGGTGGATGGGATATTGATGTTAAAGGGAGGTCAACCAGATTCAGATACGTCAGAGACAGAGGCAAGAATTGACGAGAAAGTGTACAAACTATTCGGATTAACTCCCTCAGAGATTTCCGTAGTAGATCAACGCCCATAGACCTACTAGAGTTTGGTATGACGTTCCTCTGTCATTGGATTATTGAAGACTTATGGCTTTAGTTTGCCCTCAATTGCCATCACTTCACTCTCAGTCAGTCCGTACAAAGCATAGACCAGTTCATCCAGGTCGGCTTCCATTTTCGTCGTATCTGCTTCGATGCTCTTGGCCTGCAATATCTTATCTACAAGCTGGGTAAAAGGCCGCGCCTTTATAGTGTCGATAATAGGAACTGGAATACGCTCAACTGTGAATCGCACCCACCTAGTCGTGCCCATTCCCGAATTTAGGGCACTGCTCCGCATGAACCAAGTCACGATGTCTGAGTTAAGCACAGCACAGAGGAATTTGATTGAATCTCCCGTCATCATGTATGCGGAATTTACACAGAACATTTCGCCATCGTCATAAGCAAACCTGCCATCCTCTGTTAGATCGATCCAGAAAAGCTTTTCCTTAACGAACTCTCTGTGGTAAGAGCAATTACGAAGATTGTAAGGCGTACTACCCTTGTCGTATCGCCTTTCTAGTCGCGTATAAAAGTTGTCAAGATGGTCCTTAACAGCAGGATATTCATCAACTTCGATTGCGGGTAAGTCTTCGTATCCATTATGAGTGTCAATTAGCCATTGCCCAGCCCATTCGGGTTGATAGCGTCGGATGTCTCGACCGCGGAGCACTGGTTTTAGAACTTCATCTGACCTAGGGTCCTCGGCGACAAGTGCTTCCTTAGTCTGGTTATCGACGATAAAAGCATCGTTGCATCCGGTAGTTATTCCTCGATAAATCTCATTACGCCCCAGATGACATTCTTACATCCCATTCGGGTCTCAGCACTTAGTCTGTTTCTATCGAAGAAACTCGAACCCGGGAGAATGAAACTGGGTGGAAAGTGGCTGTAGTTTCCCTTTCCCTTCTGAGACGGTGAAGTCTATCCATGTTCGACATTCACCAGATATTTGGAGGGAGAAAATGGAAAGCTTAGTCGGATTCGAGGCGGACATGCACAATGAGGTGCTGTCATCAGAACTGTCCACAAACACTCGCATTGCATATCAGAAAGGCTGGAAGCGTTTCTTAGACTTCTGTGAAGCAGAGGAATTTGATGACCCGCTGTCCGTCGCTCCTGAAGACGTGGCACGTTTTTTCGTGCAGTTGGCGACACGCCCCAGTCCGCAGAGCGGAGCGGTACTGTCTATGGGCACTGTAACGCTCTACAAGAGCGCAATAAGCAAGAAATTCACCGACGCCGGAAAATCGTCCCCAGCGAGTCACCCCCTCGTGCGTGGAACGCTCAAGGGGCTGGCCCGTTTGAAGGGCTCCGCAGGGCGCCAAGTGGAAGCTCTGAGAGAATATCACATCGAAGCTATGCTTCGGGCTTGTGCCAATACAACGATTGGAAGAAGAGATGCCGCCATCATCGCAATTGGCTTCGCAGCTGCGTTGAGACGCTCTGAGTTGTGCAATCTGACAGTTGATGACGTTGATTTTCTCGAGTCAGAAGAAGATGTCACCGACCGAATGTTTCTGACCATTCGCCACTCGAAGACCGACCAGTTAGGAAGAGGGCACAGGGTGGCGATATTGGACGGTATGGGGATTCGTCCAATCTACCGTCTTCGCGCATGGTTAGACAGTTCGGGAGTAACACAGGGACCCTTGTTCCAGACCATGAAGAGGGGAGGAAGTCTGCGAGGGAAGCAACTACATCACAGCGACATTCCTCGGATTGTCAAACACTACGCGGCGCTCATCGGATTGGACCCGAGAGGCATTGCAGGGCATTCTTTGCGGGCAGGCTTCGTTACGAGCGCCGCCGTTCATCACGCCAGACTAGACAAGATAATGGCAGTCACCCGCCATACCAACCCGTCGACAGTGATGAGATACATCCGTGACGCGGACGCATTTGCTGACCACGCCGGTCAGAAGTTTCTGTAGTCGATCACTAGTGTGTCACGATATTGCGCTGTGGTTTGGCTCAGCCTGAAGTTGTGAGTCAGATCCAAAGGTGCTAAAATAGAAGCACTTATCAAATAGATTAAATTGGGAACATTAACGACTACTGTGCGAATCATTGCAAAGCGAACGCTTCGTCAGTTCTGGGAAAGGCATCCTGACTCAAAAGATTCACTAGAAGCTTGGCACTCCGCTGTTCGAAGGGCCGATTGGGATAGCCCCGAAAAAGTTATCCGGCAGTACCCTCGTGCCAGCATCGTTGGGAGTGGCCGCGTCGTGTTCAGAATCAGGGGCGGTAGATACCGTTTGATCGTGAGGGTCAATTACAGGAAACAGGTGGTTTATATACGATTTATCGGCACTCATTCAGAATACGAGCGGGTAAGCGCAGAGGAGGTATAGACATGGCAGTAATCAAGCCAATCCGCTCTGAGAGCGATTACGAAGAAGCCCTTGCCAGGATTGACGAGATATTTGATGCGGAGCCGGGCACCGCAGACAGTGATGAGTACGACGTCCTGGTGGATCTCGTGGAGTTGTACGAGCAGAGGCACCATCCTGTTGGACTGCCCAGTGTGAGTGCAGCCCTAGAATTCCATATGGACCAGACCGGTACGAAACCTCGGGACCTGGTTGCCTTTCTGGGTAGCCGGGCAAAGGTCTCTGAGGTTCTGGCCGGTAAGCGACAGCTGACCATGTCGATGGCGCGTGCGCTGAATCATCATCTTGGCATTCCGGCGGAAGTCCTTCTCCAGGAGCCCGGCGCTGCCTTCGAAACTCCGTTTGAGGATATTGATCCCGTGAAATTCCCCCTGAGGCCTATGGCAAATGCCGGATGGATACCTGATGTCGAAAATCTCAAGGACAACGCCGAAGAGCTAATTCGAGGACTGATTGAGCGTGCCGGCGGCAAAGAGGTAGCTTTGGCACCCCTTTACCGACGAAACGACGACCGTCGAGTAAATGCCAAGACTGATGAATTCGCCTTGACGGCCTGGTGCTGGCAGGTAATGGCAACTGCGAATGAAAGACCACTTTCCAGAGCCTACATGCCAGGAACGGTGACACCTGAGTTTATGCGGAGCGTTGCTCTGCATAGCCCGCATGAAGATGCCCCCATACGGGTCCGCGACTATTTGAATCACCATGGCATCGCGCTGGAATTCGTACCGCATCTTCGTAGAACGTACCTTGATGGCGCCGCCCTTAGACTCGCGGACGGGAGACCGGTTATTGGTCTGACGCTCAGGTATGACAGGATCGACAATTTCTGGTTCTGCCTGATGCACGAGTTGGCCCACGTAGGTCTGCACTTGGACCACCACTGCGACGATGGCTTTGTCGACGACCATACACTTAGAGGGGCACCGGGCACGCGGGCCGGCTCCAAGGAGGTTGAAGCGGATGAATGGGCGGAGGAAGCTCTGATTCCTCGGTCAATCTGGGAAGACAGCTTGGTGAGGACTCGCCCCACCGCGATGGCAGTCATTGACATGGCATATGAACTCGGCATTCACCCCGCCATCATTGCGGGTAGAGTGCGCTACGAAAGAGGGAACTACAGGCTATTATCCCAGTTCGTGGGCTCAAACCAGGTTCGTGGGCACTTTGATAATGAGGGTGTCCATGCGCATTAGACGGCGAATCAACTCAACGGGGACAGGGACTGGATGGCTTCTAAACATACGGTAGTGCTTATGAGCGGTGGCATAGACTCGGCCGCGACCGTTGCCATATGCAAGGACGACGCAAGCACTCTCGCGGGGCTGTTTATCGACTACGGGCAGTCTGCAAGAGATAGTGAATGGGAGGCGGCACAGCGGATCGCGGAGCACTTCGCCATAAATGTCGCCAGGCTGAAACTGTCCCTCGAGATGAGTTCTCGAGGAGGTGAGTATTTTGGCCGGAACGCGCACTTCGTTCTGACCGCGGCCGCGTCATCTGCAGAGAGGCCATTGGCTATTGCCCTCGGCATCCACTCGCAGTGCCCGTATTACGACACTACCCCTCTCTTCTCCAAACATATGCAGCGGCTGCTCGACGGCTATTCGGGAGGCGAAGTGACCTTGATTGCCCCTTTCTTGTCTTACACAAAGAAGGAAGTAATCGAGTTTGCGGAAATGAACGATGTTCCGATCCGGATGACCTATAGTTGCGAACACCAAAACTCCCCGGCCTGTGGACAGTGCCCTTCGTGCCAGGATAGAAGACTTGTCAATGCAATTTGAATCGGGACATGCCCAGCCACGTCTGATCAGGGGGGTGGAAGTGCAAACTCCGTTGCTCATCCCTTCGTTTTCAAGTCGTGGCTTTCCCTGTGTGTCGGAAATCTTTGCTGAGTTGAGAGGACAGCTCTATGGAGTGTGTCTCGTCAGCGCATCTGACCTGAGTGCAGGCCGGATTCCTCCGGATGTCTCGGATGTGGCCAACCTGATCGTGGTTGACAGTGGCAGATACGAAGCTGAGCAGGCGACCACTGTGTCAACCTCGTGCTACATGCCACCATCGATTTTCCAATGGTCCAGATCGTTGTACCACGATGCTCTGAGCGCCAATGTAAACTGCGACGCCAACTTCATTACTGTGAACTACGATAAATGCGGCCCTATAGAAACGCAGTTCAAGCGAGCGGACGAAGATTTCGCTCTCGTTCCAGACGCGACAAAGGACATTCTCGTAAAGCCAGAGAACCCAGGTGACTTGGTCAATATTGCGAAGCTGTCTAGGTACGTTTCTAAGCTGAGTGGGTATGACGTCATCGGAGTCGCCGCGCGTGAACTCGGGGATTCTCTTATCGAGAGATGCCGGGCAATTGTGATGTTGCGTGACATTCTGAACGATTTCGGTCTGGCCACTCCAATTCACGTGTTCGGCGCCATACGCCCGGCTGAAGTGCTGGCGTTCTTCTTCTGTGGAGCAGACATATTTGACGGCTTAGGATGGCTAAAGTCAGCCTTCAGAGACGGCGCAAGCGTTCACATTGACGAGGCCGCATTCGAAGAGCACAAGTGGATTCTGCGAGACGAAGAATTAACGTATTACGAGCGCGTCCACAACCTTCGAACGCTTTACCGATTGCAGCAGGTTACGCAGAGTTATGCCGTGACTGGCGACAGACGCGAACTGATGGATCAGTTCTCAGTCACTTCCAAAGCCGCGAGGGTCGCACATCTTGCCGGAGCGGACATTTAGACAAGGAGAAGATAGATGGGCGGTAGCGGTTCAAGGCGATTGCCCCGGAGATTTGACCCTGAGCTGAGTGAAGACCAAATGACCGGTCGCCTCAGAGAAAAGCTGCGTGAGTACAACTCAAGAGATGCCGATACCATTCGTAGGCACATCAGTACTTTGCGGGACGCACTTGAAATTCGGGATGATGATGTCGTACCCACTCTGTTCGGAGGTTCTACGAGCAGAAACACATTCGTTCAGGGACTGAGCGATTCCGATGTGCTCGCCATCATCAACGACTCCTCGCTGACGGGACGACGTCCCAGCGAGGTCATACAGCACATGGCCGGACTGATCAGGCAGCGACTGCCAAGGACGCAGGTCATAACTGGCAATTTGGCTGTTACGGTACGTTTCTCCGACGGAAATAAGATCCAACTCTTACCGGCGATACGCAGGAAGGATGGAGTGCGAATCTCCGATCCTGGGCACGACCGATGGAGCGACGTTGTGCGCCCTGACAGATTCGCCAGTAGGCTCACCAGAGTAAATCAGGCAAACAGCGGTCAGGTCGTGCCAACTGTGAAGCTAATGAAGGGAATGGTGGCTCGCAACATTCGAAGCGACAGGGATCGACCTTCCGGTTATCACTTGGAGTCGCTCGCCATTGACGCTTTCAGAAACTACCGGGGCCCTACGGACCTTACGAGCATGCTGAAGCACTACACGCAATTTTCGTCGAAGGCCGTGCTGCAGCCAATCAAGGATCCCACAGGGCAGTCGAGGCATGTTGACGACAATTTGGGCGGGACTGGAAGCGCCCAGCGCAAACGTGCATCTGTTGCATTCCGGGAGATGTCGAACAAATTGGAAGACTGCAGAACAGAACGAGACTTGGATAACCTTTTCGACTGACGACGGAGGACGGCACAGGTTATGGAGGGCAAGTACATACTGGTTTACGGCAGTGCAAGCCTGTCGTGTCCACAAGAGAGGCTGGACAGATCTGTCGAGTTCGTCCGCCACTTTACGGCCGAGGTTCTTAGGCAAGGTGGAGGACTCGTTGTCCTAGCCGGTGATGAGCGCTCGACAAAGGACGCCGAAGGGAATCCGCATATTTTTGACTGGATCGTGTTACGAGAGGTCTTGCGCCATGCAGAGAGTACTATGGAGCCGCGGCGCACTTATGCACGTGTTGTAATGTCGGATGCCGCGTGGGAATCGAAGATTGAATTGGGAAATCAGAAAATTCTGTCAACTTTACAACAGCGTGATGTTCTTGAACTCAAACGGATACCGCGCGAGGAGTTCACGGGTGGTGAATATAGGTCAGTTCAGACTGAATGGTCGGACGGTATGGTTGCTCTGGGAGGCGGAAAGGGAACGTACATCTGCGGGAAGGGCATGGTTGACTTGTACAAGCCGACGCTTCCGATGGATATAGACATCGGGTCGCGTTCGGAGGACGGATTTGGAGCGCTGTCATTACACAGGGAGTTCGTCAAAGTTCCCGAGGACTTCTTGCCTAAGACTCATGAACTTGTCGCAGATAAGATAGAAACTCTTTCCCTCCAGAGCGGCGACCTGGAAGCCTCAGTCGTTGCGCAAAGGGCAGTTGAACTGCTTGGCAGAGAGTTACGGCGTGGTGAGCGACGGGGATTCCTAGAGTTAAAACCGAAGGTTCGCATGCTCTGGGACCGGATGTCTGACCTTGCGAAAATGGCTGGAATCGTTAGGGCAATAGAGATTTTCAAAGGCTATCTGTCGTAACATCGGCCGGCCAGTGAGATAAGGGCCGCATTCCATACCAGTTGAAGAGCGGTCTCTAAGTGTAAGGGCGCTCAAGAGTCGCGTGTGTAGCACTTACTTTGAACTCTCCTCGCTTGGTCAAGGCAGTTTATTGGTGGCATGGTGAAACTCTCCGGCGATGTGCTGCCTGGCGGACTCGGTCTGACACCATGATAAAATCCGTCCAGATTCGCCTAATAGGACATTAGCCATGATGAATCCTGACATCGGCAATATGACACAGCGCAGCCTGCTTCTCGACGATCCCGACTCGAAGACGAAAAGTCCGTTGCTGAGCGTGCTGTACGCTCGTTCAGAGGACACCGGAGTCTTCGACCGCGACAACCTCTTCGGCGGTTTCACTTCGATGCGGGCGCTGACCTACAGTGCGAGCATTCCGATGATAATGGGCCTGCTGCGCGATTATGACTATGAGAATTTCGAGTGCATCTTCGGGCATGGCGGCATACTGGGACGTGAGCCGCGCCAGATCATCCACTTCCAGCAGCAGATAGACGAGCGCCTCAGCAGGGGCTTCGTCGCCATAGCCGGTGTGAGCCCTGAGCGACGGGAGATACTCCACGACCGCGTCGCCGACGGCAGGGCGCGATTCTTCGTTGTGAAGGACGCGATCGCGCACGCCAAGATATATCTGCTCGAGCGTGACGGGATGCGGAGGGTCGTAGTTGGCTCCGCCAACCTGTCCGAGACGGCATTCTCCGGTCGTCAGGCGGAGACGCTCGTCGTCTATGACAACGACGATGTAGCGTGGGAGCACTATCGCGGGCAGTATGAAGATGTGCTGGCTACCTCGGTCAGCAGTATCGCGGTGAGGGACAAGCCGGCTGTCGCGGGTGTGATGCCGGTGGACGAGGCGCCCATATTCAGGGAGGTAGAGGCAACGGGGCGAGAAGTCACGATGTACGTACCGCCCGAGACGGAGCAGGAAGCCGAATACGGCTCGGCCAACATCCTGGTCAACGTCAACAACGTCCCCAATGTGCAGCGGGCGGCGATGCCAGACCTGGAGCGTGCCAGAAACGGTTCCCCGAACTTCCCGATCACTCCCGCTGTGGTCAGGCAGGCACGGCGCATGCCCGTGGCGCGCCCGGAAGAAGAAGACGAAAGGGCTGCTCTGCCATCACTGTCATACAACAAGCGTGGGACATTCACGCTGCAGGGAAGCGAGCTGAACCTCGATGTGAAAACTGAGGACGTGATGCGTGATGCGCAGATGCTCCTGGAGTTCTTCAACAACTATGAGGACGACTTCGTTGGCGACGTGGACAGGCTGCAACGCGACTACTTCGGCTTCATGTCCTGGATCTACTTCGCTCCATTTATGTGCGACCTGAGAAACGCCAACATCCGGCAGGGTCTGGAGTTCCAGCAGCCGATGTTCGCCATACTGTACGGACGGAGTGACTGCGGCAAAAGCAGCCTGACGAACACGCTGATGATCTCTATGTTCGGCTACGGCAAGAAGGGCTTCGTGCCCAACAACCTGTTCACGCCCTCCCGGGTCAGGGGATTGAGGCAGGAGTTCAGGAGGCACCCCGTCGTCTTCGACGACGTGTCCAACAACCGGTTCCGGCAGTACGCCGACGAGGTCGTGAAGGACGGAGAGATCTCGCACGGCGACGAGTACCCGTGCATCGCGCTATTGATGAACTTCGACACGAGGCGCTTCAAACCCGAGATAATCAAGCGCAGCATGATGATATACACGCAGACTTCGCTCCCGGGCAACAGGCCTGCGGCGCGGGAGAGACTGCAGGCGTCGGTGTCCAGGATACAGGACACGCTGTCCACGTCATTCTACCGGAAGTATCTGAAGGAAATGTCCACCATACTGGAGACGATGCCCGAGGATGCGTACAGAGACGTGGATGTGCTTCAGATGTCGTCCAATCTGCTGTGCCGGCTGTTTGAGCGCAACCTGCCGGAGGGAGTGCCGGCCCCCGCGTGGCTCGAACCCGTTACGCTCGGTGGCGTGCAGAGCAGGGCGTATGAGCGCTCCGAGAAGGTGCTGTTGGGACTGCTGAGCGCGGACAGGTACACGAAGGAGCGTCATCCTCCGACAGGTCAATGGACGCTCTCCGGTAGGCACGTGCTGATAGGGGTGGACACTCGCTCGCTGCGCGACTTGCGCGAGGACATACCGAACTGGGTGATAGATGACGCGTCGAGTGTGTCGGACCAGATAGTTCTGGACCACGGGGAACTCGAGGAGTTCCTTAACTCTCCCGTCAGGAAGCCGAATCGTTGGCCCTTCGGGTTGGGCAGGCGGTGACGGTTCAAGAGCTACGTCTACATACGACAGCTATGAAACTCTGAGGCAACAGAATTGCACACGGCTTACCGTCAGGAGATGTTTCTCTGAGTGACGTTCTCCGTGTGCTCATAAAGGAAGTGGGAGTGCAGCCAAGACGGCCTGACTGGGATTTTATACTGACCGCGTGGAGTCGAGACTTCGCGCCGACCCGCAGTCAATCGCCGTTTTCAGTCAGATTCCGACAAAGCCGTCCTCGTTATATCGTCGTAGAGCGTCTATTTTCAGGCCGAACGGGTATAATTTGCTGCCTGGAATGAAAGCTGAGCAAACGCCAGTGGGCGCAGGGGAGCATTTGTGGCAACTCTACTCTACACCGCCCGAGTTACCGACATAGTTCGCAAACTGCTTGCTGAACGCTCTGGAGATACCTTTGTTCTGGAGTGGACCCCATTATTGTCGAGCGGGCATTCGACCGTGACGGCGATGAGTACGTCCACGTGTACGTAGTCTTCGATGGCGAACAGCAAGAACTTGCCTTAAAAGAGATACGCTCCTGTAGCGGCGTTTAACGAGTTGCCTTGACACTATGCCGCGATAATATACAATTCTAGGTATGGAGCAGAGATCGGACGACAATCGAGTTTCTATCTGGAGCGTCGAAAGCGAAGATCTAAGATTCTACTCTAGATTATTCCCTCTGCTCACGATAAGTGGGATATTATTTTACGGCATATGCTTCGTGAGTTGGGAACATAAGCTTGTTGGCCTATGGAATCTCATTTCTAACATTGGCTCGATTGGAATATCAGCAGCTGTAATATCTCTGCTGATATTGGTAATATGGAGGCTTAGTATGGTTCTGTTCGATTGGCCTTCACGAAAGACATATCGTGAGGAAGGACGTAAGGCTCTCTTGGAGGACTTGTTAGAAGGGGCAGTCGTAAGGATGCCGGACGGTAGGGAGTTTCGCGTTACCGAGATACATGAGTCCAATGATGGAGTCATCAAGGATGACAACGAGGAAGATGAAGAAGGGTAGCACGGACCGGTGTCCCCAGGTTGGCTCACTACTCTGCGTCAATTCTGGCAAAATTAGTGGTGAATAAATGGCTGTCTATCCACTCCGCTATCAAGATCAAGGTAATACGGTCCAGGTAGAGTTAAGTCACGCTGCTGACGTTTTTATCGTTGACCAGGCAAACAACTCAAGAAGACAACGAGGGCAATCATTCACCTATTATGGAGGACACTATCGCCAATCTCCGGTGAATATTAACATTCCACGGGCAGGAACTTGGTTTGCCGTAGTTGAGGGTAGTGCGAGAGCTAGTGTAAGTGTTATCTCGCAGTAATAGAATGCTTTGCGCCTCTGTGGAGTGGACCACCACAGTTAGGACAACGAAGGGACCAGGTTAAGAGAGACTCCCGCTGTAAAGTCTGACACTACCTCACGAGATGATAAGGCTGACTCCTGGCCTGGTAAACACCTGAGCCGGAGTCCGATAGCCTAGGGACTGGTGTGGTCGCTCCCGATTGTACAACTCCAGGTAAGCATCAATTCCCCTCCTCGCTTCACAGCCGTTGCGAACAGTATCTGGGATACTTGACACGCCTGAAAATATCGCTTGGGCGATGTGGGACAAAATGCCCAGGAAAGACGGCGAATGGCGTTATCAGAAGGAATACAGCAAGACTAGAAATTAGGAGACTATTTCAATGCCAGCATTGGGTGTAGGGACTACTGTTCGAATTAAGACGGAGAATGGGGAGACTGCCGCGAGTGTTACTCCCTCTGAATCCATAAGAGATAAGACAGGCATAATTCAGGGAACTCATAGTGGGCGTGTGACTACGCCAATCGGAGAAGATGGAATAATCCCTGAGTATGACCACTTCACCTATTATGTGTCCGTCGAAGGTGGACAGCACATAATAGACCAAGATTGGCTAGAATCAGCCTAGTCCGCCGTGATGTCCTCATAGCGAAGTCGCTTGCTGTCCATTCCCCGCACGACACAGCTGACATCTGTTCGCGGCAGCGTGTCGAGAGCCGAAATGCGTCTCACTGGTGTCCGCCAACGTTCTCATTGCTAGGGTGGCGTGGTCGACTACTTGAGCAACGCGCTTGGCGGACATCGGCTGCAAGTCCTAGACGTTAGTGCTGGGAATCGCTTGAAACTCTCTTAGATTCGAACACCAGCTCCGGCACCACCGTTTCCCAAGAATCGCACACCAAATGGTCCCAGTACTCCGGCTCCGAACGTTCTTTGCCCCACGAGACGATGGCCGATACAATGGCAGAGGCGCAGCGCATGCCGGCCGGAATCTCGAATCCCCTAGCCAGCCTTCCTACCACAAATTCATCCTGATCGACCAGTTCCCAGCGTCCCTCTCCATTTCTCACGCCCAACTTGTCGCCAGCAGTCAGTTCCGCTATGGCTCGATGAACTCTGTGTTCCGGGTGACGATATCCCGCAAAGCCCAGGAACACGTCTCTCAGGCCGAGTCTTCTATATCGCATGGCAAGTTCAGGCAGAGCGGAAGGCAGGCTCTCCGTCCCGGACCGAACAATTGCTGAAGGGCTATCCAGGCGCGACTTATGGAACGGATGTCGGCACCCTAGAGACGCAATCGCGAGTGTGGCTTTCGCCCGCGTCATCGCCGTATAGTACAGACGCCTGGGCGCATCTCTGTCTTCACCGCGACTAATCTTGTCCCACCCTCCGTCCAGCACGACAACGTGATCGAACTCCAGCCCCTTCGCTCTGTGCGCTGTGAGCAGCAGCAGGCCGTTCTGCCTGCGCCGCACTTCTCTGCCCCACTCAGCGAGCCATTCAATGAAACTGCTGACAGGAGTCTCTGATAGTCCCGTCTCCAGAGTGTATTCCTCTATGGCCTCGCGCAGTAGCTCATTCCACGGATTTGCGGTCTGTTCAGTAATCCAGTCTGTAAGGCGTGTGCCCTCCACCAGCTTGGAGTCACGCTTCCGCAGCCAGCCGACGAGCGTCTGAGTCTCTCGCAGGTGCCAGAATGCCGAGAATTCCTCGTTCGCCATCTGAACTGGGATGCCCTCCAGTTCGCACAGGCTGCGCACGGGGTCGAGATAGCTCCATTCGCGTGCGATCACTGCGCACTTGGACCAGTCCCACTCGCTATCGAGTTCCGCAAGCCTCCTAAGCTCGGCAACTGCCGCCTGTGCCTGCGTGATTGGGGTGTCGCCAACTGGTAGAATCTGCACCCTGCCCCTGCTCACCGGGTCAATGTGAGCCCATTCGCCGCCGGCCGGCAGTCGTTTACGTACCCGGTCGATTTCTATGGGATGTTCGGACTTCATCCGGTCGTGCGCCGGCTTTATCACAGCGTTCGCTGCGGCGATGATGTGGGCGGTTGAGCGGTAGTTGTCGGTCAGGTAAATGGGTTTGGCTCCATAGTCAGCTTCGTAGCGACGAATGAACTCAGACGACGAACCGTTGAATGCGTAGATGTTCTGGTCATCATCGCCTACGGCGAAGAGGCTGAGCTTGTCGTCCGAATCCGACAGGGTTCTGCCTGCCAGGGCGGATATGAGGTCGTACTGCTCGGGCCCGATGTCCTGATACTCGTCTACAAGGATCCAACGAAAGCCGGCGAGCAGCCGAGACCGGTACTCATCCGTCTCGTCCGGCGGCAGCCCCTCGCCCCGAAGGAGGGCCACAGCCTGTTGGACGACCGCCCGGAAGTCCTGGTCATCCAGGAGGTTCGCGCGGTCAGCAAAGCTGGCGCCGACGAGTCTCATTGCAAGGCCGTGGCAGGTCATCACCATGACGCCCCGCGCATCGTCGCCGACCAGTTCCTTCAGCCTCCTGCGGATCTCGACCGCGGCGTGCCTGTTGTAGGCGAGTGCAATGATGCTGCGCGGATTCTCGCGCCGTACGCGAATCAGGTAGGCGATGCGGTGCACCAGCACCCGAGTCTTCCCCGAGCCAGGACCCGCCAGCACCAAGACGTTCGTCTGCTCCCTGTCGTCTGCCACGATGCGGCGCTGGATCGGGTTTCTCAGGCTCTCGACGATCGTATGCCACGATTCGGGCGTGGTCTGGCGCGTGAGTTCTCTATCCTTGTCCGGCAGCCACTCCTGCAGGAAGTCGTCCTGCTCCAGGGCAAAATAGTCCATCGCCATAAGTAGCGCATCGGTCATCGAACCCAGGCCCAGCTCAGCGTACTCAGCCATCACGTGGATCTGCAGCACCTGCTCGTCGTAGTGCAGCTTGAGGGAAGCGAAATCCGCCCGGGCGAAGCCTCGCCTCTCAGGACTCAGCCGTATAGTCATTGCCGGCCTGAATACAGCTAGTCCTTTACTCAACCGGATCACTTCCTGCTCATGCAGCCAGAGCAGCGCGCGCTCCATCAGTCGCTGGTGGTTTCGAACGGCGTTTCGCAGCATCGCGTCTGCAGTAACAGATTCGAGCAGCTTACCCAGTGTGGTGTCCGCCAGCAGGTCAGTTCCGCGACTGCCCTTCGGGAGCCGTGCCAGTAGGTGGTCCAGCAGGCGGTTCGCAGCCTGGCGGCGTTGATCGGCGATCAGCGCAAGCGACTCCCAGTCTCTCTGCAACGTTATCTGAACGATCTCGGGGTCCCTGTCGCGAACTCCGAGGCTACCCCCACCACCGGCCTCACCCCGTCCATCGGCTGCGATGCTTCGCACGATGCGCCGCAGGCGCTCGGGCAGGGCCTGCGCATGACCGTCGTCCCTTAGTCTCTGCGCGGCACGCCGCAGGTTGAGCGGGTACGACTCTCCCTTCTCCATGTCCGGGTCGGCCTCACGGAGCAGCTCTATCAGGCCCTGTTCCATCTCGGTAGATTCGCGCAGGCGACTGCGCGAAGCGCGCGGGACTCCGGCGTGCACGAACGCCGTGAGAGCGGTGTCGTTGGTAGCCACGCCAAATCGTTCGAGGTCGTATAGCGCACCGCGCACCTCCTCCGACGTCATTCCGGTTGCGGCCATAAGCTCGTCAGTTGATATTCCCTCGTCAGGGTCGGCGTCGATCAGGGCTTCGGCAATCGTTAGCAGCTGCAGGCGGTAAGGTTCCGCGAGGCGTGCCCTCCTGAGTCTTGCCCGCGCCTGATCGACGGATCCGACGCGCAGAGAGGAAGGAAACACCTGAACGCGGTTCTCCTCCCGGCTCAGCAGTACCGACTCCTCTAGCCACGCTACCGCGGTGCGCACGCGAGTGTCATCGGTTGTCGAGTCCCGCTCGAAAACCTTGTCATCGTCTTCGCCGAGGATTTCGCCGGCAGTCGCGATTACCTCACCTTTCATCCGTTTCTTTCTGTCAAGGTTGCGCAGAGCGCGCAGTACGCCGTGAATTTCACGGCGACTGAGTCGTGACCGCGCTGACATTCCGAACTGACGCTCCACGTCATCCTGCGTATACATCAGCACGCAACGCGCCTTCTGCCTGTCACGACCCGCCCGTCCCGCCTCCTGCAGGTAGTTCTCCAGCGAGCCAGGGATGTCCGCGTGAACCACAAGCCGCACATCCGGCTTGTCAATGCCCATGCCGAAGGCATTGGTGGCGACTATCGCGCGCAGATCGCCACTGATGAAGCTCTCCTGCACGTTCTTCTTCGTCTCCGGTGGAAGCCCGGCGTGGAAGTGGTCCGCCTCGACTCCTTTCTCCCGCAAAAACTCCGCAACCTGCTCGGTTTGGAATCGAGTCGAGCAGTAGACGATCGCGCCACCCGGTTCATCCGGTGGCAGGTCGGCCATCAGTATCTCGTGAATGTCGGAGAACTTGGAACTGGCGCTAGTGGGTACCACCACAAACTCCAGATTGGTGCGCTGCGCGCCGCCGTCCAACACTTTGAGTTCCACACCTAGTTCGTCCCTGAAGTAGGCTACTATCTCGGCCTTCACGTCGGGCTTTGCAGTAGCGGTCAGGCACAAGACCGGTGGCACGGGATCATCCCCGGCTCTCTCACGGATGAATCGGCCGACGTAGCGGTAGTCGGGCCTGAAGTCGTGTCCCCACTTCGAAAGGCAGTGCGCCTCGTCCAGCACCCAGGCTCCTATCTCGCGCTGTGCAAGCGCTCTTCTCAGGGAGACGCTGCGGAGCTGCTCAGGGGAGATAATGAGAATACCGGCGTCTCCGAGCCGAACACGTTCCAGCGCGTCTGCTCTCTCCGGCATCGAGAGCAGACCGTTCACGGTGACGCAGGAGTTGATGCCCCGAGCCTCCAGTCCCGACACCTGGTCCGCCATCAGGGCTACAAGCGGGGATATAACGACCGTGAGGGCGCCTGTCTTGTCGTATCTCGAAAGGGCAGGGACCTGATAGCAAAGGGACTTACCCGTGCCTGTGGGCAGGATAGCAAGTGCGTGCTCACCGGCCATAGCTGTCTCAACGATAACCTGCTGCAGCGGTCGTCCCGCTTCATCAGCCGGTTCGGGGCGGAAGTCAGGGAATCGGAACCATCGCTGCAGCTCCTTTCTGGCGTCGTGCCGCTCACGGCACCATCCGCACTCTGGATCTGCGCAGGATCTGTCGCGCAGGCGGCGAACGATTCGGCCCGCCTCCGGGAACTGGTGACGCACCCATGGGGGCATAACCGAGTTTCCGCCGGAAACCGACAGCCAGGCCAGGGCATACGCAAGCGACCAGCCCGACTTTTCGGCGTCTTGCAGAATCTGAGAGGCGTGAGTGCTGCAGGACATCCCGGTAAGGCGCGCACGTATGGCGGCGTGGGCCTCCGCTCCGGACGGTCTCGTCTTCCGTCTCAAGAACGTGAAGAACCTGTCGAATCCGGCGCCGTCTTGGATGGTGGAGAGCCAGTGCCAGGCGGTCAGTAGATCGGAAGGCGCCTCGCGAAGCGCCTTCTGCTGGTCGGCGAATAGCTCGAGGGCGAGTCTGGCGTCCAGTTCCGGATCGTTCACGCGCCCGCGCTTCAGAGCCCCGTCCTGGTAGTGCTTGACGAGGTGATGGTAGGGATTGCGGGGAAATGCCAGGGGATTGAGCCTTAGAGTGTCCACGGCAGGCAGGCGTAGCAGGCGGAGGTCGGGGGCGACCGCTCTAAGATGCGGCAGGTCAAAATCGATCAGGTTGTGGCCCAGGAGAAACTCAGTTCCGGCGGCCAATGCATCCAGCCTATGCAAAACACGATTAAGAGACTGCCGTGCTGCAGGAAAGATCACCGAGGGTCCGGCGTCCGTGCGTACTCCGGCAAGGGCGTGTATCCGTTCGTCGGCTCTCCGCACTTCGAGGTCGATTGAGAGGCAGCGAGAGAGGGGATGAGTGGACCGTCCGCTGGAACGGCTTGGATTACGCCGGTTTTGCTTGCTGGTCCCAATTGTGGTGCGCCGGTCGGCGACTCTCATCTGCTGTCTCTCAAGTTTGAGTCGTTTGGTTCAGATGGCGACGATTCCTGGACTTAAGCGAAGGTCGTCTGATGCGCCTCAGCTGCAGACAACAGCCTACTCGCTCAGCAGAAGGCGTCGATTGAAACATTTTCGCAGCTCAAGTACATGCTCTGCGTTGGCGGATGCAGGCCAACATGCTGAAATTTCACGGTCTACTGGTCATTGCCGTGGGGCCCTTCTTCGTCCCCATCCACCATCCTGCGTAGTTCTTCTTTTGCGCGCCTGATCTCTCCTATCTTCTCGCCAATCCTGTCGAACAGCCCTTGTCGCGCCTTTATGCCCTCGGCAATCAGGAATGCCGCTGCCTCGGACCGACTGCCCATGATTCCCGCTTCGACGAGATCGTCGAGCCTGTCGAGGCTCTCACGGTCTATGCGGACCATCACGACATTCTCGCGACTGCCCTTCATTCCCTGGATGGTGTCCCGGATGTTCTCGCCAATATTTTCCGCTACGTCTACTCCCTTGACGATTGCGGTGCGCACAGTCTTATTGACCTCATCGACGATTTCGTCGACGTTTTCAGATAGCCTGCGTCGCTCCTCGCTGTCATTGTTCTGTTGACTCATTGGGTACCCCCTGTGATTCTTACTCGTAATATGTAATAACATTGCACGAAAGCATACAGCATTCACCAAGTGTCGTCATCTCGAACGAATGAACTGACTCTGCGCTATTGTTGGGGAGTCCTGAAACGGGATGAAAAGCCTTTTATATCCGCCGGCGACTCAATGAGAGGTAACGATGATCTTCACCTGCTTCCCGCCACAAGGTAAATGTGAGTGGGCCAATCTCATTGGATTCGTTCGCGAATACAACCGGATGTTCAATAAAGCGTACGTCAGGACAGCCTGCCTCGACGTAGAAGAGCACAGCTCGAAGGAGCCGGAAGTGCTATTGGAGGCACTAGGCGACATTCCAATAGTAATTGAGCGCAAGGCTGTCGTCTGGCCTAGGGATTACTTCTCCGACCATGCCAACATGCATGACTTTCTCAAGTTGTTCAATGCAGTCGTGGACGATAGATTTAAGGATTCACTGTACCAGTTGACGGTCACTCCAGACTCCCTGAAGGGAAAGACCAAAAGGCAGATTAAGGACGATGCCGAACAGCTTGCGGCTATCGTAATGGCGAATCAGACGAGCGCCAAATCTTCCGTAGGTATCGGTCAGGACAGACCTGCGTGGTGGCGATTCCGGCCTCTGTCGATGGATGAAAGGGATGACTTTCCTCCAAACGCTGCTGGGGTTGGAATTAACGTGATGGAGAGTGTGTGGAGTATATGGTCGTCCGATGACTCTCAGGAGGATTATGAAGTGGTAAAGCCCGGTTATTCCGGCGAATTTGAGCGCGCCGCGAGCGCCGCTGCAGAGAAATTTACGAATTATGGCGATCATCTGAAGTTACTGTTGGTTCAATTCCACGGAGAGGGTGGCAGTGTTCTGGATGACGAAGACGAAATGTCGATAATACAGTCCGCAGAATTGCCGGAAAGGATTGATCAGGTCTGGTTAGCACGGCACGAATGGGTTAACGCCTCTGACTTTGAAGTCGCCTGGGAGCGTGCGCGATAGGCGGATGCCCACAAGAGCTTGGAATGTTCCTCTGGTCTATTTGGAAGTCACGGTAAATGGTCGCTCCTGAGTAGAGTTCCAGGAAGTGGTGCAGTAGATAAGCTGGACTGGAATGAATAGAGCTACTGCGTCATCCTTAGAGAAAGCAAACTCGATCGTAGTAGGACGACAAGCGCTGCTGACGGAACAATATTGGGGTGCGTATTTCAGGGAAGTCGCAGATCCGAGTTCGCTAAGCATGCACGGCAGCAAGGCGCTCCTCAATACTTCACCAAATTCCAGGGTCTACGCGACATCATCAGTGGGATCCTCGCGACATCCTGTAACGCGACGTGACAAGGTGCGCAAGCCGACGATTGACAGATTTGGCACAGCCGCTAAGGCGCATTGGGCACCATATTCGTTCCGGATGATTCCAATATACTTTTGCTTAGTAATCTGTGCTTACCGCGCATGAAAGTATTCTCGTTGTCGCATAGCGAAGGAAGCTTTGAACAGGCCGTCGAAAACTCTCTAATTCTCGAGTCTCAACGAATGTCTTTGACTTCAAAAGCCCTCTACACTGACGTGATGGACATCCTCGCTTCTGTTCTCTAAACTTACACCGCCTCAGAGCCTTGGCTCGACTGTGGCGAGAGGCCGTGCGGGTTGTCGTGTCTCCCGCGTTTAATGCGGCATTATGGGGCTATTTTGCGCTCGACACTCAGACTCTTTTGTCCTCGCCAATGGCAGGGGCATTGTATAAGAGCTAGTGCATTCCAAACATCACAGGCGGTGGAACATTGAACATTCTTCGGCTCTTTCAGAAATGGATGAAGGGAGACGAACGTGGAACTGAACATCGTTCATCAACCTCAGGCACCGAAGGACGAATAGAACCGCCTGCGCGACTCAGTACAGATCTGCGAATCTTGGAAGAGGAGGTCGGGCCGTACGACGACGTTCTTCATAACTTCCGAACCGACAACCGAAGGCCTCAGAACTCGCAGATGCACTGGGTCCAACCAGGCGAAGTGGTGACTGTTGCAGGACGAAGTATTCCGGGCATGGTTTATTTGGGTTCAGACTCCACTTTGAGTGGACCGGCCTGGGAGGACAATTCGTTCATCGACCCGAAGTTGCGTGTGGCGAAAACCGGTGCCGACGTCCCTGGCGACAGCATGTCCTACTGGCCCAGTTACGGTGGAATCTCGCCGCAGGCTCGAGCGGCTTACCTGGACTGGTTAGCGGACGGGCGTCGTGACAAGCAATACGGTGTGGGCTACGTCTTCCTCTTCTTCTATGGACTTGAACGACGGTTCTTCGTGGACTCTCCGTCGGAAGAGGAAAAACGGGCTATAGCCGCGGAGGTGGAGGAGCTTCTCCTGGCCTACGGTGAGAATCGCCCGGTCCGAGGATACCTTGGAAAGTTTCTGGATACCGCCCGAATTGTTCTAGCTTGCGAGGGCGAGGAAGAACCTAGCATTGAATCAGAAGGGTATGAAATACCCCTCGAGTTGCGTGTTGCCATTGGGCGGATGACGAAGAAAGCCGTCCCGCTGACTGCCAACTGGGTCCTTGCCTGGTATTCCGCTCACCCGGACTACACTTTTCGGATGCCGGCAAGACGTGCTTCCAAAGAATTCAGAACGCTCTTCAGATTGCTCTTTGACGAACGATACCCGAAGGGTCTGAAGGCAAGGATGCCAAAGGGCCTCCTCAACGCTCGCTACAGAGCCTCCTCAAGAGCGTTTGATGTTGACCTCAAGCAGCACATCGGCAGTGTCCCAGATATATCGCGGTTGACCCAGCCGCTGAATGCGGCGGAGAAGATCGTGGACGAGGCAACGGATGCACTCGACAGATACAGTCGCTATCTTGGTCGCAATCCGGACGGGCGCGACAGCATAGATGCCCATGTCCTGCTTCCGAAGCGCCTTTGGCCGTCATTTCCCTGTCCCGAGCTGGAGGAACTGCGTACCTGGGCCGAGGAAGTTATCAGATCAGACAGCCTGCCATTCGTCGAAGAGATCATCGAACGTCTTGAGGATACGCCTCCGAAGAAAGTCAGCAAACGTCAGCTGACGAGGGCCAGTGATGCTCTGGCACGTCTTGCGATTGGCATGGCGCCTGATCCGCGTTTTGCATTGCGCACGCCCAGAATCGGAGACCCTGTGGTTCTTTTTGATCTCCCTGAAGACATCGAGGAAGCCGAGCAGGTGAGTGAGAAGTACAAGAACATCCTCATTACGGTTGCCCTGGGCAGTTTTGTGGCCGGCGCCGACGGTTCGGTCGCTACGATGGAACGGAATGCCCTTCGCTCCATAATCGACTCTGCTGATGTTTCATTTAGTGAACGAGAACGTCTTATCGCCAATCTAAATTGGATGACCTCGGTCCCTCCCGACCTTGCTGTTTTCCGGCGTCACTTGAAGGATATCCCAGAGGAATTGCCTGGTGAACTCGCTCGCGTAGCCTTATCTATGGCTGCGGTGGACAATTCAATCGCTCCCAGAGAGATCAAGGCAATCGAAAGACTTTACGAGGCAATGGGCTTAAATGTCGACGACATCTATGCCGCTCTGCACGAATTGACATCTGTGAGTGAGCCAGTTGTGGTTCGGGAGGCCGAAGATCGAGAAGCTGACTTCATCATCCCTGCCCGACAAGACCCCGACAGCAAGATCGTCTTGGACGCCGACCGTGTTGCAAGTATCAGGGCCAACACTGAGCGAGTGTCCAGTATTCTGGGCGTGATCTTCCAAGAGGACGATGCACCGGAAGAGCAAGAGGAGGTATCCTTGGGCAGCAATTCCAATTTCCAGGGCCTAGATGCTAAGCACGCTGACTTCGTTAACGAACTGCTGACGCGTCCGCACTGGGAAGAGGACGAATTCGAAGCTCTGACGAGCCGTTTCAATTTGATGCCGGGAGGGGCGCTCGAGACTGTGAACGAATGGTCATTCGCACGTTTCGACGACCTTCTGATTGAAGAGTACGAAGGTTATGAACTGAACCCGGAAGTCTCAGCTGAGCTTCGAGCTTAAGGAATCACAATTGCCGAATTCAAGAATTAGACCGCGTGAACGTGATGCAATCATTCAAGCCCTGAGAGCGGGTGTCGTCCCGAAGGTTGGTCTTCGTCATATCCAGGTAGGACGTACCGGGGAAATTGAAGAGCTTATCCGTGATATAGAACGAATAGAAGACGGCGGAGCGACTATTCGCTTCGTTGTTGGCGAATACGGCTCTGGTAAGACCTTCTTCCTGAATCTGGTCCGGCTGATAGCGCTGGAAAAGGGGATGGTATGTCTATCGGCGGATGTGACGCCGGATCGGCGACTACATGCTACGGGCGGACAGGCACGCTCGCTGTATGCGGAACTGACACGCAATGCGGCCACACGCACCAAGTCTGACGGTGGAGCGATGGCATCAATCGTCGAACGTTTTGCAATGCAAGCCGTTAACACGGCGGAGGCAAACAACCAGGAACCCGGCGAGGTCATCCGGGAGAACCTCGCGCATCTTCAGGAGCTAACCGGGGGCTATGATTTTGCCACTGTCATCGGCCGCTATTGGGAAGGTTTTGACACCGGAAACGACGACTTGAAGACGGCAGCCCTCAGGTGGTTGAGGGCTGAGTACTCAACCCGGACGGATGCCCGAATGGCATTAGGCGTGAGAACAATTGTGGACGATGCCTCGTTCTACGATCACCTGAAGCTCCTGGCGTTGTTCGTACGCCAAGCCGGCTATAGCGGTCTGGTCGTGTCTCTGGACGAACTCGTCAACCTCTACAAGCTCTCGTCGTCTCGAGCAAGGCAATCGAATTACGAGCAGATCTTACGCATCCTCAATGACGTGTTGCAGGGCACAGCTCGCAATCTGGGTTTTATGCTTGGTGGAACGCCGGAGTTTCTGATGGATACTCGGCGTGGCCTGTACAGCTACGAAGCTCTTCAGACCAGGTTGGCCGAGAATACATTTGCACGCGATGGACTCGTTGATCTCTCGGGGCCTGTGGTTCGCCTGGCTAATCTGACTCCCGAGGATATGTTTATCCTACTTTCCAACATCCGCAGGGTGATGCAAACAGATGATTCCGCCTTGCCGGACGAAGCGATTACTGCTTTCATGTCACATTGTTCTCAGCGTATTGGAGATGCCTATTTCCGAACGCCCAGAAACACCGTCACCGCCTTCGTCAATTTGCTTTCGATCCTGGCCCAGAACCCAGATGTGGACTGGCAGTCTTTAGTTGGGTCGGTGGATATTGTCCAAGACCAATCCGACGATCTGGAAATCAACCCAAGCGATGAAACTGATGACGAACTCGCTTCCTTCAGACTCTGAACGCTCAACAGCCTTTGACCGTCTGGCTGAGCCTGTCCGCCGCTGGATATGGGATAAGGGCTGGAACAGCCTGCGCGACGTTCAGGAACGTGCTATCCACACGCTTTTAGACGACGATAGAGACGCGATTATCGCTGCCCCCACTGCGGGAGGCAAAAGTGAGGCCGCCTTCCTTCCATTGATTTCGTCCATTTTGCAGGATCCTCAGGAGAGTGGCTTTGACCTTGTATACGTCAGTCCTCTCAGGGCACTTATCAACGACCAGTTCCGGCGGCTAGAGGACCTATGCGAGGCAACAGACTTGCCGGTTTACCCGTGGCATGGAGACGTCTCTCAGACTATCAAGGTCAAGGCTCGGAAGAACCCAAGTGGCGTTTTGTTGATCACTCCGGAGTCGCTGGAGGCACTATTTGTCCTCCGGGGTCTGGAGGTACCTGGACTCTTCGCAGGGACGCGCGCAATCGTGATTGATGAACTGCATTCTTTTCTGGACAATGAGCGTGGCGTGCACCTTCGGTCGCTGCTTTCACGAATTGAACTGGCCACGGATAGACGTATCAGGCGCGTTGGACTCTCAGCCACGCTGAGCGAGATGGACCTGGTCAAAGCATATCTCCGGCCTGAGAACCCTGAGTCCGTGGCTCTGCTCGAAAGCAATTCTGAGACGAGTCAATTGCTGGTTCAGCTTCGAGGTTACGTGAGCGGCGCGGAAAACAGTGAGAGTGAGAGTGCGTCCGCAAAGCGTGAAGTTGCCGAGCATCTCTTTTCGAAACTGCGTGGCACGCCCAATCTGGTATTTGCGGGATCACGCCAGAATGTCGAATGGTACTCGGATGCGTTGCGCGACCTGTCTGAGAACGCGCGTGTTCCGCTGGAATTCTTTCCTCATCATGCCAGCCTATCCAGAGAACACCGGCTCGATCTCGAAAAGCGATTGAGAACGCGGGGTACGACGACTGCCGTCTGCACGTCAACACTGGAACTCGGCATTGACATTGGCGACATCGTCTGCGTGGCGCAGATTGGCGCACCATTCTCAGTTTCATCTCTGCGACAACGACTTGGACGCTCAGGGCGCCGTCTCGGCCAACCTTCCGTACTCCGTATGTACGCCATAGAGGCCGAGCCGGAGTCTAGTTCTCATCCCTTAGATCGCCTGCACTTGGGCCTCATTCGATCAATCGCAATGACGGAGCTTCTCATAGATAGATGGTGTGAGCCCCCAGCTCCGCAGGCCCTGCACCTGTCTACACTCACACATCAAATTCTGTCCGTAATCGCCGAACACGGAGGAGTGAGAGCCAAACGACTCTACAACACGCTTTGTGTGCGAGGTCCGTTCCGACAGGTAGATCCTTCGCTATTTGCAAGTGTGCTCAGACACCTGGGCCGGCCGGATGTAGCCCTTATCGAACAAGCCCCTGACGGATTCCTCCTGCTCGGCTCACGCGGTGAGAAGATCGTCGAGCATTACAGCTTTTATGCGGTGTTCCAGACACCCGACGAGTATAGGATCGTCGCTGATGGCAGACAGTTAGGGACACTCCCGGTGTCCACGATCCTCGCCGAGGGCATGTCCATCATATTCTCGGGACGGAGATGGATGGTCACCAAGGTTCATGACAGGGACAAGATTATCGAAGTCACCGCTGATCGGGCAGGACGGACTCCCCCCTTCGGCGGCGGCGGCGGACTGATTCATGACCGTGTCGTTGAGAAAATGAGGGATGTGTTCTCTGGTGGGAGTATTCCTCTTTACCTGGACAATGGAGCTAGCAGTCTTCTCAAAAACGCGAGATCTGAATTCAGGCGACTTCGGCTGAATCAGCGATCGATCTGCAGAATTGCAGAACGGAGTTGCGTGCTCGCCACCTGGACAGGGTCCGTCAAGACCGCGACTCTCGCCCTGCGACTAAGGGCTATGGGATACTCGGTAGCGATTTATGATGGTTTCCTTGATGTCAACTACGGAGGAGGAATTCCTCCCTTGGAGGAAGCTCTGCTGGAAATTGCCAGTGCCGATGAGATGTCAGTGGAGAGCCTGCTCTCTGGTAGTGCAAACTTCGTTACCGAGAAATTCCATCCATACCTGAGTTCAGATCACCTGCTGATGGAGGCGACAAGTTCCAGGGTCGACCTAAGTTCTCTACCGGGATTGGCACGCACCATGATCGGAGATTAGAACAAGGCGAGGGATGCACGCCATTATCGTCTAAAGCGCTGAGTCGTCTAGTCTGTCAAATTTCTTTAATTGGGCGAATTTGTTTGTGCCTTCCAGAGAATGCCGCCAGAGTGTTCCAAGTGTGGCACGTGCCTAGTCCTATACTGCCGATAATCTGTTCAAAGTGTCAGGGCTCGCCCCCCTTTCCGTGCTAACTTCGGTTCATCCGCGGTGCAGACATTTTCGTCTGTCAATAAGCAAGTGCGCCCCACGGAATCGCTGTAATCCGTTGTCCAAAACCAATGGTAGATTCCTCAGAGATTGACGTCAGGGTATCTCGTGTCGATTTGGGGTCCCTTAAGTGACGTCCGAGTCCGTTACGCGTAGTAGATATTGGCTCTATTTTGGTGCCGCACTGTTGTTCTTTTATCCAGAAGAATGATAAAATAGTGGGCATGGTTAAATTTCTTCACACGGCCGACTGGCAACTGGGGATGGCTAGGCATTACCTAGATCAAGACTCTCAGGCCCGCTTCAGCGGTGCGCGCCTCGACGTAATCGAAAAGATGGCTAAGCTGGCAACTGATGAGCAATGCGAGTTCGTGGTAGTCTGTGGCGATGTCTTCGAGTCCAACCAGGTGCAGAGACAGGTAGTCGTTAGGGCTTTTGAGAAGATGGCAGCGTTTCCTCAGCTCGACTTCTTCCTGTTGCCCGGAAACCATGACCCGCTGGATGCATCGTCGATCTACAGCTCACCAACATTCATCGAGCGCTGCCCTGAGAATGTCAATGTTCTGACGGGACCCGAGCCGGTTCAGGCAGCGCAGGGAGTCGAACTTATTTCGGCTCCTTGGCCTAACAAGCATCCAACGACCGATCTGATGGAGGCCGCCTGTGGTGGCCTAGAGCTAGACGATTCATTGCGCATCGTGGTAGGGCATGGCGCAATTGACTCCTTTTCCCCAGATCCCAACGACCCGAAGCTCATCGCCTTGGAGCGACTGGAGGAGCATATCTCGGCCGGTCTGATCCATTACGTTGCTCTTGGAGACCGACACTCGACGACGAATGTGGGTGTCACCGGCCGGGTCTATTATTCCGGCGCACCCGAACCGACAGATTACGACGAGATCGATCCTGGCAACGTGCTCATCGTCAGCCTTGACGCCGATCACTTGGATGTCGATGTGAGACGGCTGTGCACATGGCGATTCCTGCGAGGGAGCTGGGAGCTTAGCTCCAACGAAGATATCGATGCGCTGGAGGAATGGCTGTCCGGCCTGGAGGACAAAGACCGCACAATCGTCAAGTTGTCGATGGTCGGGCAAGTCTCTGTGGCTCAGAAAGCCCGCCTTGACGACTTGCTGGAACATCACATCGACCTTCTCGCGGCCTTTGAGACTTGGGAGAGGCACAGCGATCTCGTGGTGATTCCCGATAACGCCGACCTGGACCACTTTGGCCTTTCAGGATTTGCGAACGACGCCCTAGCCGAGTTGCAGATGATGGCTGAGCAGGGCGAGCAGGCACCCCTCGCGCGTGATGCTCTGGCACTGCTCTATCGTCTGGTAGGGTCACGGCAATGAAGCTCCATCAAGTAAAGCTGCGAAACTATCGTGGCGTTGAAGAGAGCGAGGTGACCTTCTCGGAGAATGGCGTCACGATCATTGAAGGGCCGAATGAAGTCGGCAAGACCGCTATCGCCGAAGGATTGCAGCTGGCAATCGACGTGCCCGACACGTCAAGAAGCGGCAAGGTAAGAGCGGTGCAGCCGGTCGGTCGCGACGAAGGCCCGGAAGTTGAGATCTCGCTATCGACCGGAGGGTACGAGTTAGTTTACAGCAAGCGCTGGCTGCGCCAGGCAGCGACTACACTTGAGATTGAAGCGCCCCGGCGCGAGAGCTTCACTGGTCGCCAAGCGCATGATCGCCTGAAGGGCATTCTTGCCGAGACTTTGGACGATGAACTTTGGCAGGCGTTGCGGATTCAGCAGGGCACCGAGTTGATGCTGCCCAGTTTTGCGCTGCCATCAATGGGAAGGGCATTGGATGAGGCTGCAGGCGGAGAGCTAGTATCCGACCGTGAAGAGACCCTGTGGACCAGCATCGAGGAAGAGTACGACAAGTACTGGACTACGACTGGTCGGGAGAGGAGCGATCGCGGAACGTCGGAGCAGAGGGTGAACGAGGCTCAAGCCAAGGTTGCTGATCTAGAAGGGCAGCTTCAGGAGATTGAGAGCGACGTCGCCCAGATTAGTCGGCTGATTGGCGAATCGACACGGCTCTCACATGCCCTGAAGGAGTTCGCTGACAATGAACGGGAGTTCGAGCAGCGCTGGAACGTAGTGGATCGCCTGCGGCTCGAGGTTGAACGCCTCGAGGCCGTTCACGGTGAATCGAAGGCGCAACTCGACAGCTCTGACAGCAAGTGGCAGCGCCGGCAGGAGCTAATCGCCGTCCTTGAAACCTCCACAGAAGCTCTGAAAGCGCTGGAGGCCGAAGCCGAGGATGCGGTGCCGGGATTTACGGCGGCTACTCGTCGCAGCGAAGGTGCAATAACAGCTCTCAAGGAGGCCGAGGCCAGCCTGCTGGAAGCCCGGAAAGGGTTTACCAGAGCCATTGCTGACCGCGACCATCTTCGTCAACTGATCGAGGTGGACCAACTCAAGGAGCGGCACGAGCGGTACCTGGCAGCGGAGCGAATCTTGAAGGAGGCCGAGGAATACTTGGAGTCGGCAGTTGTCGATGACGACGTGGCCAAGCGAATTGAGGATGCCTACATCGCAGATGAACGTGCAAAATCAGCCGCTGGTAGTGCTGCGGGGTCGATTGAGGTGACCGCACTTCGTGAAATAAACGTGGAAATAGGAGACGAACTCGTCGAACTGGCAACTGACGGAGTCAAGAACACCCTCGTCGAGGACGAGTTGATGTTGACCATTCCGACCGTCGCCAGAATGCGTGTGAGTGCGGGCTCTGAGTCCAAGGAACTTGCCGCCCAGCGCCACAGGACTCAAGAGACCTATCAGCTCCTGTGCGAGGAAGCCAGGGTAGCTGACGTCTCTGACGCGAGAAGGGCTGCCCAGGACAGACAGGACGCCCAACGAAATAAAGATGATGCGCTCAAGGCCATCGAAAGAGAACTTCGTGACCTGACTCCCGATGTTTTGCTCGGTAAGGTCAGCAGCCTTACGGAGAAGGTCACTTCTTATCCTGAGGATCGCCCGGACGAACCGCCGCTTCCCAGTGATCTTGACGAAGCACAGCTGATTGAGGGGAGTGTGTCAGCATTGGTCACGGAATGCGAGTCTACACTTAGCGCATGCGAAGATGCCTCTCAAAGCGCGGAGGTGGAGCTCAAAGCATTGCAATTCGAGGAGGTCGATCGCACGGCGAAACTCGAAATTGCACGTAAAAACAAGCAGAACGCAGCCAGTCAGATTTCCTTGGCCAGAGAAGGACAAGCCGATGAAGATCTCTTAGCCGACCTTTCAGCGGCGAAATGTAGGGAAAAATGCGACAGACAGGCTTTTGAAGAAGCCAACGCTCAACTCAGCAATGCGGATCCTGATTCCGTTGAGATATTGCTCGAAAACGCGAGGCAGGCTACTGAACGCGCGCGCGCCGAATTGCAGTCGAATCGGGACCAACAAAACGGGTTGAGGAGCAGCTTGGACTTACGTGGCGAGCGGGGACTCCAAACCGCACTCGACGAGGCGGCCAACGAACTGAACCACTACGTGCGTGATCACGAACGCCAGGAGGCCCGCGCGGAAACTGTGCGGTTACTGCGGGAGACGTTCGCGAAGCATCGCCACCAAGCCCGGCAGCGTTATATTCAGCCCTTAAAGGAGCGCATAGACCAGTTCGGGCGTATCGTCTTTGGTACTACGTTTGAAGTGGAGCTCGACAAAGACTTGCAGGTTGTGCGGCGCACACTCGATGGGACCACGCTGGATGTCAGCCAGCTCAGCACAGGAGCTCGTGAGCAGCTTGGCGTGATATCTCGACTGGCATGTGCAACAATCGTCAGTCCCCTGGATGGTGGCGCGCCAGTGATGATCGACGATTCGCTGGGTTGGAGCGATCCTCGACGACTGCAGAGCATGGGCGCAGCTATTGCGGCGGCAGGGAAACAGTGCCAGGTTATCGTGCTGACCTGCACCCCGGGACGCTACTCACACGTCGGCACTGCGACGGTGGTTTCACTTTAAGAGTAGAGTCCCTAGAAGTGGTGTACGAAAAAGAGTCGAACCGGGGGAATAGGTTGATGTGGAACATTCGGCATAGGGCTGGGGCATTACTCTCTTTGCTAAGCCATAGGACATGGAGATATGGGCTGTGATTGGACCAGTTCAGGCGATAACCTCCGGGATCGTTCAAGACTTAATCCTCAAGTATAGGCAGAGTCCGCTCACTTGGATATTGCTACTTCTCATCTGGGTTGTGGAAATCTTCGGTCGATTCGTGGCCGACA
>MKWU01002236.1_pt1 | contig 29810 bp, 24 predicted proteins | sample 809101 | NCBI WGS metagenome assembly MKWU01 (sample SAMN05860141, study PRJNA318959) | sponge metagenome | host: Aplysina aerophoba | place: Slovenia: Piran, Adriatic Sea, Gulf of Piran | collected 2013-05-07
CGCCGGCCGAGTTGGGTACCACGGCGCCCCCGGCCTCCTGCACCGCCTCCACGATGCCTTCGCCGCCGCACACCAGCACCCGCTCGCCGGGCGACACCAGCGACGCCGCCGCCACCGCCGACGTGACCACCTCCATCGGCGGTCGCACCCCGCAGGACGCCAGCCGCTCCTGCTGCTGCGCAACCGTGAGCCGGGACATGTTGGTGACGTACACCACCCTGCATCCCGCCGTCACCAGCCGGTTGGCGCCGGTTGCCGCCCCCGCGATGGGGTCGCTGCCCAGCCACATCACCCCGTCCAGATCGATGACGAAGTTGCGCACGCCGCTCATATTGTCACCCCTTCAGCGAGAGGCCGCACGGGGCCGGGCAAGAACCCGGTAGGGCGGGGGGGGTCGGGGGGCCGGGCTGCGACGACTCTTCGCCCTGCGTGGAGGAGCGGAGCGGCACCCCGACCCCCCCGCCCGGACAGCCACAAGACTCGCGAGGATCAGGTACGGGCTGCGAAACAAAGAGGTGGGGAGGCTGGGGGAGGACGCCGGCGCGATTTCGCCGGACGCGCCGCCGTAGCGCCCCCGGCACACCCATCCGGGAGGTCCGTCAGGCGACCTCCCAGGTGGCTCGGGAGCGCAGCAGGGCGTGCAGGTCGCCGGGGCCGCTTCGATCCTGGGCGAACGCCAACTGCCGGGAGACCTGCGACGCATACTCCGGCCCCTCGACAGCCCGGTACACGCCGATGGGGGTGGGCATGAAGGGCCCCGATGACAGACGCGAGAGGGCGAACGCCGGCGACGGGGTCTCGGCGCGCTCGTCGTGGATCAGCAGGTTCTCCTCCCCCACGTCGGCCACCTCGACGATCTGCAACTCACCGCTGCGACTCATCATCACGCCACGCTCACCGTCGGCTCCGAAGCGGATCGGCTCGCCGTGCTGGAGCGTGATGAGCATGGAGGGGCGCTTGTCCTTCTTGGTGATCTCGGCGAACGCCCCGTCGTTGAACACGTTGCAGTTCTGGTAGACCTCCACGAAGGCGGCCCCGGGGTGCTCATGGGCCCGCCGGAACATCTCCTGCATGTGGTTGCGGTCCATGTCATGGGTGCGGGCCACGAAGGTGGCCTCGGCACCCAGCGCCACGCTGAGGGGGTTGAGCGGCTCGTCCACCGACCCCAAGGGGGTGGACTTGGTGATCTTGCCGATCTCGCTGGTCGGCGAGTACTGGCCCTTGGTGAGCCCGTAGATCTGATTGTTGAACAGCAGGATCTTGATGTTGACGTTGCGGCGCAGGGCGTGCAGCAGGTGATTCCCGCCGATCGACAGGATGTCGCCGTCGCCGCCGACAACCCACACGTCGAGGTCGGGGCGGCAGGTCGCCAACCCGGTGGCCAGGGCCGGGCCACGCCCGTGAATGCCGTGCATGCCGTAGGTCTTCATGTAGTAGGGGAAACGGGCGGCGCAGCCGATGCCCGACACGAAGACCGTGTTCTCGGGCCGGACGCCCAGCTGTGGCATCAGCAGTTGCATCGCCGACAGGATGGAGTAGTCGCCGCAGCCGGGGCACCAGCGGGGTTCCTGGTCGCTGGTCCAGTCGGCTTTGGTCGTGGTCGGGCCGGTGGACATGTCAGTCGTCATCGACGGCTCCTGTAATGGCGGCGGCGATCTCGCCGGCCGTGAACGGCACACCCTCCACCTTGGTGATCGACTTCACGTCGATGAGGTAGCGGGATCGGACGATGGCGGCCAGCTGTCCCAGGTTCATCTCCGGGACCAGCACGGTGCGGTACCGGCCCAGCAGGTCACCCAGGTCGGCATGCAGCGGATTGAGGTGTGTGAGGTGCAGGTGGTCGACGGCGATGCCACCGGGACGCACCCGCCGCACCGCGCTGGTCACCGCGCCCCACACCGACCCCCACGACAGCACGGCCACCTCCGCCGGGCCGGCGCTGTCGACCATCGTCGGGGCGATGTCGTTGGCGATGCCGTCCACCTTGGCGGCCCGCAACTCGGTCATGAGGCGGTGGTTGGCGGGCGTGTAGGAGATGTTGCCCGTCACGTCCTCCTTCTCGATCCCGCCGACGCGGTGCATGAGATCGGGTGTGCCGGGGACCGCCCACGGGCGGGCCAGCGTCTGGGGGTCGCGCTTGTAGGGCCGGAAGACCGGGTTGCCGTCGGAGTCGGTGTCGTTGAAACCGGTGGTGAAGTCGACGCTGATGTCGGGCAGGTCGTCGAGGTCGGGCAGGCGCCACGGCTCGGACCCGTTGGCCAGGTAGCCGTCGGAGAGCAGGATCACCGGGGTGCGGTACTTGAGGGCGATCCGGACCGCCTCGATGGCGGCGAAGAAGCACTGCGACGGGCTGTAGGCAGCGACCACCGGCAGCGGGGCCTCGCCGTGGCGGCCGTACAGGGCCAGGTTGAGGTCCGAGGCCTCGGTCTTGGTGGGCAGGCCCGTGGAGGGGCCGCCCCGCTGGATGTCGATCACCAGGAGCGGCAACTCGATGCTGAGCGCCAGGCCGATCGTCTCGGCCTTCAGTGCCAATCCCGGGCCGCTGGTGGTGGTCACCCCGATGTGGCCCCCGAAGGCGGCCCCCACCGCCGCGCAGACCGCCGCGATCTCGTCCTCGGCCTGGAAGGTGCGCACGCCGAAGTTCTTGCGCCCCGAGAGCTCGTGCAGCACGTCGGATGCCGGCGTGATGGGGTACGACGCCAAGAACAGCGGCAGCTTGGCCTGCTGGGCGGCTGCGATGAGCCCCCACGACAGCGCCGTGTTGCCGTTGATGCTGGTGTAGGTGCCGGGCTCCAGCTCGGCGGGACGCACCTTGTAGGTGGAGTGGAACATCTCGGCGGTCTCACCGAAGGCATGACCCGCCTTGAAGGCGGCCGTGTTGGCGGCCACCACCAGGGGGCGCGTGCCGAACTTCTCGTCGATCCACTCGAGGGTGGGCTGGGTCGGCCGGTCGAACAGCCAGCTCACCACCCCGAGGGCGAAGAAGTTCTTGCTGCGCTCGGCGTCCCGCGGCTTCACGCCGAGGTCCTTGCAGACCTGCTTGGTGAGGCTCGTCATGGGCACCAGGTAGGTGGCGTAGTGGTCGAGGGTGCCGTCGGTGAGCGGGTCGTCGGTGTAACCGGCCTTGTCGAGGTTGCGCTCCTCGAAGGCATCGGAGTTGATGATCACCGTGCCGCCCACTTCCAGGCGGTCCAGCTCGCTGCGCAGCGCCGCCGGGTTCATGGCCACGAGCACCGTGGGGGCGTCGCCGGGCGTGGTGACGGTCTCGCTGGCCACCTGTACCTGGAAGGCCGAGACGCCGTGGATGGTGCCCGCCGGCGCCCTGATCTCGGCGGGGAAGTCCGGAAGCGTGGCGAGGTCGTTGCCGAAGAGGGCGCTGGCGCTGGTGAAGCGGTCACCGGTGAGCTGCATGCCGTCGCCGGAGTCCCCTGCGAAGCGGATCACCAGCCGCTCGAGATCTTCGACGGGACGAGACGCCGGTTGTTGGGTGGCAGTGTCAGTCACGTGCGTTCCCTCGGTCTTTCGATCCTTGTCGGTCGGTCGCTACAGGCGCGGCATTGCGCGCGGCGACCAGCCGGAAGTGCAATCTAGTACCGCCCCGGCGAGCCGGGAGCCGGACATGGGCCGGCTGGGTCGACGCGGGGTGTGACTTTGTTCACACGGCCGGTTGCGGGCAGGTTGCACCGACGTCACGTTACGGGACGGTGCACCCCAGCTGAGGTATTTCGGGGGCGCTGGGACGGTCGCCGGAGGGCGCTTTGCCGGGGGACTCAGGCCACCCCGATCGAGGCGTCGAGGTAGACGTCCTGGATGGCGCCGAGCAGTTCGACCCCGTCGGCCATCGGGCGCTGGAAGGCCTTGCGCCCGCTGATGAGGCCGGTGCCGCCGGCCCGCTTGTTGATGACCGCGGTGCGCACCGCCTCGGCGAGGTCGTCGGCCCCCGAGCTGGCGCCGCCGGAGTTGATGAGCCCCATCCGGCCCATGTAGCAGTTGGCCACCTGCCAGCGGGTGAGGTCGATGGGGTGGTCGGAGGTGAGGTCGCTGTACACCAGCGGGCTGGTGCGGCCGAAGCCGACCGCCGCGTAGCCGCCGTTGTTCTCGGGCAGCTTCTGCTTGATGATGTCGGCACCGATGGTGACGCCGAGGTGGTTGGCCTGACCGGTGAGGTCGGCCGCGCCGTGGTAGTCGACGCCGTCCACTTTGAAGGCGTTGCTGCGCAGGTAGCACCACAGCACGCAGAACATGCCGAGGCGGTGCGCCTCCTCGAACGCCTCGCTGACCTCGACGATCTGCCGGCGCGACTCGGGCGACCCGAAGTAGATGGTGGCTCCCACGCCGGCGGCGCCGAGCTCAAAGGCCTGCTGGACGGTGCCGAATCCCACCTGGTCATAGCTGTTGGGGTGGCTCAGCAACTCGTTGTGGTTCAGCTTCACGATGAACGGGATGTGGTGCGCCCAGCGGCGGGCGACAGCGCCGAGCACGCCGAAGGTGGACGCCACGGCGTTGCAGCCGCCGTCGACGGCGAGACGCACGATGTTCGCGGGGTCGAAGTAGGCCGGGTTGGGGGCGAAGCTGGCGGCACCGGAATGCTCGACGCCCTGGTCGACCGGCAGGATCGACACGTAGCCCGTGCCGGCGAGGCGGCCGTGATCGAACAGTGCCTGCAGGTTGCGCAGCACCTGCGGCGAGCGGTCGGTCGCGGTGGCGACCCGGTCCACGAAGTCGGGGCCGGGCAGGTGCAGGTCCTCAGCGGGGATGGCTTTGGCGGTGTGGCCGAGCAGGAAGTCGGCGTCGTCGCCCAACAGAGCTGCAACGTCTCGCATCGAGCGGCTCCTGTGTTGTTCGATGGGTGGGTTGACGGGGCCTGCGGGCCGGCGGCGCCCCTCGCTGCGACGTTACCCCGGCGACGGCGCTCGGTGACGCCAATCCCGCTCAGGCGGAGAGGTCTGCCAACCGGTCGCCGGTGTCGGCGTAGTCGGGGGCGTTTCGGTCGATCCAGGCGAACAGTCGCCGGGCCGCCGGCTGGTCACCGCCACGGTCGTAGAGGTCGGCGAGGGCGTAGGCCCGGCGCAGGTGGAACTCCTGGGGGTTCTTTGGCGCCCGCCAGCCGTCAGCCAGCAGCGCCACCGCCTCGGCCAGCTTGCCCCGATCGGCGAGCGCCCCGGCGGCCACGATTCGGCCCTCGGTCACCAACTCCGCCGACGGGCTCTCGTGGCGTAGCTCGTCCCAGAGATCCTCCACCTTGTCCCAGCGCTGCAGCGCCCGGTAGCAGTCGGCCAGGACCGGCGCCTGCTCGCTGCTTCGGGTGAGTGCGGCGAAGGCCTCCAACTGGCGGGCCCCCCCCCGCCAGCGGCGCAGCCGGTACAGCACCAACCCGTGCAGTTCGCGTACCTCGGGCACGTCCGCAGCCTCGGTTTCCATCACCGGGCGCAGATGCGCCAGCGCTTCCCGGTGGTATTCCGCTGCGAAGGCGTCGGCCGCCTTTGTCACCTGGCGCTGCGCCCACTTGCCCCGCTCGGCGCCCAACTTCCGGCGCAGCACCCCCGCCAGATCGGGCTCGTTCCTGCCGCTCACCACCCCAGCCTACGAAGGGCGAAGCGGCAGGGGGTAGTGTCGCAGGCGACCGATCTCGGGGAGCGCTACCGATGTCATTGGAATCGAGTGCGGCGCGCACGGTGGCGGCGGATGACGCCAGGGCATTCGTCGGTCGGGCGGCCCGCTTTGCCGGCATGCCCGAAGGGGACGTCGTCCGCTTCGTCGAAGGCCTCGTCGAAGCCGACCTACGCGGGCACTGGTCGCACGGCGTGGTGCGAGTCCCGCCGTACGTCCGGGCGCTGGCCGCGGGTGTGGTCAATCCGGCGCCCCGGTTCGAGGTCGTGCGTGAGTTCGGCGCGACCGCTCTCCTCGATGGCGACAACGGCCACGGGGTGGTGATCGGCCAGGTCGCAACCGACCGGGCTGTGGAGCTCGCCCGCAAGCACGGTGTCGGCATCGTCGCCGTCCGCAACAGCAACCACACGGGAATGCTGGCCACCCACGTGCTCAGAGCGGCGCGCCGGGACATGATCGGCTACTTCACCAGCAATGGTCCCGCGATCATGGCACCGCACGGTGGGCGCGAACCGCGCATGGGCAATGCGCCGTTCGCCTACGCCATCCCGAGACGGGCCGGCGACCCGATCGTCCTGGACATGGCATCCTCGCAGGTCGCCCGCGGCAGGGTCCGCATGCACGCGGATCGCGGGGAACCGATCCCGGACGGATGGGCGATCGACGAGCGCGGCGTCCCGACCCGTGACGCCGCTGCCGCGATGCGGGGCTCCGTCGTGCCGATGGCCGGCTACAAGGGCTACGGCATCGCCCTGGTCACGGAAATCCTCGCCTCGGTGTTGCCGGGAGCGAACCTGTCGGTCGAGATGCCGAGGGCATTCCTCGAAGCCGGCTCGTCCATGCTCGACTCGTGGGGATCGGGCCATCTGGCGATGGCGATCAACCTGGAAGCGTTCGCCGACCCCGAGGAGTTCAAGACGGAGGTCGACCGCCTGGTCACCTATATGAGGGAGACGCCTCTGGCGGAAGGTGCTGACTCCATCCTGATGCCCGGCGAGCCCGAGTGGTTCACACGGCGCCGGCGCATCCACGACGGCATCCCTCTGAACGCAGCCGTGGTGGGTCAGCTTGACGGGTTCGCGCAGGAGATCGGGATCGACCCCATCTGAGAGGGTCGCTCGTCAACCGGCCCGTCAACCGTGGCTCGGCCGAATTTCGAGTCTCCTCCCCCGCCGGCCCGCGGTTGACCGCCCCTGACCTGCGAGATTATGCTCTGACGTGCGGGGACCGGGAGGGTGTCGTCGCCATCGGGCGTGCCGGTCAGTGGTGGCGCCACCATCGAGGGGGGGTCCTCATGAGAGTTCGAAGCCTGCTATTGGCGTTAATCGCGATCGTGCTCGTGGCCGCGGCGTGCGGCGGAGATGACGACGAGCCGGCGGCCGCGCCGCCACCGGCGCCGGCGCCGACCGAGGCGCCTCCTCCGCCGGAACCCGCTCCGGCCCCTGCGGAGGCACCGTCGGGCGCCCCGACGCCGAACAACGGTGAGCAGTTCGTGGTGGCCTGGACGCCCTACACCGACCCGACCAACGACCTGAACGTGGCTTTCGACAATCAGGTGAAGAACACGGTCGAGGGCGCCGGCATGAAGCACGTCTACTGCAGTGGCAAGGCCGAGGCGACAGCCCAGGCGAACTGCATCGATCAGTTCATCGCCCAGGACGTGGACATCATTCTCATCTATCCGGCGGATGTCGATTCAATGGCCGAGACGATCAAGGTCGCCAACGCAGCAGGAACTCCCGTTGCGTCGTTCTTCGGCAACATTCCCGACGTCGGCCAGGAGCAGCTCTACACCCTGACCATCCCGGTGTACGACGCCGGCATCCTCAACGGACACAAGCTCGTGGAGTACCTCACCGAGAAGAACGGTGGACCTCAGGGCACGGTTCTGGAGATCACCGGTCTGATGACCACCAGCCAGGCGCAGGACCGCAACGCCGGGTTCCACTCCGTCGTGGACGAGTATCCCGACATTGAGGTCACCGTGCGCAACGGTGACTACGACACCGCCAAGGCGGGGACGATCACCACCGACTGGTTCACGGCCAACCCCGACACGGATGCGATCTACATCCACTCCAACTGCGACTACACCCCATCGGTGCGGTCGGCCTTGGAGGCGCTGGATCTCTACGTGCCGAAGGACGAACCGGGTCACATCGGGATCTTCGGTACCGACGGCTGCAACTCCTCGCTCCACGAGGTCCGCTGCGGCTTCCAGGACTACGGGACGACATATCCGACCGACCTGGCGGCCGCCCAGATGGCGCAGATCGCCGTGAACTACCTCGAGACGGGCGACTCGCCGCAGCCGGGAGAGACCGTCAACATCCCCGGCCTCGAAGGAGGCACCGTCGCCATGGTCGAGGGAAGTGGCGGACCGATCTACTTCATGGAGTTGATCGAGTACACCCAGGAGACGGCCAACGTGCCGACCCTCTTCGGGAACAGCTTCATGAGCGAGCCCAACGGGCTGACCTCATGTGACGATCGGTAGACCTGAGCCCTAGCGAAACTCCTTGCGGGCGGCCGTCCGGCCGCCCGCAAGCGCGTCAGCCGTCCACTGGAGACGCAGACCGGACCGCTGGACAGTGGATCCCGCCCTCCGCCGGAATGACGAGCCTCCGCCGGGATGACGAGCGGGACTACCGGGGTGTTGAGCGGGTTGCCTGGGCCGGCGTGCGGGGACTAGTTGCTCGTTGCGAGGCTGGCACCCGTGATGAGGTCCACGAGATCGCGCGGCTCGACGTCGGCGATGGCAACGTCTCCGGCCATCTGCCCCTGGTACAGCACCACGGCACGGTGACAGACCTCCATCACCTGCTGCATGTTGTGGCTGATGCAGACGACGGCCATGCCCTCGTCGCCCAGCGTCCTGATGAGATTCAGTACCGACTGCGTCTGCGCCACACCGAGGGCGGCGACCGGCTCGTCCATCAGGACGACGTGGCGCCCCCAGGCGACGGCTCTGCTCACCGCAACCGACTGGCGTTGCCCTCCGGACATGTCCTCGACGGGCAGTCCGAGCGACGGGATGCGAATGTGGAGACGTGAGACGACGGCTTCCGCCTCGCGCAGCATCTGCTTCGTGTTCATGATGCGCATCCACCGCAAACCGGGTGGCAGCTTGCGGTAGATCTCCCGGTTCAGGAAGAGATTCGCCGGAACGTCCAGCACGTCCACAAGCTGGAGATCCTGGTAGACGGTCTCGATGCCAAGTTCGCGTGCCGCCTGGGGGTTGCGGATCTGGACCTCTTCCCCACCCATGCGGATCGAACCCGAATCGGGCTGGAACGTACCGGAGATGCACTTGACCAGGGTCGATTTGCCGGCTCCGTTGTCCCCCAGTAGCCCGACCACCTCTCCGGCACGCAACTCGAGGCTCACGTCGCGCAGCGCGCGTACCGGGCCGAAGGACTTGCTTATCGAGATCGCCTCCAGTACCGGCGGGTCCTCGAGCGTGGCCACTCCCCCATCGGTGTCCGCAGCGCCAGTTGGATCAGTCATTCGGTTCCCCCCGTGCTGCCCCTCGAGTCGACGACTGCGTCAGAGCCGCACTGGCGGCATCCTACAACCTGACGACATTCTGCGCCGCGGCATCGCGGGCCCGCCCGCCGGCACTCCTTGGGCTCAGCAGGCCCCTGAGGCTTGGACTTATACTGGCGACATTCCGCCGCATCCTCGGCGCCTTCGAGAGCGTCAGGGACGCCAACGGAGTCCGGTCGCAACACCGAGTGCGATAGGGGGGAATCGATGGCCAGCGATCAGGGGCCTGCACCGGGGACCGCGGAGTTCAGCGACGAGAGCTACGTTGAACTCCCGACCGGACGACGGGTTCTGGCGTTCCTCGACAGGAACTCGGTGTGGGTGCTGCTGGCCATTGCCGTCCTCGCGGCGTCGCTGCTGACTCAGTTCGAGATCCTTCAGAACATTCTCAATCTGGGCGCGGCAGTCTCCTCCCTGGGCATGCTCGCCCTGGCACAGACCGTGGTGCTGCTGACCCGAAACTTCGACCTGAGCACCGAAGCGAACATGGTCTTCGGCGCGGTGCTGGCCGGCGTCCTCATCTCGCCGGTGACCATCCTCGGCGAGGGCACGGCCGATCAGTTGAACCTCGGGGGGCGCGGATGGTCCACAGGTGCCGTGCTCCCGATCCTGCTCATCGTCTGCACAGCGGTGGGGCTCACCAACGGCCTGCTCATCGTGAAGCTGCGGATGAACAACTTCATGGTGACGCTCGGCATGTCCATCCTCCTATACGGGCTCACGCTCGTCGTGGGCGTGGGACGGCAGCTCACCACCATCCCCGAGGCCTTCCGCTGGTTGGGCAAGACCCGGATCCGCATCGGGGAGGATCTGAGGTTCCCCATCTCGGCGATCTTCCTGATTCTCGTCTTCCTCTTCGCCCACTATGTGCTCACGCGCACGGTGTACGGACGTCGCATCTACGCCGTCGGCAGCAACCGCGACGCGGCCCGGGCAGCGGGCGTCAACGACGGCAACGTGATCATCGGTGCCTATGTGGTGTCGGGGCTGCTCTGCGGGATCGCGGCATGGCTGCTGGTCGGGAGGCTCGGCGCCGCCCAGGCTGGGATTTCCGCCGACGCATTGTTCACGTCCTTCGCCGCAGCCGTGATCGGCGGCGTTGCGTTGGGCGGCGGCAGGGGCAAGATCCCCGGTGTGTTCGGCGGGCTGCTGTTGATGGGCACCATCACGAACGCCCTCAACATCTCGAACGTGGAAGGCAAGTGGATCCCGGTGGCGAACGGCCTCGTCATCCTGTTTGCGATCTTCATCGACGGCCTACGGAACATTCGTGCCGCCCGGGTGAGCGGCGCCTGATCCCGTGGCGGGAGCCGCCACCCGACCGGCGCCCTGGCACGACCCCGAACGAGTGCTGCTCGGCGTCAACCTCTGGAGCATGCACACGACTTGGGCCGATCTGCTCGCGGCGGCGCTCCGTGCCGACGACCTGGGCTACGACACGCTCTCGACGTCGGACCACGTCCTGGCATGCGTCGGCGAACAGGGCCCGGTCTTCGAGGGCTACTTGAGCCTCGCCGCCTGGGCGCAGGCGACATCCCGGGTCCGGCTGGGATTGCTGGCGACGGCAAACACCTTCCGGGAGCCGACACTCCTCGCCAAGATGATCACCACCCTGGACCACATCAGTGCCGGGCGAGCCTTCCTCGGCGTCGGCGCCGGCTGGTTCGAGGCGGAGCACACCGGTTACGGCTTGCGCTTCGGGGCCGGCCCCGGCGAGCGGCTCGATTGGTTGGGCGAGGCCCTGCCGCTGCTTCGCTCGATGCTCGCAGGCGAACCTGCAAGAGCCACCGCCGGCCGTTACCGACCGGCGGATGCCCGCAACGATCCCCGGCCGGTCCAGCAACGCATCCCCATCGTGGTGGCCGGCGACGGCGAGCGCGTCACTCTGCGGCTCGTCGCCCAGTACGCCGACGCCTGCAACTTCGGGTTCCATCACGGGACGGACGCTCTGGCGCGCAAGGAGCGGATCCTGCGAGAGCACTGCGCGGACGTGGGTCGCGACGAGGGCGAGATCGCCCGCACCACCGAGATCCGCGTCGTGATCATCCGTGACACCCGGCGCGAAGCCGACCGTGCCTACGCCGCGCTGCGCGAGCTCAACGGTGACGCCCCGATCTGGCCGGACCAGCCGGTGGGGACGCCCGACGACGTGTTCGAGAAGCTCGAACCGATGGTGGCGCTGGGGTTTCGTCACCTCATCTGCGGGTTCCCGTACCCGCACGACGCCGAGTCGATGGTGCGCCTCCGCAGCGAGGTGCTGCCCCGGCTCCAGGCCACCGCCTCCCGTTAGCAGAGCGCTGAGCAATCCATCCGCAGAGCCGACTGCATTCGTGGACCGTGGACTCCGGCCTTCGCCGGAATGACGCAGATGGTCGTCCGCAGCATTGCTCAGCAGGTTCTTGGCGATCAGTTCGGGCGGGGCGCGCCTGACACCCGGGGACCGGGCTGGAACGTTATCGGCAACGTCTTGAGGCCCCGCGGGCCGTTGCTCGGGTGCCACTCGAGGGTGTCGGTTGCGACCTGCAAGCTGTTCAGCCTCCTCAGCAGCGTGTTGAATGCGATGTCCAGTTCGACTTCGGCGAGCGGCGCACCCACGCAGAGATGGATGCCGAATCCGAACGCGATGTGCCGGTTGGGGTCGCGCCTGATGTCGAAAGCGCCCGGGGCGTCGAACACGCGCGGGTCGCGATTGGCGGCTGCCAGCATCAGCCGGAGGATCGAGCCCTCGGGAATGCGCACACCGCGGATCTCGGTGTCGGTGGCGCTCCGTCGCCAGTCCTGCTGGAACGGCGGCTCGTAGCGCAGCATCTCGGCGATCGCCGGCGGGAGGAGGGATGGATCATTTCGCAGCAGGCGGAGTTGGTCCGGATGCTGGTGAAGGCTCAGGATGCCCGTACCGATCACGTCGTCGATCAGCGCGTCGACCAGCGCCTGGACCCGAGGCCGGATCCTCTCCATGGCGCGCCGCGTGAAGAACCGCTTCGCGAGCGTCCGCACCAGCGCGTGATCCGGGGGATCCGACAGGTTGAAGCCGGGCTTCGTCCAGTACTCGTAGAACTGGCCGAACTCCACCCGGCGTTCCGGAGGCAGTTGCTCCATGAACAGCGTGTAACGGCCGGCGTTGACGAACCGGCGGGAGTCCCGCAGCACGTCGACCACGTCGTCGTAGCGGGTGACGAGAAAAGCGTTCCACCCCTGCGACCAGTAGACGGGGTGTCTCTCACGCAACTCGTCGTAGAGCGGGTACGGGTCGGAGACGAGTTCCAGCGAGGCGAGTTGGTCCTCGATCGTCGCGTCGACTGCCATGATCCCGGAAACTCAGTGAGCGGCGAAGGTGCGCGGCGTCGGATCGAAGGCGAGCGGCAGTGACGTGAACCCGCGCGGGCCCACGCTGGGAAGGCGTACCGGCGTCCCGGCCAGACGGACGTTCGGGAGCCGTCGCAGCAACCTCTCGAAGGAGACCTGCAGCTCGGATCTCGCCAGCACCTGACCGACGCAGTAGTGCGTCCCGAATCCGAAACCCAGATGGCGGATGTTGCCGCGCTCGATGTCGATGCTGTCAGGGTTCTCGAACTGCTGGGGATCGCGATTGGCCGCACCGAGGATGAGGCGGACCACCTGCCCCTCGGGGATCACCGTGCCGTCGATCTCGACCTCGGTGGTCGTCAGCCTGAACACCATCTGAAACGGGCATTCGTACCTGACGAGTTCTTCGACGGCGTCTCTCGTCAGGCCGGGGTCATCGCGCAACAACTCCAGCTGATCCGGATGGTCCAGCAGCGCCATCATGCCGTTGCCAAGCATGTTCGTCGTCGTGTCGTCCCCGCCTGTCACGAGATCCACGCACGTGGAGACCAACTCGTCCGCGCTCATCACATCGCCGGCTTCATCGGCGGCAACGAGGCTGGACAGCACATCGCCTGTCGGGTTGGATCTGCGCTCCTCGAGCAGATCCAACAGCCACCCGCGTAGAGACATCAAGCCGGCCTGGCTCCTCCGCATGACGTCGACGTCGAGGCCGCCCGGTCCCAGGAACTCCAGGTATTGATTCGTCCACTCCCGGAATTGCACCCGCTCTTCCGGCGGCAACCCCACCAACTCGCTGACGGCTATGGCGGGCAGGGGCACGGCAAAGTCGGGCGGCAGATCGGTGCGTCCAGTCTCTGTGACCTCGTCGAGCAGGGAGTCGGCCAATGCCTCGACACGTTTCCGCATCCTGGCGAGGGAATCGGGCGTCAGGGCCTTCGCCACGAGGCGACGGATGCGGGTGTGGTCGGGCGGGTCCTGCTGGCTGAAACCACTCGTCGTCCAGTAGTCCGCGAACGACGACAACTCCTGCCTGTTCTCCTCGGGGATCGCCTCCATCCAGGTGGCATAGACGCGGTTCTGGAAGCGAGCCGGACTGCGAATGGCTTCATCGACATGCTCGAAGCGGGTCAGGAGCCAACAATCCCAAGCATCGCTCCAGTACACCGGCGCCTCCTCCTGCAGTCGCCGGTACACGGGGAACGGGTCCTCCATGAATTGCGTCGAGACCAGTTGCTCATCGATTGTTTCCACGTTCGGCTCCCTCGAGACTGGCCGGCGCCTCAGCCGGGTGAGACGGTCACCGTCTGGTTGGCCTCGACATCGCTCACGATCGTCACCGACCCGTCCGGCCACTCCACACGCACCTCATCGACCCGCTCCACATCGCCCAGGCCGAAGTGGGCAGACCTCTCGCTGCTGGTCAGGTAGTGCGCGCACGAGACGATCCACCGGTGGATCCGGAGGTCTCCGGCGGACACCGTCACCCGGCTGCCCAGCCCGTGCGGCGCGATCCCCTCGGCGCCCGTCGTGTCGAGGAACACCCGCAGCCAGTTGGCGGCCGGGCCGCTGAGGTCGTTGCGGTAGAGGCGGAAGTCGCCGGCCGGTGAGGTGAGGGCCACGTCCTGGTCGCCGTCCTCGTCGAAGTCGAAGTGCAGCAGGCCCAGACCCTGGATGTCATAGCTGAGTTGCGCGGGAGTGGCCACGTCAGTGAACGTGCCATCGCCCCGGTTGATCCAGAGCTTGGCGCGCTCATCGGTGTACTCCGGGCGATGCCAGCCGTTGGTCTCGATGATGTCGACCATGCCGTCGTGGTTGAGATCCACCCCGGCCACGCCCCACCCCCAGCCGCCGTCATCGACACCGGCCGATGCCGCCGACTCCTCGAAGGTGCCCGAGCCACGGTTCAGGTAGAGCTTGTTGCCGTCGCCGTAGCCCAGGCCCGCTTCGTCGAAGATCGCCGTCACGTACCAGTCCGGACGGCCGTCCCCGTCGAAGTCGGCCACCGTGTTGCCCATTCCGGCCCACGTCTCATCGGCACCGGACGCGGCGGTCTGCTCGCTGAAGGTTCCGTCGCCGTTGTTGACGAAGTACCTGCTGGTCCCGAAGTCGGCGGCGATGAGAACCTCCGGATAGCGGTCACCGGTCATGTCCGCGAGGCAGGGCGCGAAGCCGCGGATGCCGTCGTCGATGATGCCTGCCGTCTCGGTCACGTCGGTGAACGTGGCGTCGCCGTTGTTCATGAAGAGCCGGTTGCCGAGCGATCCGTCCTGCCAGCCCGTGACCAGCAGGTCGAGGTCGCCATCCAGGTCGACATCGCCGAAGGCCGACCCGAAACCGTCTCCCGCCGTCGGGCTGGCAACGGCCACGCCGGCCCGGGCAGCGACCTCCTCGAACGTGCCGTCACCGCGATTGCGATAGAGCCGGTGGTGACCCGGCGAGGCAAGCCCGGGCATGCCGTGGCTGGTCACATGGAGGTCCGTCCACCCGTCCCCGTCGAAATCGGCAGCCGAGGCACCGGAGCCGAGATGCTCCAGGGCGACACCCGCCTGTGACCCCACCTCCGAGAAGGTCCCGTCGCCGTTGTTCCGGTACAGGCGGTCGGGACCGGCGTCGGCGCTCACCACGAACAGGTCCTGCCAGCCGTCGCGGTCGAAGTCGAGCACGGCCGCTCCCCCGCGCATCGGCTGCGTTGCCTTCGCATTGGCGGCGGGGTCCATGAGATCCGGCATGCCCTGCGGTTCGGAGGGGGTCCCTTCTGCTCCCTCGACCGGCGCCGGCGGAGGCGGCGGGGTCCGAACCAAGTCGATTCCCGCCTCCCCGGCGACGTTCGAGAACGCCAACTTGTTGCCCGCCGGGTCTTCCCAGCCGCGTGCGGGCGCCGTGCCGGCATCATCGTCCGAGCAGGCCGCGGCGACGAGCGACACCGTCAGTGCCAGAGCCAGGATCAGCCGGTGCAGAGTCATAGCACTATGACCCTCCCCCCTTCGCCCCTAGGCACGACGATCTCCATGCCACGAGGCACCAAACCCTACCCCTGCTCGCATATCCGCCGCCAGCGCTCCGCAGGCGCGGCGCACGCCGGCTGCGTCATGGTGCGTACACCCCGACCTGCGACAATGCGCACGGCTATCGTGGGCCCGGCGTCCACCTCCAAGGGAGACGACCCGACCGAGAGGCTCTCCGAATGGCCGATTTAACTGGGAAGGTCGCGCTCGTCACCGGAGCCGGGCTGGGTATCGGGCAGGCCAGCGCGCTCGCCTTCGCCGCCGCTGGAGCGCGGGTGGCCGTCGTCGACATCGACGGGGAGGCCGCGGCCGGTACCGTCGCCACGGTCGAGCAGCAAGGCGCGGACACTCTCTTGATCGAAGCCGACGTCACGAAAGCGTCCGACGTCGAGCGCATGGTCGCCGTCACCGTCGAGATCCTCGGCAGCCTCGACTTCGCGCACAACAACGTGGGGAGCCTGGGGACCCGCGCACCGATCCACGACTACCCGGAGGACATCTTCGAGAGCGTCACACGCGTGACGCAGACCTCCATGTTCCTGTGCATGAAGTACGAGTTGCGTCACATGCTGAGGCAAGGCGCCGGGGCGATCGTGAACACCTCCTCGGTGGCGGGTTTCATCGGGCTACCCGGGGAATCGGCGTACGTGGCAGCCAAGCATGCCGTGCTCGGACTCACCAGGACCGCGGCCCTCGAGTACGCCGACCACGGCATCCGGGTCAACGCCGTGTGCCCCGGCGTGATCCGCACTCCGATGACGGAGTTCTTCCTCGACGGGGACCCCGAGGCCGAGCGAGCCGCGGTGGCCCGGCACCCCATGGGGAGGCTCGGGGAGCCGGCGGAGATCGCCGACGCCGTCGTCTGGTTGTGCTCCGACGAGGCGTCGTTCGTGACCGGACATCCCCTCGTGGTCGACGGGGGTCACCTGCTCTAGCAGGCTCGAGGCACACCTCCGGCCGCTACCAGAAGAACGCTCCCCCGTTCGCGTCGAAGGCCTGGCCCACGGAGTAGTTGGCATCGGCAGACGCCAGGAAAGCGACCATGTTCGCCACGTCGTCGGGCGTCTGGTAACGCCCGACGGGGATCAACTCGAGTACTCGTTGGCGCACGTCCTCGTACGTCTCCCCGCTCTCGGCGGCGACGTCGCGGTGTATGGCTCGCAGCATGTCCGTGTCCACGATCCCGGGGAAGACGGCGTTCATGAGAATGCCGTGTGGGGCGATCTCCTGACTCATCTGCTTGATGAGCCCCATGGCAGCGTGCTTGCTGGAGACATAGGCGGCCACGTGCGTGTCACGGAACGACGGGAGAACGCCGGCGGTGGAGACGATGGTGATGATCCTTCCCCCGCCGCCCTGATCGATCATCCGGTGAGCGGCGGCCTGCGAGCAGAACAGCACCCCCTTGGCGTTAACCGCGAAATGGCGGTCCCAGTCGTCCTCGGTGATGTCGATGGCCAGGGACGTGCTCAGGACGCCGGAGTTGTTGACCATGATGTCCAGAGAGCCGAAGGCCGCAACCGTCTGCGCCACCATCCGATCGACCTGTGACCTGTCGGTGACGTCGGTCGGCACCGAGATCGCACGCCCGCCGTCGTCCTGTATTTCGGCAGCCACCGCATCGCCGGCAACGGCGTCGATGTCGGCGACGGCCACCGCGGCGCCCTCGGCGCCGAGCCGGTGCGCGATCCCGCGGCCGATGTTGCGGCCTCCACCGGTGACGATGGCGCCCTTGCCCTCCAATTCGTAGATGGGCATCGCTACCTACAGGACCAGCCGCCGCACCCGGCGCCGCCGCCATGCAGTCTGGACTTGGTGGTCAGTCGAGGTGCCAGCCCGAGGTGCCGTCGACCTCGACCCAGTCCGCTACTTCCTGCTTGATGTCCGCCAGGTCGGTCGTCCAATTGCCGGCGATCAACCAGAAGATGTGGAGCATCTCGTCGCCCGTGTAGAACGTGTGCTCGGTGCCCGCGGGGCAATACACCGTATCGCCCGGCTCGACATCGATGAACTCTCCGTCGGCGTAGTACTGCGCGCGCCCCGAGATGATGTAGAACGCCTCGTCCTGATCGTGCACGTCCACATGGCCCTCGGTGTTGCCCGGGGCAAGCCACACCTGGCCTGCGGAGATCTTCGTGTCGGGCCCGAACGTCTCATCGGTGATCTGGAAGACGTCACGGAACATGCCGTTGGCCATCTCCAGCATCGGCACATCTGTCACCTTCATGACCAAGCTCTGCTCTGCCATCTTCAACCTCCGTCTGCTCCCCACCGGCAGCACCGTCGCGAGCCCGAACTGGCTCTCAGGCCCCCCTCACCTCTAGTTCTACCACGTCCCGAGGATCTGCTTCGCCGCGACGACGATGTGCCGCGGGGTCAATCCGTGCTTCTCCAGCAGCGCCTCGTTCGGTGCCGACTCGATGTTGACGTCGCGCACGCCGACCCGGCGCAGGAGGGTGGGCCGCTGCTCGGAGAGGACCTCGGCCACCGCCCCTCCGAGTCCGCCGATGATCGAATGGTCCTCGCACGTCACGACAGCCCCGGTGGCGGCGGCCTCGACGACGGCCGCCTCGTCGAGAGGCTTGATGGTGTGCAGATGGAGGTGGTGCACGCTGACACCCTCGGCCTCGAGAAGTTCGGCGGCTCTGGCCGTGCGGAACGTCTGCACACCGGTGCTGATCAGGGCCACATCCGATCCGCGCCGCATCACCACACCGCGCCCGACGGAGAAGTCGTGGGCGTCGCCGAACAGGACGGGGCTGGCGTCACGGGTCAGCCTCATGTACACCGGCCCCGGCACCTCCTCCGCAGCAGCGAAGGTCGCCTTGCGGGTCTCGGTGGCGTCGGCGGGGGCCAGGACCGTCATGTTGGGCATGGTCCTGAACACGGCCAGATCCTCGATGGCCTGGTGCGTCTTCCCGGTCCGGCTGGTCAGGATTCCCGAGTAGCCGCCGATGACGATGGCATGCAACTTCGTCTGGCCGATCGTGACCCGGATCTGGTCGAGGTCTCGATTGGTGGCGAAGGCCGCGAACGTCGTCACGAACGGGATCAGACCGGTCGTCGCCAATCCCGCCGCCACGCCGGCCATGTTCTGCTCTGCAATGCCCATTTGGAGGAACCGGCCCGGGTGTGCATCCGCGAACATGTCGACCCGGGTGGCGTTGCCCAGATCACCGTCCAGAACGACCACACGATCGTTCACGTCGCCGAGTTCCACGAGAGCCTCCCCGAACGCCACGCGTAGCGGGATCTCGACGCCCACCCCGGCTCCCGAGGTCATCGCCGACCCGTCAGTGCGCGACGGTTCACGACCGCCTCATACCTGGAGTTCGGCGAGAGCAAGCGCGAGTTCCTCGTCGGTGATCGGCTTGGCGTGCCACAGGTAATCCCCCTCCATGAACGACACACCCTTCCCCTTGACGGTGTGGGCAATCAGCATCGTCGGCCGTCCCGTGATGGATCTCGCTTCATCGAGGGCGGCAACGATCGCCCGGAGATCGTGACCGTCCAGCTCGATGACGTGCCAGCCGAATGCTCGCCACTTCCCAGCAGGGTCCTCGAGGGGATTCATCCGCTCCTCGGGTTGCTTGCCGGCCTCGGCCCAGCCGTACTGCTGCAGACCGTTCCAATCCAGGATCGCGACCAGGTTGTCGACCCTGTAGCGTGCCGCCACCATCGAGGCCTCCCAGATCTGCCCCTCCTGGGACTCGCCGTCACCGATCATGACGTACGTCCGGTAGTCCTTCTTCGTGAGCTTGGCGGCGAGCGCCATCCCCAATCCCGGGGAGAGACCCTGGCCCAACGAGCCGGTGGACATGTCGACTCCCGGGGTCTCGCGCATGTCCGGGTGGCCCTGCAGGCGGGAGTCGAGTTGATCGAAGGTCAGAAGCTCTGCTCGCGGAATGTACCCCCGCTCGGCGAGTGTGGCGTACAGGGCGATCGACGAGTGACCTTTGGAGAAGATGAAGCGATCGCGGTCCGGCCAGGACGGATTCGCCGGATCTATCCTCAACTCGTGGAAGTAGAGCACGCACAGCAGGTCGGTGGCCGACAGCGGTCCGCCGATATGACCGGCTCCGGCATGGTGGATCGTGGTAACGATCGAGCGTCGTACCGATGTCGCCACGCTCCGCAGGAGGTCGAGATCGGGAGACGCCCCAGGAGTCATGGAAAGAGTTGAGCCCCGGTCTCGGCATCGGCCACCGAGATCGCCCGGACCGGGCAGTTGGCCGCCGCCTCCAGAACGAGTGCCTCGGGATCGCCCCCCGGGTCCCGCACCGTTGACTGGTTGAGGTCGTCGATGTCGAAGGTGTTCGGCGCGACCACGGCGCACATGGCATTGCCGTCGCATGCGGTCCGATCGACGGCTACGCGAAGCTGCCGGGCCACCCGAGACCGGTCCTCGCCGGCCGCGATCCGCTCGAGAGGGCTAGGCCGGCTGGATGAACTCGATGGTCGCCCCGTCGATCGTGCGCATGTAGACGATCCTGGCACCCTTCGCAGGACCGGCCGGAACCTCCACCGGGCTGTCGCTGACGGGGCGGGCGCCCAGCGCAACGGCGCGTGCCCAGATGGCATCCAGGTCCTCGACCTCCATGCAGAAGTGGACGTTGCCCTCGTTGGCGGTGTCGTCGTCGAGAGGACTGCCGTCACGGTTGAGGTAGTGCACCAACTCCAGCACGGCGTCGCTGCCAGGGATGTCGATCCAGGCGGCATCGATGGCCACGCCGGGATGGCCCACGATCACACCGATGTGTGGCTGGTCGAGCAGGCGCTGAGAGTTCGCCTTGACACCGAACAGTGCCTCCCAGAATCGCAGTGATTCCCCGAGGTCGCTGACGGTCATACCGATGTGATGCAGCCGCTGGCCGGCGGTAGTGGTCGGCTCGGCGTCGGATTGCACGGTGGATGTCATGGCCCCCCCTAGTCCGGGTGAACGTGGTATCCGGAGATGTTCACCCTGGTCCTGTAGAGCATATGCCCCGCCGTGACGTAGAGAGTGCGCATATCGCGACCGCCGAAGCAACAGTTGGTGATCACGTCCTGCGGGATCGGGATCCGGTCCACGAGTTCGCCCGACGGCGTGATCACGTAGACGCCCGGCGGATTCTGGGTCGTTTCCCCCGGACCCCGCGGGGTCAGGATTCCGGCGCAGACGTACAGGTTGCCTGCCACGTCGAGTTCCATCCCGTCGCCCCCGCGGCCGGGTGCGAAGTCGTAGACGGGCCACCGGTCGACGGCGTTGCCGTCGACGTCGAGAGCGAAGGCCCAGACCATCCGGCGCCCGCCCATCGCATGGTTCGAGTCGATGACGTAGAGCACGCCGTCGTCCGGCGTGATCGCCAAACCGTTGGGCTTCTCGACATCAGGCTGCCCGATGATCCGAGTGAGGGTTCCGTCGGTGTCGATGCGGTAGACGCCCTCGATGTCCATCTCGAGATCGGATCGATCGGGGTCGTAGCGGGGATCCGTGAAGTAAAGCCGACCCTGCGTGTCGACCGTCACGTCGTTGGGGCTGTTGAGTCGGCTCCCCTCGTACCGATCCGCCAGCACCTCGACCTCACCGGTCGCGATGTCGGTGCGGGTGACCCGCCTCCGGCCTCGGGGGCCATGCTCTGCTCCCTCACACGTGACAAGGCGGCCCTGCCGGTCAAAGACATTGCCGTTAGCCCGTCCCGCATCCTCCCGGAAGATCCCAAGCTCCCCGTCGGCGGGGAGCATCATGATCCGGTTCCCCCGGATGTCGGAGAAGTACACCGTGCCGTGCGCATCGACCGCGGGGCCCTCGAGGAACGACACGAAGGTCGCAGCCTCGACTGGTGTGCCCGCGGAGGATCCTCCGATGCGCTCTGAGTCCATCTGGAGTCCCTCAGCTGGCCCGAACGGGACGACTCAGTCGAGCGATTCGTAGATCGCCTTCTGTGACTCCGCCAGTAGGTCCAATGCGGCACCCCGGATCAGCCGATCGAAGTGCGGCGTCTCGAGGTGCGCGTCGAACGCCGCCTCGTCGTCGTATTCCTCGTAGAGGAAGAACACATCGGGATCGTCCTCCGACCGGCTGACGAAGAATTTCCGGCAACCGGGCTCCTGCCGGGCCAGCGGAGCGAACTCCTTCTGGATCTCGGCTATCCGGTCACCTCGTCCTGCTTTGGCGGTCCATTCCACCGCGAGGACGTATCCCATCGATCCTCCTCAGAGTTCGGCTCGCTGCCGGAATGCGTGCCCCGACCGTCTCGATGACCGCCCGAGCCCGACCCGCTGCTGCCGCTCGATTCTGCGGAGTCAGGGTTCTCGACCGAACCCAATGACTCAGTCTGAGTGTAGGTGCGAGGCCCGGTCACTGCTGATCGCCGGAGTCCTCCCCCGGCTTCTGGAGCGGCACCCCCGCCAGGTCGAACTCACTCACCACCCCAGCCTGGGAGAGGCATCGATCCCGGCCGTCGCCGGGATGACGCCATTAGGCCGACCAGTCGAGCTCCGATGGGTCGATCGCCACCTCAGCGTCGGCCGCGGCCGACTCGTAGATGGCGTCGGTGATCACTTGTGTCATCAGCGCCTGCTCACCGGTGACCGGAGCCTCGCGCCCGGTTCCGATGGCGTCGACGGTCGCCGCGATGAGAGCTGCAACCGACGGCGGGAATGAAACGTCACTGACCGTCTCCGGCGGGAGCAGCTCGATGATCTCACCGTCGCGCTCGCCGCGGATCGAGGGCGGGTCGAAGACGGCTTGGGCAGTCTCGCCGATGGCATCGAGGCTGTAGTCCCACGAGGGTGAGCCGTTGGCGTCGGAGGGAATGTTGTCGATCCAGCTCCCCTGCAGCGTCATCCAGAAGCCGTCTTCGAACCGAAGATGCGCCGACAGCAGATCGTCCACGTTGTAGCGAGCCGCACGGGCCGCGTCGGGAGCCGTCAACCCACGCTTTATCGGGAACAGTTGGGCTGCGCCAGCTGAGGCGGTCAGAGGCCGAGGGAATCCCGCAAACCACAGCGCCAGGTCAAGGAAGTGCACCGCCGTGGCGGCCAGCGCGCCACCTCCCGAGAACTCCTTGCGGTAGTGCTCGCCCCACCAGGGGATCTGTGACGACTTCGCCCAGGCGTGGGTATACCGCGGGCGGCCCAGAATTCCCGAGTCAACGTGGCGCTTGATGATCTGCGCGTTGGGAGTGAACCGCATGTTAAAGCCGATCGCGAGCATCCGGCCGGCAACGGACGCCGCTCTCAACATCTCTCGCCCTTCGGCGGCGTCGAGCGCTAGCGGCTTCTCGCACAGCACGTGAGCGCCGGTGGCGAAGGCGTCCACCGTCATGCACATGTGGTGCACCGGCATGGTGCAGACCGTCACGAGATCGAGATCGTGTTTCTCGAGCAGGTCGCGATAGTCGGCGTACCCGTAAGCAACTCCGTGAGTCGATCTCACCTCATCCAGACGGGCGGTGTCGGTGTCGCAGACGGCGACGACCTCGACGCCGTCGACGGCCTGCAAAGACTCCACATGAAGTCGACCCTGAAAGCCGCACCCGATCACTCCAGCCCTCATCGATCCCCCGCTCCCTCGTTCGGCCGGTGGCCGAGGCTATGCCAGGTCGAGGCGTTGGGCGAGGCCGATTCGCTGGAGCTTTCCGGTGGGGCCCTTGGGGAGCTCGTCGCAGAAGACGATCCGGCGGGGGACCTTGAAGGCGGCCAGCGAGCGCGACACGTGGTCCCGCAACTCTGCCTCTGTCACGTCGACGCCGGCGGCCGCCACGACAGCTGCGGCCACCTCCTCGCCGAGCTTGTCGTGCGGCATGGCGAAGGTGACGGCCTGGACCACGGCCTCGTGGCGCAGCAGGACCTCGTCCACCTCCAGAGGTGAGACTTTCTCGCCGCCGCGGTTGATCTGCTCCTTCAGCCGGCCGGTCAGGAACAGGTAGCCGTCGCCGTCGAGGTAGCCCTCGTCGCCGGTGCGGAACCAGCCGTCGGTGAAGGCCGCCTCGTCGGCATCGGGGTTGTTCTCGTAGCCGTCGATCACGGTGGGCCCCTTGATCGACACCTCGCCGCGGGTGCCGGGGGCCTGCGGGCGACCCACTTCATCGAGGATCGCCAGGTCGATGCCCGTCGGGACGCCCACCGAGCGGATCTTGGCCTCGCCGGGAGGCAGCGGGTTGGCGCACATCTGGTGGGTGGCCTCGGTCATGCCGTACGCCTCGATGACCGGCACACCGAAGAGCTGACGGAGATCGTCGAGGACCGGCGCCGGCAGCGAGGCCGACGACGACCGCACGAAACGCAGGCCTGCCGAGCGAGCCTCGCCGGCGTGGCGTGCCGAGCGGGCCAAGACCATTTGGTGCATGGTCGGGACCGCCGTGTAGTAGGAGGGCCGCAGCTCACGCAGTTGGGAGAAGAATCCGAAGGCGTCGAACCCCCCGGTGCAGGCCACCGAGGCACCCACCGAGAGCGGCGCCAGCAGGCCCGCCAAGAGGCCGTGGATGTGGAACAGGGGCATGACGTTCAGTGACCGGTCCGCCGCCGTGAGGTGCAACGACTCGGCGATGCCAGCGGCGGAGCGACACAGGTTGCGCTGGCGTAGCGGCACGATCTTGGGCCGAGAGGTCGTGCCTGAGGTGTGGAGCACCAGCGCCACGTCATCGGCGCCGGGAGCGGCGCTCCCGCCAGAGGGCGGACCCGTTCTCGTCCCGGGCTCAGGAACCAACTCGAAGGTCTCCAGGGTGCCTTGCATCTGCAGCCTGAGGACGTTCTCGCTGGCGGCCTCACCGGCGGCCTCGCCGCCGCTCTCCCCGGTGATCAGGACGCTCGCGCCGAGATCCTCGAGATAGAAGCGCAACTCGTCGGCGCGGTAGCGGGGGTTCAGCGGTGCCGCGCAGCCGGTGATCGCAGCAGCGAGGAACGCCATGGCGGCAGCCGGGCCGTTCGGCACCACGATGGCGATGCGGTCCTCTTTCCCCACGCCCAGAGCGCGCATCCGGTAGCGGAGGCTCGCAATCGTGGCGCGCAACTCGTCATACGACAGCGATGACCCGTCCTCGGCAAGCACGGCCGGCCCACCACCCGAACCCGCGCTCAGCAGATCCCAGACCACCTCAGGCATCTTGGGCGGCCCCGAGGCGGCGGTTCAGCAGGGTGACCAGGGCGTAGACGGACGAGATTGTCGGCGTGGGAACACCGGTGAGTTCGCCCAGTTCGACGAAGACGCCGACGAGTGGATCTACCTCCAGGGGGCGACCGGCCTCGGCGTCCTGCAGCATCGACGTCTTGTGCTCCCCCACCCTCTCGGCGCCGGCGATGCGTTGCTCCACGGTGAAGCGGATCCGTACATCGAGTCCGCGGGCGATTTCGAGCGCTTCGGTCATCATGTCCGCGGCCAGGTTCCGCGTGGCCTCACTGCGGCAGATCCCGGCGAGCGTGGCGCCGGTCAGAGCGCTGATCGGGTTGAAGGCGAGGTTGCCCCAGGCCTTCACCCAGAGGTGCGCGCGGATATCGGTGAGCACCCGTGAGGTGAAGCCCGCGTCACTGAACAACGCGGCGATGGCAGCAGCGCGTTCGGTCCGGGTGCCGTCCAGTTCGCCCACCGGGAAGCGGTCACCCTCCACGTGCCGGATGACACCGGGCGCGACCTTCTCCGCCGCCGGGTAGGCGATGCAGCCAACGATCCGTTCAGCGGGCACGGCCGCGGCCACCACTCCGTCGGGATCCAACGTCTGCAGGCGCCGACCGTCGTGGCGACCGCCATGGCGCTCGAAGTACCACCAGCCGATGCCGTTCTGCACCGGTACCACCACGGTGTCGGGTCCGTACAGCTGCCCCAATCGGTCAGCCACCGCAGCTATCTGATGCGCCTTGAGCGCCAGAATCACCACCTCGTGCGGACCGAGGGCTGCGAAGTCGTCAGATGCGGCAATCCCGGCTGCCACCAGCTCAGTGCCGTCGGCCTCGACGAGACGCAGACCGCTGCGGCGAATGGCGGCAAGGTGCTCGCCGCGGGCAACAACACTCACCTCTTGGCCCACAGCGGTCATCCGCGCTGCCATCAGGCCGCCGATTGCCCCCGCACCCACGACGCAGACCCGCATGCGCGCAGTTTGCCACGAAAAACGAAAGAACCCGTCCGGCGCTATGCGCGGGACGGGTTCATGCGAAAATCCGGCGGCGACCTACTCTCCCAGGACGTCTCCGTCCAAGTACCATCGGCGCTGGTGGGCTTAACTGCCGTGTTCGGGATGGGAACGGGTGTGGCCCCACCGCTGTGACCACCGGAGATCTGTCAACCGAGGTTCCCCTCGAGAACTCCACAGCGAGCACGAACTTCTTCCACAGAAGTGATTGAAACCAAGCCCTCGGCCGATTAGTACCGGTCAGCTGAACACGTTACCGTGCTTACACTTCCGGCCTATCAACGTGGTCGTCTGCCACGGGCCTTACCCGGTTATCCCGGTGGGAGATCTCATCTTGGAACAGGCTTCCCGCTTAGATGCTTTCAGCGGTTATCCTTTCCGCAGGTCGCTAACCAGCCATGCCCTTGGCAGGACAACTGGCACACGAGAGCTGCGTCCGTCCCGGTCCTCTCGTACTAGGGACAGCTTTCCTCAAATCTCCTACGGCTACAGAGGATAGAGACCGAACTGTCTCACGACGTTCTAAACCCAGCTCGCGTACCGCTTTAATGGGCGAACAGCCCAACCCTTGGGACGTGCTACCGCCCCAGGATGCGATGAGCCGACATCGAGGTGCCAAACCTTGCCGTCGATATGGACTCTTGGGCAAGATTAGCCTGTTATCCCCGGGGTACCTTTTATCCGTTGAGCGACGGCGCTTCCACACGCAACCGCCGGATCACTATGCCCAGCTTTCGCTCCTGTTCGACTTGTAGGTCTCACAGTCAAGCTCCCTTGTGCCATTACACTCGCCGCCTGATTGCCAACCAGGCTGAGGGAACCTTTGGGCGCCTCCGTTACCTTTTAGGAGGCGACCGCCCCAGTCAAACTACCCACCTGCCACTGTCTCCGGTCCGGATTACGGACCTGGATTAGGTGCCCAGCATACAAAGAGTGGTATTTCAAGATTGACTCCACACGGGCTGGCGCCCATGCTTCCCAGTCTCCCACCTATCCTACACAAGGTAGACCAAACACCAATATCAGGTTGCAGTAAAGGTCCACGGGGTCTTCTCGTCCTTCTGCAGCTAACGAGCATCTTTACTCGTACTTCAATTTCGCTGGGCCTATGGTTGAGACAGTGGGAAAGTCGTTGCGCCATTCGTGCAGGTCGGAACTTACCCGACAAGGAATTTCGCTACCTTAGGACCGTTATAGTTACGGCCGCCGTTTACCGGGGCTTAGGTTCGGAGCTTCGCCCTAAAGGGCTAACCCCTCCCCGTAACCTTCCGGCACCGGGCAGGCGTCACAGCGTATACATGGTCTTACGACTTCGCACGCTGCTGTGTTTTTAGTAAACAGTCGCTCTCCCCTGGTTTGTGCCACCTCTTAGAACTCCGGGCGCGAAGCCCTTCACTCGTAGAGGTCATCCTTCTCCCGAAGTTACGGATGCAATTTGCCGAGTTCCTTAACCATAGTTCACCCAATCGCCTTGGTATTCTCTACCTGCCCACCTGTGTCGGTTTGGGGTACGGGCACCATGAGAACTCACTAGCGGATTTTCTCGACAGCATGGGATCAATCACTTCACCTGTGGCGGTTCGGCATCACGTCTCGGGCTTGTTGGGGAGCGGACTTACCTACGCCCCGCCCTACACGCTTACCCCGGGTCTACCATCGCCCGGGTTGATCTACCCTTCTGTGTCCCCGCTTCGCTGGCGTCCCTGGTATGGGTCGGTTCGTCCGGCCCTCGAAAGGACCGGCATCCCCTTAGCAATACCAGTTCGGCCTTGGCGCGCTCATGGTGGTACCGGAATATCAACCGGTTGTCCATCGACTACGCCTCTCGGCCTCGCCTTAGGTCCCGACTTACCCTGGGAGGATTAGCCTTCCCCAGGAACCCTTGGGCTTTCGGCGGAGGGGTTTCTCACCCCTCTCTCGCTACTTATACCAACATTCGCACTCGACCACGCTCCACGTCCGTTCACACGGCCGCTTCACTGCTGAGATCGACGCTCCGCTACCGCTCCTGCCGTATGGCAGAAACCCGCGGCTTCGGCTCTGGACTTGAGCCCCGTTAAATTGTCCGCGCAGGATCACTCGACCAGTGAGCTGTTACGCACTCTTTCAAGGATGGCTGCTTCTAAGCCAACCTCTTGGCTGTCTGGGCGATCCCACCTCGTTTACCACTTAGTCCAGAATTAGGGGCCTTAGCCGGCGGTCTGGGCTGTTTCCCTTTCGACCCCGAAGCTCATCCCCCGGGGTCTCACTGCCGCGCTGTGGAGCCATGGCATTCGGAGTTTGGCTGGGTTCAGTAAGCTTGTAGGCCCCCTAGTCCATCCAGTGCTCTACCTCCATGGCTAAACACGCGACGCTGCACCTAAATGCATTTCGCGGAGAACCAGCTATCACCGGGTTTGATTGGCCTTTCACCCCTATCCACAGGTCATCCGCCCAGTTTTCATCCTAGGTCGGTTCGCGCCTCCACGGAGTCTTACCCCCGCTTCACACTGCCCATGGATAGATCACCCGGCTTCGGGTCTACGGCATGCGACTGTACGCCCTATTCAGACTCGCTTTCGCTCCGGCTCCCCCTCTTCGGGTTAACCTTGCCACATACCGTAACTCGTTGGCTCATTCTTCAAAAGGCACGCCATCGCGGCTCTGAGGCAAACCTCAGAACGACGCTTTGACTGCTTGTAGACCAGCGGTTTCAGGTACTATTTCACTCCCCTCCCGGGGTACTTTTCACCTTTCCCTCACGGTACTAGTTCACTATCGGTCGCCTACGTATACTTAGCCTTACGAGGTGGTCCTCGCAGATTCACGCCGGATTTCTCGGGTACGGCGCTACTCGGGATACTCGAACGGAGGCTGATCAGCTTTCGCGTACAGGGCTCTTACCTTCTATGGCGTGCCTTTCCAGTACACTTCCGCTAGCCGTCAGCTTTGTAACTCCGTGCCGGAACCGGTGTTCCGACGATCGAGTCCCACAACCCCGCACTGGCAACGCCACCGGGCTATTACACCAGTACGGTTTAGGCTCTTCCCATTTCGCTCGCCGCTACTCAGGGAGTCGCTATTGCTTTCTTTTCCTCGGGTTACTGAGATGTTTCACTTCACCCGGTTCCCTCTACCGGCCCTATGTATTCAGACCGGAGTGACACCAGATTAATGGTGCCAGGTTTCCCCATTCGGACATCCCCGGGTCGACACTCACTCGACAGCTCGCCGGGGCTTATCGCAGCCAGTCACGTCCTTCATCGGTAGTAGGCGCCAAGGCATCCACCGTTGGCCCTTAGTAGCTTGGGTTATCAGTACTTCTGCTCGACGCGTCTCGAAAGAGGCGTCGGCGGAAAAATGCTCGTGCTCGCAATGCAGTTCTCAAGGGGCCACCAAGGTCGTTCCGCTCTGCAGAACGTTGCCTCGGCTGGAGTGCCACGCGGGCACTCCCTCAAAACGGAAGAGAAGACGGGATACCAGTGCATCAACTGGGAGTCTCTCATTCATGGCCCGGTTGGGCCAGTAACAAGAGTGGTACTCCTTAGAAAGGAGGTGATCCAGCCGCACCTTCCGGTACGGCTACCTTGTTACGACTTCACCCCAGTCGCCAACCCCACCTTCGGCAGCTCCCTCCCTTACGGGTTAGGTCACTGACTTCGGGTGTTGCCGACTCCCGTGGTGTGACGGGCGGTGTGTACAAGGCCCGGGAACGTATTCACCCCGGCGTTGCTGATCCGGGATTACTAGCGACTCCGACTTCATGGAGTCGAGTTGCAGACTCCAATCCGAACTGAGACCGGCTTTCAGGGATTCGCTTCACCTCGCGGTGTCGCTGCCCGTTGTACCGGCCATTGTAGCATGTTTGCAGCCCTGGATATAAGGGGCATGATGACTTGACGTCGTCCCCACCTTCCTCCGAGTTGACCCCGGCAGTCTCCTACGAGTCCCCGGCATTACCCGCTGGCAACATAGGACAAGGGTTGCGCTCGTTGCGGGACTTAACCCAACATCTCACGACACGAGCTGACGACAGCCATGCACCACCTGTGTAGGACCCCGAAGGACACCATATCTCTATGGCTTTTCCCTACATGTCAAACCCAGGTAAGGTTCTTCGCGTTGCCTCGAATTAAGCAACATGCTCCGCCGCTTGTGCGGGCCCCCGTCAATTCCTTTGAGTTTTAGCCTTGCGGCCGTACTCCCCAGGCGGGGCACTTAATGCGTTAGCTACGGCACGGAACCCGTT
>MKWU01002237.1_pt1 | contig 29801 bp, 29 predicted proteins | sample 809101 | NCBI WGS metagenome assembly MKWU01 (sample SAMN05860141, study PRJNA318959) | sponge metagenome | host: Aplysina aerophoba | place: Slovenia: Piran, Adriatic Sea, Gulf of Piran | collected 2013-05-07
TGATCTCGGTGATCACCTCCTTGGCGGCCGGGCCGAGCTGGAAGAGATGCTCGCGCATGCGGTACTGGCGGCCGCGCTTGCCGCTGACCGCCTCCAGCATGGCCCGGCGGGGGGGCGGCAGGGTCGCCGCGCCCCCGGCTGCCGCGGGCGCGGGCGGTGGGCCGGCAGGTTCGCCACGCCCCGGCTGCCGGCGGGCAAACGCCGGTGCTCGGCGTGGTAGCGGCCCGCCACGATCCGCACGCGGTCGCGGAACAGGTGTAGCGTGCCGGGAAAGCCGCACGCTTCCGGCGGCATCGAGTACTTGTTGGTCTCGTGCTCGACCATGGCGGTCGGCCCGACGCTGACCTGCAGGCGCAGAGCCAGCTCGGCCGGGTGCAGGCGCAGGGGGCGCAGCCGCTGGCGCTCCTCGGCCAGCAACTCGGCCGGCAGCGAGCCGGTGGCCCGGCAGGGACGGCGCTGGTTGATCTCGACCAGCCAGTCCGCCAGCTGCGCCTCCAGATCGGCCCGGTCATGGAACTGGCGGACCTTGAAGAACGAGCCCTTGGCCCACCCGACAAGATTTTCGACCGTGCCCTTCTGATTGGGGCGTCCCGGCCAGCACAGGTCCACCCCCAGTCCCATGCGCTGCGTCGCGTCGGCGAAGACCGGGTTCCACTCCAGCACCTCGCCGGTCTTCGGATCCGACTTCAGCGCCGCCGTGCTCGGCCGGTCGAAGACCGCCAGCAGCGGGATCCCGCCCATTTGCTCAAAGTGCTCCGCCATCGACCGCACCAGGGTCTCGGTGCGCTGGTTGTCGACCAGCACCACCAGCGCGTAGCGCGAGAACTTCAGACGGCTGCAGAAGAACTGCACCCGCTCGAGCTGGCCGTTCCCCCTCCAGCGCACCCGGACCTCCCCGAAATCGTGCTGCGTGAACTCGCCCGCAACGCCTTCGAAGCGGCAGATTGGGCGCACGGCCCGTGGTCGCAGCTCCCGCACCAGGGAGTACAAGGCAGTCTTGCCGCCGCCATAGCCGGCCAAGCGCGCGCGGCGCAGTACCTCGAGGGTCTTCAGCCCGGGCTGCGCCTCCAAGATGGAAGCCACCAGTTCCCGGTAGTCCGCAGTCTTCGAGGGCCGGCCTGGGCCGCCGTCCGGCGGGCGAACCTCCGCCGCCGTGCCGGCCTCTGTATCTGTCCCCGCCGTCTCGGCGGAGCGTGCCTCGACCTCGGCCCGGACCCGGTGAACGGTCCGCAGCGAGACCCCGGCAATTTCCGCCACCCGAGCCTTGGCAAGACCGGCCTTGAGCAAGGTCTCAATCTCAAAGCGCTTGGTTGCATCGTGCACCGTGGCACCCTCCTTCTGCGAGGGGCCTTCGGACGGCCCCCCATCTGAAGGAGTACATAGCGGAAGCGCGAATCTCAAGGTGTCAGAGTGTGCCAGAATTTCCGGAATTTTCCGTGCCAGAGTTTCCGGAACCCGCACTGCTCGAGAGAATTAGTCGATCGAAACTTGTTCTGGAGGGAGTCTGGGTAGACAGCGGACACGTTCAAGATCTACCCGAAGACGACCAACGAATCTACTTCGAGCGCGATATGGGAGTTGAACCGAATACGTTGTTCCCCACATTGTCTGCCAGGATGGCCGCGGTTGGCCGGGACTCAGGAGGCCACGATGGTCGAGGTAACTCCACGCGAAGGCTTCGATTCAAGTTTGTTGGGATGCCGTCTCAGGCGAGGATTATCCGAATCGCAGGTTGGGGATTGATTCATACGGTGTCAGACAGAGAGGAGAGACTTCCCAGTGAAGAGCTCCGTCGCGTTTCAGCCCTTCACGTCTGGAAAGCAGTCGATCTACTTCTTGAGGGCTCTGTGGCTCAACCGTTCCCAGAATCGACTCACTACGATGTCATCACTGAGGATGGCGACCAATTGCCCCCCAAGGCTGTTTTCGGCTTGGCCGCTTCTGGAGCGCTTGGTATCAGCATCCGTCCGCACCAGTTTTCAGCGGGACGTCGAACAGTGTGCTTCCAGGCGATCACGGACGCCGGATACTCGATCGAATCCAAGGCCAAGACGGTTTCGATCAGTGACTTAACGAGTAGCCCCGACGAGCGCAAGTGGGCGGAAGGGCGTCTGAGGCTTGTGACACATCGGCGGCGCGAAAGAGCAAGCGGCCTTGTAAACGCAAAGAAGGCTGCGTTCAGGCAAGCCCATGGTCGACTGAAGTGCGAGCGGTGCAAACTGGACCCCGTAGATTTCTACAAGGACCAATGCGCTGAGGCGTGCATCGAAGTCCATCACGACAATCCGCTGGCGGATAGCGACTCGCAGCGCGAGACAAGCCTTCATGATCTCGTATGTCTCTGCGCAAATTGTCATAGGATCGTTCACCGCCAGCTTCGGCTTCCTAGTTCAGAATCTTCAGCCGTAGTGGAGTGATCTTCCAATCGACCCTGCACTCGCAGGCGCAGTCAAGCCGCAAACGCCATTCCCGGAATCCCTGACCGCGCAAATTCTCGAAACTCTGGTCGGTGCGCCCGGATCTGACAAGCCTTCTCATTGCGAAGTCTGAGATTCGAGGCGGACCCGTCGGCTGCCCCCAATTCGGATAACGCCGTGCGCACAGATGCGAAGCGTTGTGGAGTGACACGGGGCGAAATATGGTAGTGCGAGGCGTGTCTCGGGGTTGTTGTTGAGCACACGCCCTTGGGGACCGGAAAAGGGGCGCGGCCAAGCGGTTCGAACTCCTCACCTGCAACGACTATCCCGACGAAGTGCCGTTACTGATCCGCAGATCTGACCACGTCATGCAGCCAAGATGCAACGACCATAGTGCCCGCTTTGTCTTGGTCCGGTCGCGCTAGGTCCATTGTCTTCAGCCAGTTTCGTATTTCATCGCAGCGTTCCTCAAGGAGTCTTCTGCTCTCATCATTGAGTACTTCCGATGCGAACTCGAAACTCTCTGTTCCTAGCACGTATCGGCCGTCGTCTCGATCCATGAGCTGGAGCAATTCCCATACACACGTCTCAAGTTCCGAGTCACCTCCACGAAGGCCAAGTTTGCGCAACGACTCACCGTGGTTGTCGGGCAACAACCAGTCTTGACAGACCTCAATCCACTTGTCTACCAAATCGGTAGCGCTTCCTCCACGCAGGGACTTGGCCCTACTCAGGCCTTCATTGACCACGTCATGAAACCCAGATGTTGTCTGGAACACTTCATTGCCAGCTCCCTTGCTTCCAGTTCGGATTTCCAAATTGTCGAGTGCATTTGCAATCGCTCCGTCACTCCATCGACGGAGTTCGATACTGGTCACTTTAGGGTTCGCCAGAACCCTTTCTCTTGACTTATCGCCTATCCACTGCCAAGTTCTCGCAGGATCGAGCAATAGTGCGAGATGGCCTCTGGATGTAGCAGTGCAGGTCTGACCCAACTCTTTCAAGAACCGATACACGAGATCAGAAATCGAACCCTGATAGTTCAATTCGTCAAGCCTTATAACTGCGTATCTATGACCCCTTTTCCGTCGGCGAAGTACGGTCCGCAAGTGACCAATAACGGACCGTTCTGATTGCAATAGCCTCTGGCTATTGATGCTGACCTCCTTCCAAACCTTGACCTGGGCGGGTTGTGGCGACGCCGCTTCGTGAAGATCCTTCAGCAACCGGTCGAATTGTCTTCGAACCTGTCCCAAGCCCAAGGCGTCGCTGCCGCACACAATCGTCAAGTGGAATGGGTGTGGATTGCTGCTGACCTGACCCTCTTGCTCTTTAGTCATCGGTCCGAATGAGAGTGGCTTGCGATCCACGATTGTATGGAAGTTGCGCGGATTTGCCCTGCTAACTCGATCTTGGTAGATGATCCTCTCAAGCTCCCTTTCAATTGCGCTTTCGGGTCCCAGTAGACGGAGCAGGTTCGGGCTCCTGAGGCGGTAGCGCCGAACGCTTTCGTCGTACTCGCGCAGTAGGACGCCGAGACCAACCATTTCGTCGAGAACGGCGCGCAGTGCCTGAGCGTCCATCATTTCAAACTCGGACGGCCACCACGACTTCCCAAGACTCATGAAGTCTGATTCCAGCCGCGGGGCGCTCGGGTCGTCTGTTAGGACTAGGGCATACGTCAGCACCTTGTACCGGTCGTCGAGATCTAGCGTCCAGTCGAAGCGATTGCGAATGTCCTCCATCACCGCCGCGTCCCGCTCCACGGCGAGCACGTCCTGTTGTGTAATCGTGTAGACGAGACCGCCCGCGTTGGAGAGTTGCCAGCTGTTGTAAAGGTTGTCCGCTAGGCGGTAGCAGATAATCTGGATCAAGCCCGGATGGTAGTTGGCCTGCGAAAGAATTCGGAGAATCAGTCTCGGGTGCTCAAAGGCGAATCCTAGCGCACGTAGCGGTCGAATGATGAGGTCCTGAGCAGCAGGGGCTGGCAGAGGGTTTATCACTAGCTCTTTGCCGAGTTGCGCGAAAGGATGGTTTTCCCAGTTGTTGTACCGTTGAACGCTTTGAAGGCCGGCGAATACGACCTTGAAGCGACGGTCATGCTCCGCCATGAGCGCACGTAGCCGTCTTACTAAGGCGAAGTTCCGACCAGAATCCATATCGAGCAGCTTGTCGGACTCGTCCAGAAGCAGAATGATCCTTGCGCGGTCATTCGCTGCAAGCTGGTTCTCGATGAGGAGTGGTACTTCGTTTTGTAGTTGACGTTCTCTCCGAAGCTTGTCAGACGGAAGTCGCTCAATTGCGCCCACTTGATGAAGCTGATCGTGTACGCGCCGCCAAAAAACACTCAGCATTTCGTTGTGCGTTTGAGGCTCGAGTCCCAAATCGTTTACGTCCAGGTAGATCACAAACCGCAACGCGTCGGGGTCGTGGTTCTCGTTGTGAACATGACAAAGCAGAGCGGACTTCCCTAGCTGCCTTCCGCCGAACACGATGCATCCACCATGGGGATCCATCAGTGCAGCCGCCTCATCGCGACGACCGACGAACATCTCGCGGGCAACATTCTCGCCTTTGGTGATGTAGGGTCTAGACCAAGTGCACGGAATCCCTAGTCGCAAGAGCTGCGAGAGCCGATTCCGCTCACCGCAAAGGTGCAGGAGGAGTGTATGGTCGAGGGGTAGGAGCGTCAGCCGTTCGCTCGCACAGTGACGTTTCCACTTGATGCGCCCGTTTACGCTCATCGGCGGACACATAAAGACCAGTACGGAAGACTGGGCTAGATTGCGGCCTCGAATGAATTCGGCTATCTGCTCGGGCTCCCTCTTGTTCTGGCTGACCACGATGTCGAAACGTGTCCCGCATGACGAGCCGAATGCTGGGAGTGGGGACGACATCACTGGCTGGGAGAGCTCAACCACTGCGTGCGCAAGGCCGTCTCCCGTGATTTTGGCCATCTGAATCTGAGCGTCATGAAGGGGCAATCCCAAGAATCGGCTCACGTCGGTGATGAGCGGTGCGATCTCCAAGTTCTTCGGTGTGAACCGAAGTCTTCCTAGGGCCTGCCAAGCATGTAGCGCACTTACAGCCTCCTCGCGGCGTGGTGGGTCGAGTCGCCCAAACGCAACGCCAGCAAGCGTCTTCCCGTGCAGGATCCACTTCTCTAGCTCTTGTAAGCGGCCTTGGCCAGCCAATAGTCTGCGGTACTCATCACTCCTAGCGAGAAATGCTTCGAGGTTGTTGCCCTGGCCGATGGAGGCACGGGCAATAGGCTGGCTCTGTTGAACTGCCAGCAAACCCCGCTCCAATAGGTCAAATGCGGCTACGTCGTCGTTCTGCGTGCGACAATCCTCGAAAGCGTCTCGCATGTAAGCACGGTCGCTTTGACCTTGCTCGGTGTCCGGCAAATCGTTGATTAAAGAATCAAACCGTTCCGCAAGTCCTGCCCGACGCCTGGAAGCCAGTTTCTCGATATCTCTGGAGACCGAGTGTACGATTTGGGTGATCTCACGCAGGGGTCCCGGCTCAAGCTTGGAAGGATCTTGAAGCTTAGCGCTCGCTTCACGTATCGTTGCCATCAGTTCGGCCCGCTGCAGAACGGGCGAATCCCGACCTTCGCCTTGCCCCCCCTCAGAACTCTCCTCCCAGAGTTGGCCTAGAAGGAAGGCATCCTCTACTTGGGTCTCGAGATTGACCAATTCGCTACCCAGCGAGTTGCAAGTTTCTTCCACCCTGCGCTCGTAACGTTGTCTTGCTTCATTTCCAAGACCGTGACCCTCAACGAGCAGCTGGGCGCGGTAATACTCATGGCGCATCAAGCACTCGGCGAAGACCGTTTCGGGGGTGGCTGTTGACTGCTCGGCCAGTAGGATTGCAGACTGCAATGCAGCGAGGTCGTCATCACTAATCGGTTCAAGATCGTCATCCAGGGGCACTCCAGCCAAGCAAAGAAGGTCTCCAGCGAGGCCTGTCGGAGCGGTCACGTCTTTCCCGTGGGTGCGGGACACTGTGTCGGTCAGCACGCGGGAAAGCGCAACGTTTGCCCCGTGGCTGGAGTCGTCGCCAAGGTCGCGCAGGCACTTGGGCAGGAGTGCATTCAAGTCCTTTAGCAATTCTGCGACGCGGGTTCGCTGTTGGTGTGCGCGATCGTCACTTGCGGTCTCCATATCGACAAGTCGTAGCCACTCCCGGGCTGTTCCCAGCGAGTCATGGAGGTGTCGCTCAAGCTTCGTGCGAACGCTTCCTTCAAGTGGATGTCTGAGTCCGGCGAGATCCCTTTCCTCATGGAGTGTTGCGACGACAGCCGAAGGATCCAGGTCGGTGCAGAGCGACTTGATTGCCTCCGCCCGATGTCGTTGATCCTTCGCCACAACGACATGTAACCGGTGCCAATCTGTTCCCTCACGGTACAGGTAGCGCAACGCAAGATCGGCCGGGCGGTACATCGATCGGATGTGCGGCACCTTGTCCAGGAAGGAGCGTGCGCAGTTGGTGAGATCCTCGAAACGAGTATCACGAGAGGCCTCACGAGCGTGAACGCCGAGATGTTCGGGCCGGATCTTGGTGTTTTGGTATACACACAGGTTGCCGACCTTCTCGAGAAGGTTCCCAATAGCCTTGCTTTCGAACGAGAGATGGCCGAGCAGGACGTAGATTCCCTGAGGTAGAGGTTCAACGAACAGGCAGGGGCCAAGTACGGCCCCACAAAGAAGCAGCTTCTCCTCCTCGCTCCAGGTCTCCTTGCGTGTCAACTGCTCGAAGAACCGGGTCAGGGCACCTGTGGATGCGTCCCCTGGGCCGATTCTAGAAGCCTCGCAGAATGCGCCCACGAGGTTCGGATCAACAACGGAGCTGTCCGTCCGGGCAAGCCAGTAAGCGCGCGCAAAGCGTCCCTCGCGCAGCATCGACTCGAGCGCGGCTGCTGCCTCGGTCGACGTTGCACGCGGTGGTGCGCTGGACGGCTCTCCACTCTCTACCGCCTCTGTTCTGACAGTCTCAACGGCTGGTTCGGCATCCGCAATCTTGTCGACGTTTTCGGTCTCGCTCTCCGGTGCACCTGTGTGGACGCTAGCAGGGTCTGGAGTTGTATCCGATTCGGAATCGGGGGCGCCTGGATGCTCGGATGTCTCGATCGGATCGGCGCTTGTAGCGTCCCGAACCGACCGGACTGCTTCTACTTGCTGACCAGGGTTGTTTGACTCGTCTACGCCCTCGTCTGGCGCGACTTTCTCGGTGGCACTGCTCGACGGTTTGGTAACGGACGATTCGTTCGGATTCCCCTCAGCACTCGAAACATCCGGGAAAAACTCGCTAAACTCGCTAAGGATAGGCAGTACCGCCCGGATGCTCTCATTTCTCTGCTGGCTCAGGGTGGACAGTGCCTCGATAATCTCCGATTGGCGCTCCGTACCGGATTCCGCCAGCATCTGGCCGGTACTCTTGATTTCGCTTGCGATCGTGGAGATCGATTGAAGGTGGTTACGGAGGTCGGCGACCATGCCTGCCGAGCCATTGGGCGGTGTGACTTGCGGAAGGAGATCTTGGACCACACTCGAATAGGGTGCCAACTCGACGTGATCGTTGAAGACTTGCGCGAATTCGGTTAGCAAGTCCGAGACGGACCGCCAGATCTCAGTCGTGAGAGTGGAGCGCTTGGCCAGTTCGAGAAGTGTCGTGGCATGCGAGCTGAGTGAGTGAGCCAAGTCTTCGTCTGGACCGGTTTCTTGCCCATTCGCCACTGCCTCTGCCATGTCAACTAGACAATCGATCCACTCCGCTTCGAGCCCCTGTTTGTCTCTCCGCACTTCAGGCAATCTCCAACGCTCGGCCAAATGGCCTAGCCCGATGGCCACAGCAGAATCCGTCGATTCGCGTGACCATCATCTAGCGACCATACCATGCTGCTCCTCGGATAGATCTTGGTCCGATGGGCCGTCCAATGCATGAATGGCTGATCCGTGATCTCATCCTCGTCCTGTAGTCCCTGTGAGATTGCTGAACTGATTCGGTCCCGGTCTCCTTCCATCGCTCTCGCGATTTCGGAGTTCGCCCGTTGCGCCCCTCCCTTCCGGTCGTCCTCTGAGATCGAGAGGCGGACAGCTTCAGCCGCCTTGGTCAACGGTTGCCCCACCAACCTCGCCTACCCGATAGGATCCGGTCCGGTTCCATATCGGGACCACGCCAGGCGCCTTCGGTCCTAGATTGCCCGCGATGTCGCCCGACGTAGCTTACTGGGTGGCTGTCGCCATCGCCGTGCTATCGCTGAAAGCGGAGACTGCACCGGTCCCCGACATTGTCCTTACGACAGTCTATCGGGGCCGTTGTTGAGAAGGGTGGCCGATTGTCAGGGTCTCCTGAAACTGGGGTTGGAGACGGTATCGGTAGACGCCGGACAAGACCTCGCAAGGGCCCGACATCCCTGGCGGGACCGACTTGGGACGCCCCTGGCCATGGTCCTGCCAAGGTGGAACGCGAAACGAGACCGGTGATAGGCCAGCCCCCGCGGCACATCGCTGGCGATCGCGATCTGCGGTCTGCCTACAGCACCCTGTGGAGATGCCCTACGAGTCACCCGGTCCGGGCATGCAGTAGCCGACCCCACGCTGGTTGCGGATGTAGGCCGGGCCGGCCGCGTCGTCGCCCAGTTTGCGGCGGAGACTCCTGACGAAAGTGCACGCCCGGTTCGCACGGGGGCGTCGTGCGTGCACCAGATCCTGCGCATCAGGGTCTCGTAGGTCACGCAGCGGCTCGGTTAGGTATGCCGACATGTCGGTCGGAACCCTGTTGGGGCGTTCCTGCATTTCGCCCGGTAGGTTCCGAGCACAGCAGCGCACTCGTGGGTGTTGTCGTCACCATGCATCGCCAGAACCTACCTTTGTCTAGGGCGACATTGTTAGCTCCTTCCACTTAGGGAATTCGCCATTCTGCAGCAATGCATGAAGCGTTTTGGATGCGAGCATGAAACCCGAATCGGAAGCCTCTTCGAAATCCACCATATTCCCTTTCCGTTTAGCCCTTTCGCCGTGCGCGATACTCGACCGCACTCTATAGAACGCACTTACCTGATCGAATACCTCGATTCGCTTGTCCACTTTGTGCGCGAGGAGGTGTGCCGCCCGAGTCGCCAGCTTGTAGGTGAGTTCAGGGGGGGTCAATTGGTACAGGATCTCGAGGCATATGGACGCATCGAGTATACGATCCTGAAGCCAAAACCGGCCTCGAGTGCGGTAGATCGACGACGACAATCGATTAACTGCCATTTCGAGAGTCTCGCGCTCGTCCGACTTGAAGTGCGACCACAATCGCAAGAGATCCTGAAGATGGTGGACATGCCCCTCTTTAAGCTCTTTCTTCGACCATCGCTCGCTATGGATGTAGCCCGAACCGGACCCTGAAACGAAGCCCCGACTTACGTCTACGAACTTGGGAGCGCTGCATGACACGAAAAGTGGCTGGATCTCATGAGCCGTGCAAACCGAAAGTAAGTCAAGAACAATGCCTGTACTGCAACCAGGCGCCCATCGAAACTCGGGGGTCGGCGGCGCGAATTCATCTCTGGGCCGCCGTGGAGGAATGAGACAGGGACCCCACGTCATCTCGCGGGCAAGCACTGAGGCGCTCATAGCGGCATAGTCAGGCGTCGTGCTGGCCGGGCCCGGAGGCTCGTCCCTTACGAGGCCTCGCTCGGCAGCACGCTGGTAGTCGATGAGTGCCAGGCCCGGCGCGATCTCCACTTCACCGGATATGGCAAGTCCGCGAAATATCCAGACTTCATAACCCGGCACGCGGCGTTGTGCGCTGAGGCTCAGGAAGTCTTCCAAACGACCCACTGCTTCTTCGCACCCGCGCACGATCGCGCTCTTGGCTAGGTAGCGAACCAGAATTCTGAGCTGGAGGGCAAAGCCGTTGGACGGCGTTACTACAAACGTTGCAATGTGCTCACCGCTACCACTTGTATTTCGATTGAGTCCCGGATGCCGACACAACAGATCGATCAAGCCACTTGGATCCTCATTAAGTTTGGGCAAAAGATGATCGAAGTATGCGCTTGCTTGTTTATCGGTCTTCGCATGTACCGCCAGCGCCCGGTACTGCTCATTCGAGAGCGGCTCGACACCATAGGCCTCTGCGGTTACGGTCCGCACCAAGCAAGCTAAGGCGCGAACCATGCCCGCCTTCCACTCCTCTCGATTCCAAGTGCGATTCGTCATAGAGTTACGGGTTGACACGGCCCGTAGACCAAGTCTTCCGGCGCAAGTATCGAAAGCGTCCATTGAACTAATCCGCTAATCGGTATCTGTCGTTGAGCGATAGCGCGATCCCGAGACTCCGTCTCGTTCCGCCTCCCTCAATCCACCCTACCTAACGGAATTCACTCGAGTGTACTCTAGGCCTAAACGTCCATTGCCATGAATCCTACTGTGCGGCACTCGCGAAGAAGGGCGGCGCGCGATCAGGATAGGACGGTTATCAGCCCTCGGAGGTTGGCGTTCCGGTCGAGACTGTCGTCGCACCAGAGAGGCGTGCGGGTTCGCCGCTCCAACGTATCAGTCATTTGAGAGAGTGCTAGCGAGCCATAACCCTTAGCCTCGCACCAAGATTTGCCTTAGTCACGCCACAGGCAGATGCCTCGCTGCAAGGCGGTCAGGGAGGGTCAGAGTTCGCTCGCGGTCCATGCAGCCATCAGAACCGCATTCCGGGCGCGCGTCATCGCATCCAGGAGTTGCGGTATCGACTGTATCGGGTGCGTGGCTGCAACCCCGGCAGGGTGGCGACCTGCGTTGGCTGAGAGGCGAAACACCAATGGCCGGATCAAAACCGCTTCCCTGAGATCAAGTCCCCTACCAATCCTGGATCGATGGACAATCTGGTCCTACCAACGCGGCAGAGTCTTGCGGATGTCAATGGCCGTTCAAGGCCGGAAAACCCACGCGGATTGCGGTGCGCCGAGCCCATCTTGGGCCGGAACCATCTCGATTCAACGATGAGGGCATCTTGCGCGCATGGGTCTCGTGCGGGACCAGCCGGCACCCTCCGCGCACGGCGGCCCGATGCCTCACCACTTGACGGTTACGGGGGAATCGATCCCGGGCCTGGCCTCACCTGCTTTACATCTGGGCTGCGCTGCTACAAAGCCGCCGTACTTGTCGAGTTGCCCCGCTCCCGACCAATTGGACACCATTACGAGTGGTACTCCAAAGGCCCTTAGGTGTGATGTATTACGTCGAAAATAAACGAGTTATCCAATATCGAGTTCAAATCTTCCCTTACTGGTGTCTGTCCAGAAGTGCAACCTCCCTTTATGCTCTTGCCAATGAATACCAGCATGATTGAGGCAACCTGAAATGATCCCTTCACCCTGCTGTCGGGGATCAAACTGGCAAACCTTCCATGGCCACCCTATCGTATTGCGCCATACCCATCGAGACTTCCATTTGAAGATGGGTTTCCAGCCAAGGCCCTCTAGAATTTGGGCAAGGTCATCAGGGCTGAGATTGTCTACCAAGAATGGCAAAGATGTTTCGGAATCCATGGTTAGTCTTGATTTGTGGATAGCACGTCATTCAGAAGGGAATATCATCATCGAAATCGGTCGAAGCCGCCGTAGCAGGAAGCTCACCGTCGCCGGGGATGCCACGCTTCTCGACCTTCCTTGGAGGTGATGCGGACGATCGCACGCCCCACGCTTGAAGCACTTCCGCTAATGGGAATGGATCTTTCTCTCTGCTCCACTCAAAGAATGGCGCTGTCGTTTGGCTGTACGGTTCTGGATCTGGGCGATCGAGTTGCACGCGGGCCGGGATATGAAATGCGCTGCCGAACACGATCGCCTCACCTGACGCGAGGATCGTAACTTGATCCAGGAGGCGGCGTGCCTGTATCGGGATAATCCGGCGAAAATGGTCGATGTCATCCGGATTTTGCAGACGATGGCTGATAAAGTTGGCGCACTGGCTGATGATTGTTGGACTAATCTCGCTCGGTCGTTGACTAGCGATCACCAAAGAAAGACCGAACTTGCGGCCTTCCTTCGCAACGCGTTCGTACGTCATACGAGCCAGCTTTTGGCCTCGATCCTCGTCGGCGCGAGCGGGACGGGCATAGTTGTGCGCTTCCTCCAAGACCACGACCCAGGGATGCTTGTAGCGCCCGGCTGCTGGGAGGCGTTCGCGAACCTCGAGAAGTACTCGGCCAACAACAGAACAGGCATAAGGAAGAATTTCGTTGCTCAACATCGACAGGTCGATGATCGACACACTCGGACCAGATTTGGTGCCAAGACCGAACCGCGCGAGCCAGCACTCTAGATCGCGGATATCGATCTCCGGATCTTGGTAGTTCAAGAATGCGTGCCAGCGGCGATCATCAAGTCGGGTCTTCAGACGGAGTTTCAGAGTGGTTAAGTGCGCTTCCACCCGAAACGTGTCTTCCTTGGAAACCGCTCGGTTAATCAGTGATGGATCGCTTAGCGTTTGACGAGGAATGAAAAGTGGCGAGTCCGCTGTTCGAGTGCGTTGCTCGTCGTCTGTGCCGTCCGCCGATATTTGTGCCCTGATCGCCGATCGGAGAGTTTCCGAGGCGTCGATGATGTCCGCTTGGTTTGCCACGACTTCGGTGTTGTATTGGTTCTGCAGTCTGTGCTCGGCGAAGAGTGCTTGGAATGCCGATAAATCGATATCTGAGTCGCGTAAGTGGCCACAGATCGCATCGCAGTAGGAACCCGCACTCTTGCGCTTCAGAGCGGATAGGTCGGTCAGGAGTTGATCGAGCGAACTAAGTGCGTCTTGAAGCTTGCTGACTGATATCGTACTTGATCCGACGCCTCCTTTAGCGATTGCCCACCAATCCTTGAGAACTGGCTCTTGGGTTTGCTCAGCGGCACTCAACCACGAGCAAATCTCTTCAGCATTCAAGAACCACAGTGGGATTCCAAACTCTGTGCCGTTCAGGTAGATCCGATCGGAGATTCGTCGGGGGGTGCTGGCCTTCGGAGGAAATGCCCTAGCGTATTCCCCGTTGATATCAAGCAGAAAAATATGAGGCTCCTGCCATTCACTCTTCAATGCCTTCATAGCTCTCTGAACTACGCTCGCTACTGTGAACGACTTGCCCGAACCGGTGTTTCCGACTATCGCAAGAGGTCGTGAAAAGAGATCGTTGTACGATGCATGCACTTTCGCTGTGGTTTGCCCTGTCGGGGAACCGATTTGCAAATCATGATCGAAATCCTTACCACTATAGTTTTCTGGCTTGTTCCGCCGTGGTGGCGATTCGAAGATTACTTTCAAGATATCTGGCGCTCCGATCTCAGCGGGAGCGTCCAATGTAGGCAGGATCGTGATTCCGGGGTTGAAGACGCCCTCCTGTATCGTGCCGAGTAATTGAACAGTAGCGACGCGGCGCGGCTTCATCAACTCAAGCGTCAGGTCATCACCCGTAGAGGGGTCATAGCTCTCTCGCGCCTCAAGATCGGTTATGATTCCGATCACAATCTGACCTGCACCAATCGAGAAACTGAGGTAGGCGTTTATCGCCACCGCCACCTGAACGCCGTCCAAGGTTGCGCGCATCGCAGACCGGGTCTCTGGCAAGAGTTCAACCTTGACTCGAAATCCCTGGACAGCCGCGATATGGCCGATAATCCGTGGATTCTCCATTGTGGTCACACTGTCTCGTTCTTTCTCGGGTCCACCGTCTACGAGTTGTTAGTGGCTTGAAGTTGTTTTTCGAAGCGACGCAGGCGCAATAGATCATCCAACCACTGGATGTCCGGCATTACGGAGCGGGTGAAGTCGTCAAAGGTCGCAATCTCAAAAGGGTTCTCTTCATGGGCATCAGTGGTTGCTGTTAAGACGAAGGCCCGCTTGCCAAGGTCCTTGTACCGCCGTACACGCGCGATCGTTGCACTCTCTGGATTGGGTTCGACTACCAACATCACCAGTGACGGATTCATTAGCGCAGATTCAAGGATCCGCGTAACGTGGTCGTCTCCGAACCCGTACCCCAGCACTAAGAGAAACGTTTGAGGGGCGCTCAGCCGTAGTTGGAGCGCGCGGAACAAATGTGCGAAGGGCATCGTAAGCGTCTGAGCAAGCTTGTTGGCCGTCGGCAAGATCCCGATCGGCGCAAGATTTGCGGCTATGTCACCGAGTTTCTCGGCTTTGGTTGCTACATCGAGGTTTGCGTAGTCGCTGAATGTACTTAGATCTGGATGCCGTGCGCGCAATTCCTTACTTTGTAGCTGCCAGTGGATAGAACCATGCAGCTTATAGAGGTGCAAGAACTTATCGAATCGCCGGACACGACCCTCCGACACCTCGCCCGGATAGTAGACATCGAGTCCATAGACCGAAGGATCGAAGCGCGCGTCCGCGCGACCGGTGAAGCCGTCGAAATATTGAATGCCAAGCAGTTCGCATGCCTGTTCGAAGAGCGTGTCGTAATTGAGCGTGAACAGATGCGCACGCCCGAGATTGCTGTCACGCGCCACCAGCTTTGCCAAAAAAGCCAAATGTGGCGCTATGTCAGAGGGACTCGTTGGTCCGTCCCCCGAGTCCGGCAACATCAACGCACATTCGGCAAAGATCGCAGCTCGGACGCGCTCAATGAACCACGACAGGTCGGCTTGAGTTGGCGATGCGGTCCCTTCCTTCCATCGAACGCCCTCGAAAGGTGAATCCGGCATTGAGCCGATGAAGTGACCGTTGACCAAATAGGAGAGCCAGTCCTCAAATCCCGGTCTAGTAGACTCTGCGTCCGATCGAGGTGCAGCTAGCCGTGCATCGGTGATCCGTACGATGCTGGCCGGCGTATCCGGCAGTGACTTCACTGTGCCGAGCACTGTGCGTTCGAGAGTATCCATCGTCTTGCCGCCTGAGCTGACCGAAGTTCCCGCTCCAGCTAGTACAACGAGATTTTCCATGCGCAGCCATTCAGAGATAAGTGCTTGCAAGCGCTGCTGGACCTCCTTCCCGGTCTTTCTGGCAAGAAGATCGTTGATCTTTCCGTCTTCCGCCAACCCGATCAGTTGGTATTCGCGTGGCATCTGCTTGGCCTCGTCAGACATTCCATCTCCCTTTGTCGGGATGAAATACTCTACCGCGAACTGTTGCGGTGAGAAGTGGCATGTCATCCGAGGCATCTTTCGGTAGAATTCCGAACCGCTCTCCCAGCGGACAACGGGTGCCTGCCGTACCGATGAGATGAATGGCCTACGAACGAAGACTAGGAATGGACATCGGCAACGAGATTGCTTAGGCAATTCCACTTCTGCAAGAGTGGAAATCGACGGAGACGAGTCGCAGTGCCTCCGTCAAGGGTACAGGGCGCTCACAGCCGGATTGCTAGCCCCTTAACCAGACCAATGCCGGTTCGCACTACCTGTTGCCGCTTCCATCGTGTGCCTTGAGTGGCCCCACCGGAGCTCCTCGCAATCGCCCTCCGTCAGGTCCTCTGAGAACTAGAACGTCGTCTGCCAAGCAGACGATCTCGTGAAGGCAGAGAGTCTCGCCGTCCGTTTCAAGGAATTGCCAATGCAGGCGACCCGTGGCGTAGACTTGCGCTCCGGCGACGAGATGCGGCTGAAGGCCCGCACCATCCTTGATCAAGACGTCACGTCCGGATTCCCAGAATGCGAGGGTCAGCGGCTGGCGACACCATTCGGGAACCGTCTCCCGGAGGTAATAGGCGGCCGCGCTGGCGAGCGGGACCGAGAGCGTGCCCGTGGCCTCGTCACGCATGCAGGCGTCTGCAGCCAGGTTGCCGAGCAAATCGATCCGATCGATCACGAATGCCATGCCCCGGAGTCTATCCGGGAACGCGGAATGCGCCAACCCCCAGCGTCGGACCGGGGCTCTCGTGCGGGCGCGCTCGTCAACGGCTCGGCCCCGCCCCTTCTTTGTGGAAGTGCCTGCGGAACCCGGGCTGCTCCGGCACGGGTCGAACCGGCTCCGGCGCGAGGCGTTCACGTCCGGCTTCCGCCTCGGGATCGCGGTCCGCGGACTTCTCCCGGGTCCGGTCCAGCACGTAGTCGCTCATCACCTGCGCATCCTGCGTTGCCCGATAGATCTCTCGCGGGTCGTCCCGCAGCGCCTGGATCCACGAGCCCACATAGGCGGCGCGTGGCGACGGGTCGTGGCCGATGCGGAGCCGGTCCCCGGTCATCATCGAGCTGATCTCTGCCCGCAGCTCCTCCCGGGCGTAGTGCGGCGACGCGAAGCCCTCCTCTATCCCCTGGATCAGGGATGTCCGATTGAGCCTGTCCGGGTGCCCCGTCCAATGCCCCATCTCGTGCAACGCCGTCTGGTAGTACGCCGGTCCATTCGGGAACTGCGCCTTGTAGGGCAGGATGATGCGATCCCGGCGCAGGTCGTAGTAGGCCCGGTTCTTGCCGGCGTTCTCGATCTCCGCCCCGGATTCGTTCAGGACTCTCTCCGCCTGCTCGATCAGGTCCCAGGCGCGCGACCCTGCGTAGGGCTCGCGCTTCGGTAGCCGTTGCACTGCTCGCGTTGAAGACCGTATAGGGGTAGGACCGCGGCCGGTCCAGCGGGATGGTTACCGCTCGATCAAGCCCGCTTCGCGTAGCCAGGAGCACACCGACCTCCACGAAATGAATTCGGAGTGTCCACAGCGATCCTCCAGTTCGGGTGATCGACTGTTCTGAATCTCCAGAAAGAAGATGTGTGCGTTGTGTTCGGTAGGGTTGTCGATGTCGTTCTTTCCACACCAGCGCTTGAATCGAGCGATGACGTACTGCTTGCATTTGGGGTGTTTCAATTGTTGTTCTCCAGTTGTGCCCGGTTCTGATTTGCGGTGGGAAGAACTTGATCACACGAAAGAGTTATTGAATGCCCTGAATTGGCCCCACGAAGAAGTCCCAACGCTACTCGACCACATGCGGATCGGAGCGAAACTGTCGATTCCCGAGCGAATACAGCGATTCATTAACAAGGTGACCGAGCTGGTGCCCTGCCTGTATCGCGGCATTAGTTGCGGCTCACCGCCTCTCCCGAGCTTACGGCTGCACGATCGCCACTCGGAGGCCGCGAACGAGCCACGGGCTCTTACGTGGGTTGGCCTGCACGGACTCTTCGCTCGGCTCGTGCAAGCCCGCGTACCACTCCTCGAACTGCCGAACAGGAACTCCAGCGTCCAGGCCTAGTTCGAACTCCATCGCGTTGAGCAAGTCGTAATCCGGGTTGACCGATGCCACGCCTCGGCTGCAGCGTATGGTCTTGGTCTTATTTGGGCCAAACACTTTCGTCCCCGCCATGGCGTCCACCGGGAGTAACCATGTGTCTCTGAGGAGTTGCGGCACATCCTTTCGCAGCTTAGCGGGTAGGACGTAGAACGGCAGCACGTAGTACACACCGGTCGGCCAGCGGCTCGCCAAAGCCGACAACTTGTCATGCTGGTGCCGCTGGATCGTGAACCGGTATGGTGTCACGTCCCCCCATTGCCCCTTCGGCGCCTTGAACTGAAACGCGAAGATCCGTGTCGCTGGAGACAATTCGGCGAAAAAGTCCACACCTTCTTGGCGTTCCTCCCTCTGCGTGAGGCCCCGAAGGTACGCTTTGGGCATCCCAGACCGCGCTCGCAGTAGGCAGAGCAATTCGGCCCCGACGTTCAGTTCGAGCGACTTCTCCGAAACCCTCATCTGCTTTATCTTCCTTAGGCGTCCGGCGGACCCACTCCCTCAAGGACAGATCGCTATGCATGGAATACCACAAAGCGGTAGTTCGCTCCATCCAAGGTTTGCCCGGGATTCACTCTTTACGTAGCCCGGGGTCCTTGCCGTAACAATCCTTGACACTGTTCGAAGGCCCACGATAGGGTGTCGGATCGCCGTGCACGAAGAGACGAATAACGGAATCGGGTTCGGCTCGGAAGAGCGGTGGCAGGCATTCGGCAGGGTAGCAATTCCCCACTGACCCACGCGATTCCTGCCCCGCGATTGAACTGACGCTCCATGCGATCCTCCTCTGGGCGTTTGGAGGAACCATCGTCAACATGGTGCATTCGTTCTGGTGCGAGTTGCGGTTTGACCAGCTGATCGTGTTCATTCAATGCAGCGGAACCTACAGCGAGTCCAAGATCTCGATCGGCAAGGCCATCCACGACACGGCGTCGTCGGAGAACTACGTGGTCAGGTCGCGCCTCACCCCGATGCTGATTGTCGTCAAGGCGGTCACGTCCACGTTTGTCGGCCGTGGGTCCAGATTGTTCGACAATCCCCGCTACCTGCTGGAATTCGACAGGGCCCCGGCAGAGCTAGAGTCGATCCTCGGCGAATTCCGCAAGTTCCTGGAAGGCCTGAGCCACGTTGCGCCCATACGGTCGGACGAGGATACCGGGACAATCTCGACGCTGGTCGGGCTGAACCGCCAGGCTTCCGGCAGGGGACAACTCAAACCGGGCGAGGACCCTCAAGGCAACCTGCTGAACCCCCCAGGGTACGGGGGAACGGACCCAGTCGAGGACTAGTACCCAATCCCGTCCCTATCGGATGGGAATCAATTTTACCGATTGCCGTCACGCCGAGATTCCTCAGTCGACCCGCCAGGGCGGATTGGGGCTACCGTGTTTCCGCCAAGGGCCGGAGTGACCGCAGGCGGCAAGGTGTTCCAGGGTGCGATTGGACCGGCGGGCCGATGCCGGCTGGCGATGAACCAGCCCACGCCCTTCCGCGGGGCCGGGCCGGGCGCGGAATGGGTAGCAGCGCTGTTCCGGGCCTGCGATGGTGCCCACCTGGCCCGGCCGGCCCGGAACCGTGCGTCGCAGTCGCATCCGGTAGCGGTTCCGCTCCCGCAGGGCATCGCCGCGAAGGCGCCGGTAACGCTTGTTCTGGCACGCCTTGCAAACCGACTTGCGCGGCCCGCGGCGAGCCATCTCCAAACGCGGCCTGCTGCAATCCTCGCAGCGCCACGCGTATCGCCCGTCCCGGTAGGCCTGAGTCACCGCCATGGCTCAAAGCTCCGCTATACCGCACTCGCACGGCCGGGCAAGCTGGGCGTTGGATCGGACGGTTGGGGACGTTTGGCGGCTGCGCGTCGATTTCTGGCCAGGGGATTCGTCAGTTGGCGCCTCCAGCCAGGCAGCCGGGGATACCGCGGTAACGGACATGCCGTTGCCAGCGACTGGAACCGCCGGGAGCGGGGCCCGGATCCCCGGGGTGACGCAGGAGCGGCATTCCGCTGGCTCGCCAGACCCAACCGCGGTCTGGGGCGGCCCCGACGGGGAACGTGTCCGGACGACGGGCGCATGCGCTAACTCTTCATCCCTCGACACCAAGCACGTGCGGGGTGAGGCGAACCACTGAACATGCCGCCCGGCGACGACGCGCCACCAGTCGAACCAGCTATAGGGATTCTTCCGATGCACGGTCGAAAGGGGCTGGGACACCTGGATGTTGCTGGCGACGGTCCAGCCGCCCGACCGGGCAAGTCTTCTGCCACTCCTATGGGGCTTGATACAGTCCAATTCTCCAGGGAACCTGAACTGTTCCTTCTCCCTCCGTGCGATGACTCCATGATCCCGCTCTGCGCGTGCGAGCCCTCTTCGCGGTGACTCGGCCGAGGCCGTGCTGCCAGTGGGATGCGTCATTTCCATTCAAAGTGCAATTTCACGTCCGCCTCGTCGTCGGTGTCGACGAGTTGCGAGTAATCGAAGGTGTGATTGCCCACAATGTCCAGGACCGCAGCGAGAGTCTGCGTCGCACCGCACGTGTTGATGTAGCGATTGATCGCGCCCTCCAGAAGTCGACGACTGGCGTCGCGCTCCATGCTTCGATGATCTAGGGCAAGCGGCGCGGCACTGCCGGGTTGGAGTTGATCCAGCACGTCGGCGAGGACGCTCGTGCCGCCGTCGCTCGATAGGCCCGACGGCTCGAAGAGCGCCTTGATGAGTTGGGCGCGAACGGAGTCGCGAGCGGTAGCGCGCAGCCGGGAGTGGCCCGGTTTCCGGAACCGGCCCGCTTCGTCTCTTGCGGCGGCCATCTCAAGCCGCTCCAGGACATCCGGGGTGAGCACCGATGATTCATTCGCTGCCTGCTTGCAGATTCGGACGACATGCTTCTTTTCGGCCTGGATGGCGGAACGGATCGTCGGCACTCGGCGAACGCAGAGCACACGCACGAGCACCCCGAGAGTTATCGCCAGGGCGGCACTCAGGACGATATGGGCGGAAGTCGGGTCAATCATGACAATCTCCAATCTCACTTGCGTGCCCGGTCGAATCCGATCAACGAGGGAGCCGGTGCTGCTCTCGGGACGAACTGGGCGATGTTTTCCTTTTGGATGCGGAGCCTGAGCGCAGTCTGCTGCTCGCCGGCAGTGACGGCGCGATAGGCGATCTGGCGGCACATGGACTGGACGCGCCGCGCCAAGTTCCTCACGCCCCCCTCGTGAGGGTATTCTGTGACGAGCGTGCTCAGTGCATCGGCTGCGATTTTGATCCGACCGCTCTCGAGGTGCGCGGTCAGTCCTGCACGTTCGATTTCCCTTGGCAGGATGTGCTCGCGAGCGATCTGGATCTTCTCCTGCTCGGTGTACGGTTCGATCTGGATGACCTCCATGCGGTCCCGCAACGGCGGCGAGATTTGATCGATGCAATTCGCCGTACAGACGAACAGCACGCCGCTGAGGTCAAAGGGGACATTGAGGTAGTGATCCCGAAACGCATGATTGAGCTCGGGGTCGAGGACTGCCAGCAATGCCGCGGATGGATCAGACTCGGCGGTCGCGCCGATCTTGTCGACTTCGTCGAGCAGCAGCACCGGGTTGCTCACCTGGAGCCGCCTCAGCGTCTCGATGATCTCGCCGTGCCGGGCGTTGCGGTATTCGCGCTTGCAGCCGAGAAACTGGAGCTCGTCCCGCATGCCGCCCACGGAGAGCCGGCCGTACTCTCGATTGGTCGCTCTGGCGATCGCTCGGCCGAGCGACGTTTTCCCGCAGCCTGGAGGGCCGACCAGGCAGAGGACCTGCGGGGGCGGCCGATCGGAGAGCGCCTGGACCGCAAGGTACTCGATAATGCAGCGCTTGGCCTTGGCCAGGCCGTAGTGGCCGGCGTCGAGCCGGCGCTGGGCGTCCGCGAGGTTGACGCGGACTTCGCTGCGCTTGCCCCAAGGCAGGGAAAGCAGCAGGTCGACATGTTCGGTTTCACCTCGTTCCAGTTCGTGCCGCGCCACCTGCTTGGCTTCCTCCGGCATCAACGAATCATCGATGTTCCGGCCACGCGACTCCTTCGCGGAGTCGTCGCCCAGGTTCCACCCTGCACCGCTATCCAGGGGCCACTCCTCTCCGTCGGCCTCGGGGGCGGCAGGCGGGCCTCCCCGAAACGCTGCAAAACGAGAGGTGTTCGTCGAAACGATCGAGTGCAGCTTTTCCAGCATCCGAGGGTCGTTTGCGAACGGGTAGGAGTCCTCGGAGACCGGATAGGCGTTCTCGGGAAAACTGGCGAGCACGAGGTCGATGAAAGCTCCGACATGTCGCAGGCGCGCCGCGCTGGCCACAGCGGCCAGGCGGCGGGTGTCAATACGGGGGTACAGGGTCAGCGCGTCGATATCGCGGGGATTGCCTCGCAGATGAGCCTCGCGTGCCTGGACGTAGCTGCTCAGTTCCATGAGGATGACCTGCGCCTGTTGCCAGTCGAACTTGGCTCGCATGGCGGACGGAGGCTGGATCCGGCGGGCTCGCGAGTAGTACGACAGCTGGGTCTCCGGATCAACGGTGCGTTGCGTGCCCGCGGCGTAGAAGAGAGCCGTGCACTCGACCGTGTCCGGCACCCCGTCAGGGCGCGCGGGTCGCAGCTTCGCGACGACCCCTAGCCCGGGCCCTGCGGCGGCGAGCTCGACAAAGACGTGCGACGCCTCGCCAAGTGCTCGCAGCCGTTCGCCGGAGGGGCACCAGATGGCGCAGGACTGGTAGGGCCGGATGGTGGCATCCGGGATTTCAACAACCGGAAGCGGCGGCTCTAGAGCGCCAGCCGGCTCGCGGCCTGCTTGCAGCGCCAAGGGCGAATCCCCGGCAGTGCCGCCCGGGGATGCCGGGGATAGGCCCAACTCCAGAATGCCCTGCATGGCGTAGCTCCCGGGTCGCGGGAGATCGGTGCCCCGGCGGCAGGGGGCTCGAGGTGGCCTTGGTCGCGACCTAGCTGCCGGCCTCCGCTTGCACGGCCCTGTCGCCCGTGGGTTCTGCGAATCAGAATTGGCAGTCATGCCAATATCGTAGTGGCAGATATTCCATTTGTCAAGGGAGACTGCCGAAAATCCTGAAATTATTGATATACTTTCCAATATGACGGCGAAGGATCTGCTTAAATTGATCGAGCGGCACATGGCGGCAGCGGGCCTCAACGCGGCGGAAGTTTCCCGGGGCGCGGCCGGACATCCGTACCTGATCTACAAGCTCAGGAAGGGTGTGACGCCCAGCTTCGACACCATGGCGCGCCTGTGCGAGAGCCTGGGCTTCGAGTTTTCGGTCGGCCTGCCGAAGGGCAAGGACATGCCTGCACCGGGGTCGCTCGGGGCACCCCCTGCGATGACCATCGGCCAGGGGCTGTACGACCCCGCCGGGGAAGCCGGAGCCGCGGACGGCAGCAAGGGACCGCAGGCGAGCGGGCGTGCCTGGGACGAGGTGTACGAGGACGTCAAGCTCCTGCAGGAAAGCCTTGAGGGGACGCTGGCCGGGATTACCGATCCCCGAGCCGTCAGGATGCCGGGAGACCAGGGCCGGGCGGTGGCGATCCGGAAGCTCAGAGCCACGGCCGGCGGCGGCAGCCGGAACTGGGACGAGACGATCGAGGGTTACCTGTATTTCGGCGAGGAGTGGCTGAGGCAGCATGCACTCGAGCCGCGGCATTGTCGCGTGGCGCGCGCGGTGGGGGCGTCCATGGAGCCGACGCTGCCGGATGGCTGCTCGATTCTGGTGGACCTGCAGAGGAAAGAGTTTCGCGACGGTGCGGTCTTCGTGGCCAGCACCAGTGACGGGGTGGTTGCCAGGCGAGCCGCCAGGTTCAGCGATGGCCGCCAGCTGGTCAGCGATGACGGTCAGTCAGCACCGGTCCGGTGGCAGGGATCGGACGTTATCGGCGAGGTCCGCTGGATGGGGAAGACCCTGTAGCGCGGGGAGGGCCGGTTCCCGGAGTGGCTTCGGCCAGGGCTCGTTCGCTGTCGGTCGGCGACGATGAGCTCTTTCGCCATTCGTGAATCGCGTCCGTGTCCTCCCGTACGCTGGCTGCCGTCCCCTGGATCACGGGAATTCCAAGCTGTGAAACGTACTGGATGAACTCGGCGAGGGGTAGTCCGGAAAACCGGGCCGCCCTGCCAAGGGAGATATTCTGCTCACGATACAAGGCGGTCGCGAGCGCCAGCCGGATGCCCGGCTCGCCGAGGATCGAATCCCCTTCCAAATGCACGAGTACCGCTTCCGGCCGTTGGCGCTTCAGCACGATCACGGGGTTCTCGCGCGCTGCCCTTAGTGCTGCCGAAGGGTTATTCTTCAGCTCGCGCACGCTCACGGCCTTCATCACGTTCCAATTGTGCAGCAAGCAGCGCGCACCCGCTTACGAACCCTAGAAGCCCGCCATGTCGTAGTGCATCCTCATGGCCGCGAACTGCATCGACCCAAGTGACGCGGTAATGCCGCCTACCGGTTTGCCAGTACCTCCATGGCTTTCCGGCGCTTCACCGAGGTCTCCTTGATAATGCGCTCGGAGGTCGGGGTCACCGTGCGCCCGGCAACGGACGGAGAATCGGCGTGCGCTCCCGAACCGCGGCGGCTTGCCTTCGCGTCCTGGTTGGAGTGCGTGCTTGCGGATGGCTGCGGATTCAGATTCCTTGACATCTTATGATTACAATCGCTCCCCGAGCTAGGTTTCTGCACGGTGATGACATAGTGGAGTACTAGGCGGGCCATTGGGGCTGGGTATCTTGCCGTCGTGGCGGCTCCGATAATAGCCTTGAGCCGCGAACCCTCACGCAGCACCGGGGGATATTGAAGCGCCTCACAGAACGATGACCGAGCAATTCCCTGTAGTTACTGTCAAACCAGAGTGGGTCTCAAGCCCCGAAGAAATGGGGAGCAAATCCAAGTTTTGGTTTCAACGAATGGATCAAGGTCATTCTGAGTGGCTCTTCAAGTTCCCTCAGGCGAACACCGGACAGCACTGGTCTGAGAAAATCGCCGCCGAAGTGGCAGACTCGCTGCAAGTTCGACATGCGCATGTCGAACTTGCAGAATTCGAACAGGCACAGGGTTCGATTACGAAGTCGTTCGTCTTGGAGGATATGTCACTGCACCATGGAAACCAACTGCTTGAGATGCATCTGAGTGGGTATCATGACGCGGAGGGGTTTCGTCAATCAAGCCATACCCTAGGTCGTATATGGGAAGTCCTCGGAGAGATTTTTCAGGAAGCAGGCGCGATACACAAGGCCAAGGTTGAATTTGCATCCTATCTCGTCCTTGATGCGGTAATTGGTAACACGGATCGCCATCATGAGAACTGGGGGGTCCTGCGCCGCCTTGACGAGGACGGCCCGCAACTTGAACTGGCCCCATCATTCGATCATGCGTCCTCGCTGGGACGAGAGTTGTTGGACGACCGGCGGTGTCGACATCTGACCGATTCGACGGTGGGGCACTACTCCCGCCGCGGACGAGGTGCAGTCTACTGGTCAGAGCGCGATTCACGAGGACCGAGCCCGGTGGAGCTGGTGAAGAGAGGCGCAGAATCATACCCAGACCTGTTTCTCCCCGGTCTGCTGGGGGTAGACGCGCTGCCGGCGGACAGGCTCCGAACAATCGTGAATCGGATTCCGGGCCCTTGGATGAGTGCTCCCGCCAGGTCGTTCGCAATTGAGTTGATGGGCTACAATATCAGGCAGTTAGAGGAGTTGGTTCGATGAGTGCTAGCACGCTATTCCTAGCATGGCAGGACAAGCGGCAGCGCGGGTGGTTTCCGGTTGGACGGCTCGACACAGAAGCCCAACCTCGCTCGTATCGCTTTCGTTATATCGGCGGTGCCAAACGAGCATGTGAGACCGCAGGATTTCCCTTGTTCTATGAGTTTCCGAAGCTCACTGGAGACTATAGGTCGCCCGAGCTCTTTCCGTTGTTCACAAACAGAGTGATCGCTCCAGGGCGACCTGATCGCGCTGGCTACTTGGAGAACCTTGGCCTTGGCGAGCAAGCAGATCCGTTCGAAATCTTGTCGGTGAGTGGTGGTCGCAGGGCTACCGACGTCTATGAAGTTTTCCCGAAAATCGACAAGCGAGAGAACGGCGAGTTTACTTGCCGATTCTTCCTCCACGGTTGGAGGCATGTGCCACATTCCGCCCGAGAGAGAATTGATCGTCTGCAGGTCGGAGAGACGTTGTTCGTCACACTGGAATTGACGAATCCCGCGACCCGATTCGCAGTGCAGATCCAAACCGAGGACTACCATGTGATCGGATGGTCACCACGATACTTGGTGACGGACCTAGTCGAAGCCATGAACGACTCGCCAGAGTATTCCGCAAGAGTAGTTCGGGTTAACCGGCAACCGGCCCCCTCGAAGCAGCGCGTTCTAGTTGAGATGGACGGTCGCTGGAAGAGCCACACACCGATGAAGCATGACGACTTCAAGCCGTTAGCGTAGCGGGCTGAAGGCATTGCGAGGCCGGTTTGCGTTCTAGGCTTGGATCGTGCTGGTTCCGGCATCAGTGATCCAACTGACCCTGCATTCGCGCCAACACAGGGGCGATCTGCAGCATATTCTTCGCGCAATCGACCAGTTCTTTTGTGCGCGTCCGAGCGGAGGCAGGTCTGCTGACTCGCGTATTCGGGCGATGGAGGGCGGACATTTACGGCGTGCATAGGCCGACCAACACGACCTCACGCCCGTCAGAAGCGGCTGATCCTGACGATCGCGCACAGTGCGGCGGGCGGCGTTCGTGGCGCTGACGAGGTTCCCGCGGGAAGTGCAAAACGCGCCTCAGTTGACGGCGATCGAGCGCTGGTGCCGGATCCTGGGGTACGCGCTGCGGAAATACCTTCAGGGCAAGGTGCGGGATCCGCCGCCCGAGCTGCTGCCGGCCCGAGCCGGAGCCAGCCAGGCATGGTCAAGCGACCAATTCAAGCCAGCCTGAAGGGCTCCGAGCAAGAACCAACTGCGGAATCTAGGTTCACCTGCAGTTATTCCATATTGGGCACGCACGCTCACGGCCTTCATCACGTTCCCATGGTGCAGCAAGAACCGTGCGCCCGGTTTGCGCCGGCCTCTGCGATGCCTCGGCGAGTGCGTGAGCGCCGTGCCTTGACGGCGGGCATCCCACGCGGATGGCATCGAGGCCACTGGTGTAGTCCGCCACTCCGGAGGAGGTTGGCCGCATCCGCCAGTGCGACGGCATCTTCGACCGCTCTCCCACGCCCGGCCGTTCGAATGCCGCGTGACCTTTTCCGCAGGCTGCACGGGGCTCCCGGATGGACCGCCCAACGGGTCGCGGACGGGAAGAGCAGTGCAAGCACTCATACTCTTCCGGCTCGATATCCTGACGTAACACCTGGGTGACAGATTCGTGAGCATGCGTCCGCGACTCAAGCCGGTGCTCGCGCCGCTCCAGGTCGCGTCGCTGGCGCTCGGCTGCGTCATCGGCTTCGGCTGTTTCATCCTCGCAGGCGACTTCCTCGAGACCGCCGGGCCGCTCGGAGCAGCACTGGGCATCACGCTCGGCGGGCTGGCGATGCTCGTGATCGCACGGAGTTACGGACTCATGGTCCGCACGTTTCCGGTGGCGGGGGCCGAGTTCGCCTGTGCCTACCGGGCTGCCGGTCGGCACCACGCGGTGATCTGTGGGTGGTTCCTCACCCTCGGCTATCTGAGCATCGTGCCGCTCAACGCGACTGCGCTCGCCATCCTCGGCAAGTGCCTCGCGTCGGAGTTGTTCGCCCGGGGTTACCTCTACAGGGTCGCCGGATTCGAGGTGTTTGCCAGGGAGGTCGGCCTCGCGGCGTTCGCGGTGGTTGTGGTCGGGTTCCTTCAGTCCCGGGGCGTGCGAGGGGGCGGGAGGGCGCAGGTTGTCATGACCGGCCTGATGGTGGCGGCGGTGGCGGTGGTGGGCGTCGGCACCTTCGGCGGGTCCGGCGCCAGCCTGGCGAACTGGGAGCCCTGGTTCGCTCCCGGCCGGAGCGCCTGGAGCGGCGTGCTAGCGATGCTGCCGGACGGTAGCTCGATCCTGGTTGACCTGCAGAGGAAAGAGTTTCGCGACGGTGCGGTCTTCGTGGCCAGCACCAGTGACGGGGTGGTTGCCAGGCGAGCCGCCAGGTCCAGCGATGGCCGCCAACTGGTCAGCGATGACGGTCAGTCAGCACCGGTCCGGTGGCAGGGATCGGACGTTATCGGCGAAGTCCGCTGGATGGGGAAGACGCTGTAGCGCGGGGAGGGCCGGTTCCCGGAGTGGCTGCGGCCAGGGCTCGTTCGTTGCTGGTCCGGGGCCCGGACTGTCAGATGCCGAGACCCATGACTCATCAGGGCTCCCCCGCCCGTTTCGAAACGGGACTTTGACGCTATCGATTGACCAAGCTATTCGACCACTAGAATTCCATGGATCCAACGACTGTGCCGTGAGCAGGCCTTCCACGCTTGGGATTTGGCGACGTGCGGTAGCTGAAGAACAGTACACGCATCGATTGTCGGACCAGAACCGCTTCCGTCCCCGTCAACCTGACAACGCCCTTGAAGGGCCCTTCAGGGCGGACACTGGTCACGAATCAGGCGTCTGCCGCCATTCCCATCGAGTTGTTCCCATACGAAAGACTCGCAAGTGATAGCCATCGGGCTCCGAGTATCCCAGCTTTCGGAGTCGGCCCGCAATTTCCTTGAACGCGGCGGCTCCGGAGTCTTCGTAGACTGCGACTTCGTCGAGGAATCTCCCCCCCTCCGTGGCCGTTGCCACCCACCTTAGCGACTGGCTCTCTTGGTCCAGCCGAACCTCAACTCGGATGCTCACGCATTCCCCCTCATTCGCTCTGGCTCCTCGAGCGAAGTCTATCGGCCATCATGGCATGACCCAAGCCACCCACGCTTGGAGCCAACCGGCGCAATGCTCGCCTGACCGCGCCAACTCCCTCCAAATTGCGTCCACCTCGATCCTCAGGCAGTCTGTGTTCCGGTAAAGAAAGTCATGAACAACGCCGGCGATAGCCACCTTGGACCACCTCACGAACCCTCGCAGCTTCGTTGGTATCGAACTGTAGTCCGTCACGAATCCGGCGTTGACGAAGTCCGGTCACCCTGAGAGGGGCCATCAGTTTGCGGTCGCCACCTGGCAGGCGTTCTACCCTGAGCGGATATTCTGGGTCAACTTCGCTGTTCACGATGTTCTCCTTGGTGCCTTACGACATCCAGTCAGCTCGGACGGCCCGAGTCAGAACCGCGCTTCGGCGGCATCCGACTCGCGCTCTCCATTTGCTGAGACGGCTAACAGCGGAGAACCGGACAGACCGTGTGCCGAATCTCGGCTGCGTGGTCTCGGAGACCTCGGCTGGTACCGCCCCCTCGGCCGTGCGCGTTCTGCCACTCGTCCCGCTAGCACAGCTCGCGGGCTAGGACAGCGCGCGAGAACCCGCCCTGCCGCAGCCAGCGCACCGTCTCCGGTTTCGGCAGGCGGAGCCGGGTCCGCACTCGCCCGTCGTGCCGGAACCAGGCCCGCTGTGTGTCGGCTGTGTGCAGCCGGTAGGTCTTGGACCGTCGCTACTAGGGGCGATGTCACTCTTTGCCAGGCGCTCTCGTTAGCGGGCTTCCCGAAACTGGCCCCGATGCAGTGCCATCGCAAGCCCGTGTGATTGCACTTGCCAGTCTAGAAGCACCGTGGAACTGCCGCCGAGTTAGGCAAGTGGGCGCGATCGACAGTGCTAGCCTGGGGGCCGAAGCCAGCCGGAGGGAAGTTGCGCCTCGTCGCACGCGCTGGCGGTGCGAGGGATCTGTGCTTTGATCAGAAGCGGGCGATGATCAGAGCTTGAATGACCAAGACTCCGAACCAGTGCATCGAGTCAAGGACGGTTAGTTTCGCCTTGGCTCCTTGGAAGGCGTTGTTCGTGGCCATGCTCGTCACGACAAAGCCCAGCCAGAAGATGGCGGCCGATTTGATGGCGTATAGCGAATTCACGGCTTCCGGAGCTTGCTGCGCGAAGTACCAGTCCAACACGGAGCCCATAACCAGCAGCGACACGAAACTGGTGACGAACGGAAGCGCCGAGCTCCCTTTGGCGGCCTCCTGGGAGTTGCCGATGGCATCCAGCCAATGCTTGCCTAGCAGCGTGTAGTACATCAAGCCGAATGCAAATCCTGCAATGGTTCCCAACAGGACGCCTCCGAGGTCGAGGACGCCCACGAGATTGATACTTG
>MKWU01002238.1_pt1 | contig 29801 bp, 25 predicted proteins | sample 809101 | NCBI WGS metagenome assembly MKWU01 (sample SAMN05860141, study PRJNA318959) | sponge metagenome | host: Aplysina aerophoba | place: Slovenia: Piran, Adriatic Sea, Gulf of Piran | collected 2013-05-07
TGGGCATTCCGGGTTCGCGCAACGCCAGCGGCGCTGGTGCCACACCAACCGCACCGGCCGCCCCAACGCCGCGAGGTCCACCAACTCAACCAGCGCTTCTCACCATCAGACCACAACCGCCCGCCACAAGCCCCACAGTCCGGTCTCGAAGCCCGTCGCCGGACATGCACCCGCAACAGCAAACCCACCTCGTCGTCAACACCGACCACCTCCACATCGCCCAACCCAACCAACAACTCACACACACGCGTACGGTCAACGACCACACCGATCCTCCAGATTCTCGTTGCGAACAACACCGATACCGGAGGATCCCGCCCCTTCAGGCACGGACCCTCACCCCACCCACCCCGACCTCAAACGCGAAGAGCCCAAAAAACCGGGTGACGCAGGAGTTGCAACCGGAGCCGGCACACGTTACCCTCTCGCGCAAGCAGCTTGCACTGGAACCAAAAGGAAACTTATGAGTACCCGTTCAGCTGCTGCTGGCATTCTGGCACTTGTCGTGCTTGCCAGCACCGTGACCGCCGCAACGGTCACCGACACCCAACCCGCGTCCGCCCATGTGGCATATACGCAGAACTGCTGGTGGGAAACGTCAACCAACTACACAATTATTCGCTACGATTGGAGTGTCGACGGAATGTATTGGCACGATTTCGGCAATGGCGAAGGCGAATACCGGTACGGCGCTCCAGTATGGGGTTACGAACGTTACCGGCGCTGTGGCCCCCGTGTACTGCGTCCCCACACCCACAACCCATGGGCCCCATTTTTCATATGCGGTCTCATCGGCATAGCCAATCAGCCCGCCGGTCTTGTTTGTGGTGCCTCGGCAATCAAAGCCAGCGAAGGGCACTAGCACTAGTCGGCGATCAACCGATCGTGCTTTCGACGGATGACCCAAGACATGACCAAAATCCAAGTAAGCACAATTGCGACAGTCACGACAGTGAAGAAGAACACTGGCGAGACCGATGCACCACGCCACAGTAGCCAGCTATAGGCGACAGCGAAGAATACGGGCACTCCGGTACACCTCCGTGCCCAGAAAAAGGTCATCTCTGACAGCCAGAATCGCCGTAGACGTGTAGGTTCATCGCCGCGTGAGTCGGTCATGGGTTGATTGTATCCACACCCGATGTGCGACAACAGGCTGTTGCACAGAAAAGCCGTGCGGCAGGGCCGTTCGTAACCGTTGCAAGCTGCTGACGGACCTGCCGCACACCACCAAAATACGGAAGACAGAACATCGAGGCAAGACGTGACGAAAATATCAAGCAGACTCTGGAGCGTTATCGGCTTGGTGTTGTCGGCAGTGTTCCTCGTGAGTGCATGCACGAGTGAACGAAACACCGCTGAATGCGCTGAATTGGCGGAGGTGCAGGCTCACGCCGAGAGCGCGTGGGGCGAAGCGCTGCAGGCCCACAACGCTGCGCACACCGAAGGCCACGCGCACGGCAGCCACGACGAGTTGGTCGCTCTGCGAGCGGGTGTCATCATCGCTGAAGCCGAGGTCAGACGGGTTTGTGGATAGTGGGCACCCGGGCCGAGTGGGGGGTGCCGTTGATCACCGCTGCGGGACAGGCAGTGATATCCATGTCGAACACCTCAACCCTAGCAACCCCGACGCCTCGTGGGACAACATCGTCTACCGCTTCTCCCCCTAACCGAGGCGACAGAAGCCGCGGAGGGCCACTGGAACTAGTCGGCGGTCAACCCATTGCGCTTGCGGCGTTTGGCCCGCGTCAATTCTGGTGTGCGGGGGTCTCCCATGGGTTGACTAGATTTACCCCCATGCCCTGCAAGTCCTTGATGTTGCGTGTTGCCACCGCCATGCCGCGCGACCGGGCGATAGCTGCGATCTGCGCATCGGCTTGGGCGGCTGGCCGACCAATTGCGCGTCGCTCCGAAGCAATAGTTGCGTAGGCATGTGCCGCAGCGCTGTCGAAGGGGAGAATGTGACCCGCGAGATCCTCACGAAGCATCAGATCAACTGCCGCAGCCAACATTTTCCGGCGACGGCCCGCTGGTAGAATGGCTACTCCATAGCGGAGCTCGGCCTCGCCGATCGCCGTCACAAACAGCGTCGCTGCGTCGTGGTCAGCCACCCAGGCCGCAACAGCCGGATCAGGAGATCGTCGTATCAACTCCGAAACGACGTTGGTGTCAAGGACGATCAACTGTGCCGCTCAATCGAGACGCGGTGGATCTGGCATTGGTGCACGTTGCGGAATCTCCAGTTCGACCCCACCCAAAGGCCCGAATCGGTCGCGAAGTGTCGTTGCGAGATCCGCCGAGTTCGTCTCACGCTCTACGGCCTCGCGGATGATCGAACGCGCTTCTTCCTCCATCGAGCGGCCGCGACTAGCCGCCCGCACACGCAGGCGCGTCTTCACTTCGTCATCAAGATTCCGAATCGTGATACTCGCCATCGTCGATCTCGCCATCGTTCGTAGTTCTTTGGTGCTGTACCTACAACCTACCCAGATAGTGATTGCAATGCAATCACTATCCTAAGCGGAAGCTCTGTGGATAGTGGGCACCCGGGACGGGTGGGGCTAGTAGCGTGGGGGTATGGCTGAGTTTGCTTACTCTGATCTGTTGCCGCTCGGGGCCGACACCACCGAGTATCGGCTGATCTCGGCCGAGGGGATCTCAACGTTCGAGGCCGACGGGCGCACATTCCTGCGAGTGGAGCCCTCAGCGATCCGTCTGCTGACCCGCGCCGCGATGAGCGACATCTCCCACTACCTGCGCACCGAGCACCTCGAGCAGTTGGCCAGCATCCTTGAAGACCCCGAGGCCTCCGGCAACGACATGTTCGTGGCGCACGAACTGCTGCTCAACGCCAACATCGCCGCGGCCGGGGTGCTGCCCATGTGCCAAGACACCGGCACCGCTGTGGTGATAGGCAAGAAGGGCGACCAGGTCGTCACCTACGGAGACGACAGCGAGGCGATCTCTGCGGGAGTGTTCGACACCTACACCGAAACAAATCTGCGTTACTCGCAGTTGGCACCGTTGTCGATGTTCGAGGAGCGCAACACCGATAACAACCTCCCCGCGCAGATCGAGATCTACTCCAAACCTGGAAACAGCTATGAGTTCCTGTTCATGGCCAAAGGTGGAGGATCGGCCAACAAGTCCTTCCTGTTCCAAAAGACCAAGGCCCTGCTCAACGAAGAGTCGCTGCTGGACTTCCTTGACGAGTCGCTGCGAGCCGTCGGCACCTCCGCCTGCCCGCCTTACCACCTCGCTCTCGTGGTCGGCGGCACATCAGCGGAATTCAACCTCAAGACCGCCAAACTGGCCTCAGCGCACTACCTCGACACGCTGCCGACCTCAGGCAACGCCGAAACCGGCCACGGCTACCGCGACCTCGAATGGGAGAACAAGGTCCTGGAGCAGACCCGCGAGTTCGGTATCGGAGCGCAATTCGGTGGGAAGTACTTCTGCCACGACGTACGCGTGATCCGGCTCCCCCGCCACGGTGCCTCCAACCCGGTCGGAATCGCCGTCAGCTGCTCGGCCGACCGCCAGGCCAAGGCCAAAATCACCGCTGAGGGGATCTTTCTCGAACAACTCGAGACCGACCCGGCCCGGTTCCTTCCCGACGCAGCCGCCGACGACCTGTCGAGCGAGGTCGTCACCATCGATCTCGACCAGCCGATGGACGATATCCGCAACCAGCTGACCCGCCACCCGGTCAAGACCCGGCTGTCGCTGAACGGCACACTTGTGGTCGGCCGCGACATCGCCCACGCCAAGATCACCGAGAGGCTCGACCGCGGCGAACCGATGCCCCAATACCTCCGCGACCATGCGATCTACTATGCCGGGCCGGCAAAAACGCCGACGGGTTACGCCTCAGGCTCCTTCGGGCCCACGACCGCGGGCCGCATGGACTCCTACGTTGGCGATTTCCAAGCACAGGGCGGTTCGATGGTGATGCTGGCCAAGGGCAACCGCTCCCGCGAGGTGACGGAGGCATGCGCCCGCTACGGCGGGTTCTACCTGGGCTCGATCGGCGGCCCCGCGGCCCGCTTGGCCCAAGACTCCATCCGCTCTGTGGAAGTGCTCGAATACCCCGAACTGGGAATGGAAGCGATCTGGAAGATCAAGGTCGAGGACTTCCCAGCTTTCATCGTCATCGACGACAAGGGCAACGACTTCTACTCCGAAGTCAGCACCCCCGTGAGGCTCCGCTAACCCCCAAAACGCCAGAAGCTGGCGCTTGAGTGCCAAGCACCGTCCTCTCCCTGAAGGAACGCTAGGATGGCCACGGCGTCGAGAAACCTGCTCACGCTTGGTCCTCCCGTTTTATTGTACCACGGCAGGCGAATCAGCGGACGTCTATCAGCAGTGACTTGATCGAGCGGCCCACGACACCGTGCCGGTCGTACAGTTGCGCATCGGTCTGGCCGATGCCGCGCCGAGCGGTGCGCACCACCGCTGACGAGCCGACCCAGTCGCCTTCGGGCAGCCTTGACACGGCGATGTTGAGGTCGGGGTTCACCGACAGATACCTGCGATGGTCCAGGATCGAGTTGGCGCTCGGGATCATGTCGGCAACCGCGGCGAGCCGGACCAGCGCAGTGTTCTCCTCGCCCGCGACGAACGGGCGCTCGAGCCGAGCCCAACTCAACGCCTGTCCCGCGGCGAAGTTCTCTCTGTGCATCGTGAAGTTCCGCACAAAGTCGAAGCCAGCGAAGATCTTTGTCAACTCGGGTACCTCCTCGGGTTGTTTGGGAGGCAGGTCTTCGGGGCGCGGACCCACCCAGATCGTCTCGGATGCAAGGTTCTCATCAACACGGATCCGGGTTGCCGTAGCACGGGCCACCACCTCGCCCGCCACGTTGTAGGAAGCCTCCAACGACTGCACGCGGCGGCCGTTGCGCACAACCTCGACATCGACTCTGGTCGGCCCCATCGGCACCCGGCGACTCATGTCGATGCTGATCCGGGTGGTGAACATCTCAGCATCTGATTCGACCCGTTCAATCGCCCTGGCAATGAGCCCCGAGATTGATCCTCCGTGCTGCACCCCGGGGAACCAGGGTCCACAGGCATTCGGTTGCGGGATCAGCCACTCACCGTCGGGCACGAAGATCGCATCGCTCACGCCGCCGCACACTACCGCCGAACCGCCGCCGCCCGAACCCGTGATTCATGCTGGGTGTTGTGCAGGCTGAATGTTGTGGTTCTCTGTTTGGTTGTGGTCGGTTGGTGTTGCAGTGTAGGCGGCTTCGTACTCGTCGGGTACTCGTCGGGTGAGAGGTCGTTGAGGTATCGGTGGATGCACACTGTGTTGTACCGGTGCATCCAGCCGAGGGTGGTGAGTTCGATGTCGTCGATGGTCCGCCACGGCCCTTGGCCGGGACCGCGGATCAGTTCGGTTTGGTAGCAGGCCCACAGAGCCTGATCGTCAGTCGCTGAGCACGCGGACGGGGCAACAGGGACCCGACGCCCGCGCCAACCGCGCGTCGCAAGTCAGCAGTTCGCAGTCGAGGGATTCCGCCAAGGCCACATACGTGGCGTCATAGGGGGTGACGGTCGACCGCAACTCATAGGCGCGCCGCAGAAACAGCCACGTGGGGTAGCGCCGGAAGGGAAGCGCAGCGAGAATGTCGACAGCGGCCGCGAAGCGATCCTCGGTGATGTCTTGGGCAATCCATCTCTTTCTCAGAACGGATGCGGTCTCAACGTCAATCAAGTCCGGGACGAAGGCTTGGCCCGCATCAGAGAGAGCACTTCGGGCTTTCCTGCCGCTGGGGCCGTCGTCTACAAGAAAGTTGGCCAGTACTGACGCATCGATGACGATCAACGCTCACCCCGAACCTCTTCAAGATCGGCGACTGCCTGTTCAAACCCGACGGTTCCGCCCGACATCCGCTTGATTCGGTCAATGACCTCGTCCAGGGTCGGGGTCTGGGCCAACCGTGTGAGTTCGGTCGTCAGGTAGTGCTGCAGAGACACGCTGGCAGAACGAGCCTGTTCAGTGAGCTTTCGGTGGACTTCTTCTGGCAAGTCTCGGATCAAAACGTTCGTCATGCTTGCATTATGCAAGCAATTTCCCGGTTCCGCAATAGCAATGCGCTACAGATGCGCGTTGATCCAGGCGACCACCCGGTCGATGACTTCGGGGCCACTGGGCTCGTTGAACACCTCATGGCGGAACCCCGGATAGACGATCCGCTCCGCGTTGGGCAGCGTCTCGAAGATCTCCGAGGTCTCCGTGGGCACCAGAGCATCAGCGCCGCCATGCACCACCAGCGTCGGCATCGTCACGCGCTCGATGCCCGCCCGCGCCTGCGAGATCGCCCGCAGGATCTCCATGCCCATGCGTGCAGTCGGATTCGGCACCCGCAGCGGATCGGCGTAGAAGACCTCTCCGACCCTGGGGTCCGACGACAGCAACGAGGGGTCGCCCTCGTCCCTTATCTCCAACCTCGGTAGCAGCCGGCCCAGCAGCGGCGCAGCAATTCGCAGATGAAGCGGCAGCTCGGCTCCGAGCGCCGGACCCGACAGCACCAACAGATCCGGCTGGGGCCGCTCGTCTACGACATAACGGGTAGCCATCAACCCGCCGAGCGAATGGCCCAACAGAACCGTCGGCAAACCGAGCTTGCGAACCTCGAACAGTTGGTCCGCAACATCGTCGGAGAACTGCGACCACCAGTCACAGTGCCCCCGCCGACCTCCGCTGCGACCGTAGCCGCGGTGATCAATAGCAACCGTGTCGAACCCGGCCGCGGCGAGACGCTGGCCCACATGCCCGTAGCGGCCGCTGTGCTCCGCTATCCCGTGCAGCAACAGGACCGCGGCCCGCGCCGGGTTGTCGGCCCGCCAACGGCGACGCATTTGAATCAGACCGTCGCGGGTGGTTCCGTAATCGATGGTGGACTGCACAGGACCTCTCAGTGTTCAGGACTCGGGATCGCCGCGCCAAGGCGGAGTACGAGGGGGATCGAACTGGACCTTGACATCCTCGCCGCGGATCGCCGCGAAGGCGTGGTCAGCCCACCAGTCGGGGTTGACGGTAGCCTCGGGAAGGGCGTCACGGGCGAAGAACCCGACGTCGGAACATTCAAGGGGATGCGGCCGCATCTCTCCCCCGGTGGCACGGCAGTGGAACACCAGCGACACCAGCGGAATCCGCGTGAACCCGCGGCGCTGCCCGTCGAGGATCGAAATCGGACGGACCACCTCGCACTCGATCCCGGTCTCCTCATAGACCTCCTTGACCACGATCTCCGCCGGCGAGTAGCCGACATCGGCCCAGCCGGTCGGGTAGAGCCAGACCCCCGAATCGGCCCGCTTGATCAACAGCAGTTCGTTGCGCTCGTTGCCGACCACAGCACCGATGGTGATCTTCGGCGTGACGTACCCCGCTACGCCGGAACCCACCCGGTCGAGCCACTCCTGGACCTGCTCCTCAGGGTGAAAACCGCCTTCCACATGGGAACGAATATCCGCCGCCACAGCCAGAACCTCTTCGAACCGCTCCCGTTCATAGAGGTTGTCGGTGAACCCCAAGCCGGTCCGAGCCGTTGCCGACAGTGCCTCTGCCCAGCGCAGCAGCACCCGTTCGTTGGCTCGGCGGACACTCACGCCACAACTCTACGCATCTGAGGCGATGGCGGTCAGGACGGCGATCTCGATCTCGCCGAGATAGCTCTCGTCGAGGATCTTCTGGCCGTCGGGACCGCGCACATAGAACGAGTCGACGACATCGTCGCCGAGGGTCTGCACCTTGGCGGTACGGATATCGAGGTCAAGATCATCGAGCGCCCTAGTGATGCGGTAGAGCAGGCCGATCGAGTCGGGGCATCGAACTTCGATAACGGTCGCGTCCGGGGCGAGACCGTTGTCAATCAACACCTCCGGGGTCGACGGACGGGCCGTGGTAACGCGCTGGAAACGGTAGGTACGGGCCCTCTGCAGCAGCCTGGCCCGCACAGCCAGGCCCCCGGCGAGCGACAGGCGGACATCGTCCTGCACGCGTTCTGGGCGTTCGTCGAGACCCACGCCGCCGCCGACACGCAGCACCTCCAACGACATCGAGCCCTCCGTGTGGAGCCGGGCCCTCAGGATCTCGACGCCGTGCAGCGCCAACGCTCCGGCCACCCGTGAGAACACACCGGGACGGTCCGCGGTGATTACCGTTAGTTCGTGGCCGTCGAGTCGCACAAGCTCCTCACCGCGTGCCAGCAGTTCGTAGTGCTCCTCGGTCGGGAACTGCGCGGTGAGCATGGTCCCGCCGGTCCGCAGGAAATGCGCGGTCCGGTTCACCAGCCTCTTGACCAACTCCGCTTTCCAACCACCCCAGGCGGCCTTGCTGGTCGCGATCGAATCAGCCTCTGTGAGCGCCCCGAGCAACTCCAAAGTCCCCACAGAGTCGATCTGTTCAGCGACGAAACGGATCGTCTCCTCGGCATCGAGATCACGCCGCGACGCCACATCGGGCAACAGCAGGTGATGCCGCACCAACACGCCCAACGTCTCGATGTCGGCCGGCGGGTAACCCATGCGAGTGGCGATGCTCCGGGCCAGCCCCACCCCGACCTCGCTGTGGTCGCCGGGGTAGCCCTTGCCGATGTCGTGCAGCAGCCCACCGAGCACCAACAAGTCGGGACGCTCCACACGATCAGCGATCGCAGCCGCCTCGGCCGCGGCCTCCAGCAAATGGCGATCAACGGTGAAGCGATGGTACACGTTGCGTTGTGGGCGGCTCCGGTTGGGAGTCCACTCCGGGAACAGGCGGGATATCAGGTCGACCTGGTCGAGGGCTTCGATGACCCGGATCGCCTCGTAGCCCAGAAGCAGCAGGTCGACGAATATCTCGCGTGCCTCGTCGGGCCAACGGTCAGGCATCGGGGGAGTCTCAACGGCGAGCCTGTCGAGCACATCACGCTCAATGAATGCGTCTTCGGTGGCGGCGATGTAGGCGACGCGCAGCGGCAGCACCGGATCAACCGAAACCGGGGCATCCGCACAGAAGCGCAGCGTCTCATCGACGATCTCGATGCCGTGGCCGAACTCGCGCACCCGCGGCCGCCAGCGGCGCCGGGTCGAGCGGACATGGATGCGGTGCATCACTGCGTCCATGTTCCAGGCGACCGACCGGGCCGCCGAGGCCACCGCGGCCATCAACTCGTCGGCATCGGCGTAGCCGAGCGCGGCCGACACCTCATCCTGGTCCTGCAACAGCAGCCGGTTGCCGGACTGCCCGCTGAGCCTGTGAAGTTCGATGCGCGCCGACAGCAGGACCCGGTGCGGTTCGATCAGCTCACTGCGTTCGGTCGCTTCCAACAGCCCCTGGTCGGCCTGATCGATCCAGTGCAGGGAGTCGAGGTCGCGCAGCCCACCGCGTGCCAGCTTCAGGTCGGGTTCCAGCAGGAACGCCACCTCACCGGCGGCATCGTGGCGTTCACGGACCGACTCGACGAGCGCTCCGAGCATCTTGTCGGCGTTGTTGCGCCACAGATCATGCGATTTCTTTGCCAGTTCGTCCACCAGACGTGCCTCGCCGCCGATGAGGCGGATGTCGAGCAGTGAAGTGGCCGTGTCGAGGTCTTCGGCAGCCAGGTCGATCGCTTCGTCGATGGTCCTGACCGCGTGGCCGAGCTTGATCCCGCTGTCCCAGATCGGGTACCAGATACGCTCGGCGACCTCAGCCACATGGCCCGAGTCGTTGTGCACCAACAGCAAGTCGAGGTCGCTTCCGACACTCAGCGAACCCCGCCCGTAGCCTCCCACCGCCGCCAGCGCCACGCCTCGGACTTCCTCCACGCCGTCCACGACCGACTCCAGCCAGGCGTCTATCTCCGCTGTGTAGGCACGTGACAGGTCGGTGCCCACCAGGCTCCGATCGGCGAGAAGCGCTGAGGTTGCGGGGACTGCTCTCATGGGGCTCTCTGTGGTGGCCGGGCACCGCCAACTCTACCGACCGAAGTTCGCGCAGGTTGATCCGAAATCTGCGCGTTCTGCCACATACAGTGTGGTTAATCGCGCAGATTTGGCTGTGACCACCGGGAGAACCGGTGGATCCAAGACAAGACACTTCGCTGACCCAGGGTCGAGGTCAGTACGGCCACTCCCGTGTATTGTGACCGAATATCCGGGTCAGGGGATACAGCTTGAGCGTCAGAGCGCCCTTGATGACGACATTGCGCACGAACCAGCCGACCTGGAGCGCCTGGCGCAGCAAGTTGGTGACCGACGCGGCTTTCGACAGCGGTTGGCGCCGGTACTCCGCCAACGACCCCGAGCGGCCGACGTAGCGCCAGCGGCCCGACACGAAGGTGGCGCTCAGCAACGCCAGCGTAACGCCGATCGAACTGAACGAGTCATGGATCAGCATGGTGCCACCGTCTGGTACTCGGTCACCCCAGTCGACGATGTCTCTCCGTGCCGGTCCGAAACGGTGCGCGCCGTCGATGTAGAGAAGGTCGATGTCGTCGCCCACGTCACCGAGGGCGCCGGCGGACGTCTTGCGGATGTGCTTGACACGCTGCGCGACACCGGCCTGTTGGAGGTTGGCGGTGAAGGCGGCGTGATCGGCGTCTCCGAGTTGTTGATCGGGCGCTATCTCCTGGGGGCCGCGGTCACCGCCACCGTGCGGGTCGATCGACACGATCCCGACACCAGCGGGTGCGGCATTGGCGAGAACGATCAGCGAACGGCCGTGGAAACTCCCGATCTCAACGATCTGGGCGCCTGGTTGAAGTTCCCATGCGCGTTCATGGAGCCGCCGGGCCTGCTCATCGGTCAACCAACCCTCAACATCGGCGATTCCGGCCAACACGTCTGGGAAGGGTTTGCGGACAGACACCGTTGGCGATCCTACCGGGAGGCTTGCGGGGCCGGCTTGCGCCCCACGCACACCGGAGTTACCGCACCGGCCATGCACCCCACCCACACCGGAGTCGCCGCACCGGCCTTGCGCCCCACGCACACTGGAGTCGGCGCGGATACGGTTATTGACATGGAGGCGATTCGTACGGGCCGACGCGGCGGTGCTGACCGGACGCGGATCGGTGCTGACGTCGGGGGCACGTTCACCGACATCGTCATCCAGACCGCTGACGGCGCGCTCCACTCCACCAAGGTCCTGACCACCTACGATGCCCCTGAGCAGGGGATACTCGCCGGAATCGAGCAGCTGAGCCGGGCCACGGGCACAGATCTCGGTGAGGTCGACCAGATCATCCACGGCACCACGCTGGCCACCAACGCCCTCATCGAGCGACGCGGGGCCAAGACCGCTCTGGTGACCACTGCGGGGTTCCGAGACGTGATCGAGACCGGCACCGAGAGCCGTTTCGAGCAGTACGACCTCAACATCGTGCTGCCGGAGCCACTCATCGAGCGCAAGGACCGGTACGTCGTCACCGAACGGCTCAACGCCCGTGGCGAGGTCCTCGTCGACTTCGACGACGACGGCGCAAGGTCGCTGGTCGAACATCTCGGCGAGCAGGGTTACGAGTCCGTGGCCGTCGGTTTTCTGCACAGCTACCGCAACGGGGGCCACGAGCAGCGCTTCCGCAGCCTGCTGACCGAGGCGCTGGGCGACGTCTCGGTGTCGATCAGCAGCGAGGTCTCCCCGCAGATGCGCGAGTACGAACGCTTCAACACCGTGTGTGCCAACGCCTACGTGCAGCCGTTGATGGCGTCGTACCTGTTGGCGCTGCGCGACCAGCTCAGCGCTGTCGGCGCCGACTGTCCGCTGTATCTGATCCATTCCGGCGGTGGTCTGATGAGCGTCGAGAGCGCAGCGGAGTTTCCGGTGCGGCTGATCGAGTCGGGGCCGGCCGGCGGAGCGATCTTCGCCGCTGACCTCGCCGCCCGCTACGGACGCGACCGGGTCCTCTCCTATGACATGGGCGGGACCACCGCCAAGATCTCTTTGATCGAGGATTTCGCTCCCCGCACCGCCAAGGTGTTCGAGGTCGACCGCCGCTCCCGGTTCAAGAAGGGCAGCGGGATGCCCATCTCCATCCCGGTCATCGAGATGATCGAGATCGGTGCCGGTGGCGGCTCAATCGCCCGGGTTGACGCCTTGGGGCAGATTCGGGTGGGTCCGCACAGTTCCGGCAGCAATCCGGGACCGGCCGCCTATGGCCGCGGTGGCACCGACCCGACCGTCACCGACGCCAACCTTGCTCTCGGCCGCCTTCATCCCGACACTTTCGGAGCAGCCGACATCGACCTCAAGGCCGAACTGGCCGCCGAGGCCCTCTCTTCGGGTGTCGGCGAGCCGCTGGGACTGGACGCCGACACCGCTGCGATCGGCATCTCTGAGGTCGTCGACGAGAACATGACCAACGCGGCCCGGGTCCATGCGGTGGAGGGGGGCCGCGACCTAGCCGGGTTCACGATGATCGCTTTCGGCGGCGGCGCCCCCCTCCATGCTTCCCGACTGATCGACAAGCTCGGCCTCACCGAACTGATCGTTCCCAGCGGCGCAGGGGTCGGGTCGGCCATCGGCTTCTTGCGGGCGCCCTTCGCATATGAGGCGATCCGCAGCTTCTACACGACCACCGACGACTTCGACTTTGTGGGTGCCAACGCGGTGCTCGCCGAGTTGACAGCCGAGGCCGAGTCGTTTGTGCGGATGGGCACCGCCACGGACTGGTCGGGTCAACCCGAGACCAACGTCGAGCGCCAGGTGTCGATGCGTTACGCCGGGCAGGGCTGGGAGATCCCGGTCCGCCTCGACCACGGCGATTTCGACGAGTTCGCTGCGGAACTGTTGGCGGCCGAGTTCACCAAGGCATACCTGGAGTTCTTCGGCCGAGCCATCGACGATCTGGCGATCGAGGCGGTCAGTTGGGCGGTGCGGGTCTCGTCACACCAAGAGCCGCCGCCGCTGGTCGACACGATCGAGCCGAGCACCACCGCTGTGTCGGCGGTGCGCCGGGAGATGTACGACCCCGCGCTGGACGCGCGTGCCCCCGCCGGGGTCTTTCAACGCTCGGAGCTCGCCGCTGGGGACCTGGTTGCGGGCCCCGCACTGATCGTCGAGCCGCAGACGACCACCGTGCTCGGCTCGCATCACCGTTGCGTTGTCCAACCCGATGATTCGTTGCACATCACCCGCGCCGGAGGAGAGCTGTGAACCCCCCGGTCTCGCCTAGTTCGAAAGCGCGCCATGAGTCCCAGCCGCCCCGGAGGCGAGCTGTGAGCACCCAAGTCGAGCCGAGACGCGCCATGAGTCCCAGCCGCCCCGGAGGCGAGCTGTGAGGACCGCGGACGTTCGCAACCAGGTCATGTGGAACCGCCTGATCTCGGTCGTCGAGGAACAGGCGCTGACCCTCGTCCGCACCGCTTTCAGCACCTCGGTCCGCGAGGCCGGCGACCTTTCAGCCGGGGTGTTCGACGCCAAGGGGCGCATGATCGCCCAGGCGGTGACCGGCACTCCCGGACATGTCAACACCATGGCTGCGGCACTCGGCCATTTCATAAACGACATCGGCCCCGAGCGAATCTTCGAGGGCGACGTCTACATCACCAACGACCCCTGGAAGGGCACCGGGCACCTGCACGACATCACCGTCGCCACGCCGGTCTTCTACAACAGCGTCCACGTGGGGTTCTTCGCCTCGACGGCCCATGTGGTCGACATCGGCGGCCGCGGCTACGGCCCGGAGGCCAGGGAGGTCTACGAGGAGGGGATCCGGATCCCCATCCTGAAGTGGGTGGAACGCGGGAAACTCAACCGCGACCTCGTCACCGTGGTCGCCCAGAACGTCCGGGAGTCCGACCAGGTCGTGGGCGACATCTTCGGGTTGGCCGCCTGCAACGAATCCGGCAGACGGCGACTCTGCGCCATGTTCGACGAGTTCGGGCTCAGCGACCTCGACGACCTCGCCGAGTTCGTGTTCGACCGCACCCGAAAGGCCACGATAGCAGCGCTCAAGTCGGTGCCCGAGGGTGTCTACACCAACGAGATGACCGTCGACGGATACGATCACACGCTCACGCTGTGCGTCACGGTAACCGTTGCCGCCGACGGCATGCACGCCGACTTCGCTGGCACATCGCCGCTGTCCAAGTTCGGGGTCAACGTGCCCCTCACCTACGCCCAGGCCTATTTCACCTACGGGATGCTCGTGGCGCTGGCACCTGAGCTTCCCAACAACTTCGCCTCTCTGGCGCCGTTCACGGTGAGCGCACCGCCGGGGGTGATCCTCAACGCCCAGCATCCCGACCCGGTGGCCGTGCGCCATGTGATCGGCCACTTCGTGACCGACCTGTGCCTCGGCGCCGTCGCTTCGGCCCTCCCCGACCGCATACCGGCCGAGGGGTCCGGTGCGCTGTGGAACTTCCAGGCGAGTGCCCGTGCCGCCGACGCTGATGATCCCAAGCCGCCCGTGGAGCTGCTGATGTTCAACAGCGGCGGCAGCGGTGCCCGCCCCGGCCTCGACGGACTGACCGCGACCGCCTTCCCGTCGGGTGTGCGCACCATGTCGGTGGAGGCGACCGAGCAGGTCGGGCCGATCATCATTTGGCGAAAGGAGATCCGCAATGACAGCGGCGGTGCCGGACGGCAACGCGGCGGTCTCGGCCAGGTCATCGAGGTCGGGCCGACCGACGGCTACCTCTTCGAGTTCTCAGCGATGTTCGACCGGGTCGCCAACCCGGCCAGGGGCCGCCAAGGCGGCAGCGACGGCGCCGCCGGCGCGGTGTACCTCGACGACGGCAGCGCGTTCCCGACCAAGGGCAAACAGACCGTTCCCGCCGACCGTCGCCTGATCCTTGAGTTGCCCGGGGGCGGCGGCTTCGGCGACCCCGCCGAGCGAGACCCCGCCGCGGTCGCCAACGACCAGCTCCAAGACTACGTGACTGCCGAGAGCAATCCCGGTTCGTCAGACGCCCCCTTGTCTACTGCCTGAGCGTCAACTGCCGAGAGCAATCCCGGTTGGTCAGACGCCCCCTTGTCTACTGCCTGAGCGTCTAATGCCTGAGCGTCTACTGCCTGAGCCGTCGGTTGCGCGCTCGATCCGAGCCACTCGTCGAGCAGGGACTGAGTCGCGGTCGCGGCGGTCCCGTAGCATGTGGACATGCTTGATCCCGTTACCACAGCAGAGGGCCTCGCCGTCGTTCACCTGTTCGCCAAGCGCACCGATAGGGCTGACAACGGCGCTATCGTGGCCGCCGTCGAGGTGGCGCAGGCGGCGGGGGTCCAGGTGGTGGCCGTGGCCGTGCTCGGTCACAAGGCAGAACTGTGTTTCATGGCGCTGCACCGCGAGGGCTGGCCGTTGCGGGACCTGCAGACCGGTCTCGTGAACGCGGGCCTGGAGGTGGTGGACAGCTTCGTATCGATAACCGAACTCTCCGAATACGCCTTGGGGCTCGGCGAAGAGATGCAGAACATGCGTCTCTACCCGGAACTGCCGCCCGCCGGAAAGTCAGCCTGGTGCTTCTACCCGATGACCAAGCGGCGCAACGAGAACCAGAACTGGTATCGCTTGACGTTCGATGAACGCAGGGAGCTCATGTACGAGCACGGCACCTCGGGGCGCAAGTTCGCGGGCCGCATCGTGCAGTTGATCACGGCATCGACCGGGCTCGACGATTGGGAATGGGGAGTCACTCTGTTCGGGACCAACCTAGACGACCTGAAAGACACCGTGTACACGATGCGCTACGACACCGCCTCGGCCGTCTACGCCGAGTTCGGGCCGTTCTACACCGGACTCGTCGGACCCGTCACAGAAATAGTCGACCGCACCCAACCCACTTCCTAGCACCCCAGCGGCCAACAAGACGCCCCCAGTGCACCCCGACCCTACAGAACGGCAACCATTCCTCGAGCTTGATGTCAGCTCCTGGCCCGTCACAAAGGACCCCATCGTTAGAGTCGATCACATGAGCGAGCAGCACCTATTCGTCACATGGTGCCACCCCGAGGGTCTGATCCATCCCGTGGGTCGTCTCACCCGGCGCGTACGTGAGGGGTCACAAGCATTCCAGTTCGTCTACTTCAAGAACGCGGAGCGCTTGACGGAGGAAGGGTTCCCACTGTTGCCGGGCCTACCCGAACTTCACAGGGTCTACGAGGCTGAAGAACTGTTCCCGGTTTTTCGCAAGCGACAGATGCCCCCTCAGCGCCCCGACTACGGCAAGTACTTGGAGAAACTGGGTCTCGATCCAAAGACTGATCCCTTCGAGGTCATGGCCCGCAATGAGGGACGGAAGTTGACCGACCGTATCGAGGTGTTCGCCACGCCGGTCCGCACGGACGGCGGTGAACTCACAACACTGTTCTTTGCGAGAGGCATCCGCCACCGGCCCGGAGCTTCGGAGGCCGTGGCACAACTGAACTTCGGTGATCACCTCGCGCTCGTCGATGACGCCGACAACCAGGTGAATGCCCTTGCCATCCACATCGACACTGCGCACGGCCAACCGATCGGTTGGGTCCCGAACTACCTGGTCAACACGGTTCACGATCTTCGCGAACTTTCGGGTGACGACGCTGTGACCATCTCCGTTGAACACGTCAACCCTCCTGAGGTTGCACCATACATGCGCCTGATCTGCCGCATGTCCTCTCCTTGGCCCGATGGCTACCAGCCCTTCTCTGACCCGGAGTTTCAACCCATCGCTTCGTAGCCGGGCGGTGCAGGACCGAGGCGGAACCGATTGACGGGCCTCGGCGCCCTCGGTGCCGGGTCGGTCAGGGGTCTACATAGACGGTGAGGGATCCGCCCCGGGCGAAGCCGGCGAGTTGCATCCCGGCCCGCTCGGCTGTGGCAACGGCCAACGCGGTCGGGGCGCTCACCGCGACCAGGGCTCGAAAGCCCGCGGCCCAGGCCTTGTGGACCAGCTCGAAACTGGCTCGTCCGCTCACCACCACCGCCGAGCCGCGGGCTGGTAACTGGCCGTCGAACAGCAAACGGCCGACCATCTTGTCGACAGCGTTGTGTCGTCCGATGTCCTCGCGGGTGGTTGTGACCGTGCCGTCGGGGTTGACCACCCCCGCCGCATGCACTGCCCCCGTCTCGCTGAACAGAGCCTGCTGGGTGAGCATCGCCTCGGGAGCGCCCGCGAGAGCATGCCAGTCCAGCGCGGGCCCTGTGACGGGGTCGAGCCTGTCGGCCAACTGGTCGATCTCGTCGGTGCCGCAGAATCCGCATGACGAGGTCGTGGCGGTGAGCCGCGGCACCGGGACGGGTGCCTTGCCTCCCGTGGAGACGCTCACGACGTTGAACTCGCTGGCCAGAGCGGATTCCGTCTCGCAGTACTTGACGGTCAGCACTGGGTGGCCGTCGAGCAGCCCCTCGGTGTGACAGAACCCCGCAGCCAGCTCGAAGTCATGGCCGGGTGTGCGCATCGTGGTTGCCACACGGACACCGTCGAACTCAATCGCCATCGGTTCCTCGGTGGCCAACTCCGCGTTCGACCGCCCGCTGCTTGGCTGTTGAGGCGACCAGGGCCTGACCAGGCGATGCTGACTGCGCGAGCGAGCACTCACGACTCCACGCTACCGACCGCTCGGCTGGGAGCTGGCAGAAACACTGACCAAGCCGCGCGAGTTCAGGCCCAGGCGCCGCGGCGCTCATCGACGCGGGTCAGTTCCGCCCGCAGATGATGCGTGAGCGGCTGGCCCATGGCGGCCATCCACATCTCCGAGACCAGCTGGTCGCCAAAAACCTCGAGACGGCGCCGGACTTCGGTGATGGGTTTGGCCGTGCGCGTCCCCTCCACCCGTTCGGTGCGCAGATCGACGACCAAGGAACCGTCGGTCTCGGTGACCGAGCCGACGTGGATCTCAACCACCCCGGTCGGTTGCGTGAGCACCAGTTCCATGCGCGAGCGGGGTTGCGGCCGGAGATAGCCGACCTCGGAGTGCAGCGGCGCATCGCTGAGCGGGTCGCGGGTGCGCTGGGTCATGGCCAGGAAAGGCTTCCCGATGTGGGAGAACTCAAGGTCTTCGAGGTACGAGAAGTCGGGGACGGTCGGGTAGTGACCGTCCCCAGTTCCTCGCCAGACACCGACCAACGGGGCCAGCGCCTCACATGCCGAATGCAGTTCAGCCCCGCTCATCGACTGGAACTCATCCCCCGGTCGGGGATCAGAAGTCCATGTCGGGCATTGCGGGGCCAGCGGAGTCCTCCGGTGCGTCGGCGATGACGGCCTCTGTGGTGAGGAACAACGCTGCGATCGAAGCGGCGTTCTGCAGAGCCGAACGGGTCACCTTGGCGGCATCGATGATTCCCGCGGCGATCAGGTCGACGTACTCGCCGCTGTCGGCGTCAAGACCGTTGGAGCCTTCAAGGTTGCGCACCTTCTCCACAATGACCCCGCCTTCCATGCCCGCGTTGACCGCGATCTGGTAGAGCGGGCCTTCGAGCGCCTTGGCCACGATCCGCGCACCCACCTGCTCGTCGGGGTCGGCGATGTCGGAGACCGCGCCGCGCACTGCGCTCTGGGCACGGATCAACGTCGTCCCGCCGCCGGCGACTACACCCTCTTCGATGGCGGCCTTGGTGGTCGACACCGCGTCCTCGATGCGGTGCTTCTTCTCTTTGAGCTCGACCTCGGTGGCTGCACCGACCTTGAGCACCGCCACACCGCCGGAGAGCTTCGCACGGCGCTCCTGCAGCTTCTCGCGGTCGTAGTCGGAGTCGGTGTTCTCGATCTCGGCCTGAATCTGGTTGATTCGGCCTGCCACATCGGCCGCGTCGCCTGCGCCTTCGATGACGGTGGTCTCGTCCTTGGTGACCACGATCTTGCGTGCCTCGCCGAGCATGTCTAGGGTCACGCCCTCGAGCTTGAGGCCGACCTCCTCTGAGACGACCTGACCACCGGTGAGGATGGCGATGTCTTGGAGCATGGCCTTGCGGCGTTCACCGAAGCCGGGGGCCTTGACCGACACCGAAGTGAAGGTGCCGCGGATCTTGTTGACCACGAGCGTGGCGAGCGCCTCGCCCTCAACGTCCTCGGCGATGATCAGCAGCGGACGGCTCGACTGCATCACCTTCTCGAGCACGGGCACGAGATCGCGCACAGCGGAGATCTTCGAGCCGACGAGCAGGATGTAGGGGTTGTCGAGCACCGCTTCCATGCGCTCGGTGTCGGTGACGCTGTAGGGCGAGATGTAGCCCTTGTCAAAGCGCATGCCCTCAACGAAGTCGAGGTCGAGGCCGAAGGTCTGGCCCTCCTCGACGGTGATCACGCCGTCCTTGCCGACGCTGTCGATGGCATCGGCGATCGTGGCACCGATCTCCGGGTCAGCCGAGGAGATGGCGGCGACATTGGCGATCTGCTCCTTGTCGTCGGACACATCGTGGGCGTTGTCGGCGATCGATGCAACCGCCACCTCGACGGCCTGCTCGATGCCGCGCTTGACAGACATCGGGTTGGCACCTGCTGCGACGTTGCGCAGTCCCTCTCGGACCATCGACCAGGCCAAGACGGTGGCGGTGGTGGTTCCGTCGCCTGCCACATCGTCGGTCTTCTTGGCGACCTCTTTGACCAGCTCGGCCCCGATGCGTTCGTTGGGGTCTTCGAGCTCAATCTCCTTGGCGATCGAGACCCCGTCGTTGGTGATCGTGGGGGCACCCCACTTCTTTTCGAGCACCACGTTGCGACCCTTGGGGCCGAGGGTGACTCGGACTGCGTCGGCGAGTTGGTTCATCCCCGCTTCGAGCCCACGTCGGGCTTGTTCGTCGAATTGAATGGTCTTGGCCACTGTTCCTCCGGATTGGTTGCTGGCAGACAGATCATCGCTGGCACTCTCGTGCCGCGAGTGCCAATTCAATCGGGGGCACGCCGAAATCGCAACTACCGAGGCGGTGATTTATCCGCCTGCTACGGCAGGCACGATGCTCAGCGTGTCTCCCGCCGCCACCGCGGTGGAGAGCCCGTCGAGGAACCGGACGTCTTCGTCACTGACGAACAGGTTCACGAAGCGGCGCAATTCGCCAGAATCGTCGAGGATGCGCTCCTTGAACCCTGGATGCGAGCTTTCGAGGCTGGCGAGCACCTCCGCCACGGTGTCGCCTTCGACCGGTATCTCAGATTCGCCTGCGGTGAGGGCCCGCAGTGTGGTTGGGACTCGAACGATGACGCTCATGGTGTTGCCTCTTTCTCGCTGCTGCGCATTTTCCGGGGTGCCTGCACGCCCGAGAACAATTCCCGACCGAGGCTATCGGGAATTGATCCTGATTGCGCGTGCCCGGGCGCTTCGGGCATCGGTGCAGTACGCTGGTCCCATGAACAAATCGAATGAAGCGGATCGGATACCGTTCCCTGCGGTCGTCGTGATCGCCGCGCTGGCTGTCTTCGGGATGGTCACACTTGTCCAGTGGTTGGTCGGATCATTCGCCGGGATCCTCAGGTTCGGTCTGTTCCTGGTGATTATCGTGGCGGCCGGCAGTTGGGTCGTCAGCGCCAAGGGGAAGCGCTGAGCCACTCACGGGCTGCCGTCTCCACACAGCCGAGGGTGTCTTTGAGGGCGCGTTCCTCACCGTAGGTCGCAGTCAGGTCCACTGTCGGGATCGTGTCGGCCACATCAGCGGTCGCCTGCCCGACGATGGCGAGCACCGGCACGTCGGCATGCCGTGCCAGTTCCGCAACGCCTCCCACGACCTTTCCGTCGAACGACGTGGCGTCGAGGCGGCCCTCGCCGGTGACCACTAGGTCAACGTTTTCCATCCGCTCGTAGAGGCCCACGGAGTCGGCAACCAACTCGAAGCCGTCGCACAGTTCTGCGCCGACCGCGAGCAGTCCGCCGCCGAGACCACCGGCTGCACCGCTGCGGGGCACATCGGTCACGTCGACGCCGTGCTCGGATCGATAGACCTGAGCCAAGCGGACGAGACGTCCCGCCAGCAGGGCGACCTCCGCCTCAGACGCCCCTTTCTGGGGACCGAACACCGCCGCAGCGTCGCAGAACTTGGTCCGCACATCGGCCGCGACCTCGATATCGACCCCGCGGTAACGAGCCAGAGGCGCCATCGCCTCGAGCGCACCCAAGCCGCCGTCAGTGGTCGCCGATCCTCCCAACCCGACAATGATCTTTCTTGCCCCGCAGCTGGCGGCCGTGGAGATCAACTCACCGGTGCCCGCGGTCGTGGCTTGGACCGCATCGTTGAATTCCGGCCCGCCCACCAGACTCAACCCCGACGCCCGAGCCGTCTCGATGACCGCCAGCTCGGCGTCGAGACGCCACTCGGCCTGCACAACTGAGCGGTCGGGCCCGGTGACGGCGGTGGTTCGGTTCGCACCGCCGAACGCTTCGAGGGTGCCTTCGCCACCGTCGGCCATGGGCTGGACGACACAGTGCCAGCCTTGCGCTGAAGCCGCTGCGGCGACCGCGGCTGCTACGTCGGTTGCGCTCGCCGTTCCACGGAATTTGTCGGGGCAGGCCAGAACGCGCACAACCCAGTTTGGCCCATCATCTGTGGGCGCGTCTCGTCCGGCGGGTTCCGCCGGTCAGCGAGTCGCCCCTGGCGTCAGCGGTGGTCAGCGCAGCGCACACCAGCAAGCGTCAGCCGGGGTCAGCCGAGTACTTGGTCGCCTCCGAGCACGACGTAGATGTGGTAGCCGGCCGTGTCTTCCCGGTGCGTCTCAGAGACCAGGGTGAGCGGATCAGCGGGTGCCGCCTCAATGACGGACGGCGACCCGTTCAGAGCCACTGCAACCAGTTCGGCCTCATCGGCGTATCCGGGCGTGTAGTAGACCCGGCTGGAATCGTAGTTCGTATCGGCGTTGGCGGCGATCGACACGTACCCGGCGGTCTTGAGGTGATTCGAACGCCTTCCCGCCAAGCCATTCTCAGCACGGCCGTTGAGGACTGCTACTTTCACCGAGTTCGGCGGATCGACGACCACGGGAGCAGCTGTGGTCGTCGTTGAGGTCGTCTCTCCGGTCACATCGTTCTCCTCGGTTCCGCGAGCGGTGGTGACCGTGGTCTCCTCGGTCACGCCGCTTTCGCTCTCCTCAGGCGGCGGGTCGGTTTCAGCGGCGGTTTCGTCACCGTCGAATCCCTGCCACAACAGCAGCACACCGATGACGATGGCCACGACGATCAGTATCCCGCCTCTTGCGGCGGCGGTCGCGGTGGACCGTGCGAAAGAGTTGTCGGATGCGGCATAACGCCCGGGTGCTGTCATCGGCTCTGCTCCTCGTGGTGAACCTCAAGTATGCCTCAGCTTGGCAGATCAGAACGCGCAATGGGAGTTGGGAGCAAAATATTCGGCGCTGATCAGCGCGACCGGCTCTACGCTGAGGAAACGCCCGAGTAGCTCAGTCGGTAGAGCAGCTGTCTTGTAAACAGCAGGTCGCAGGTTCGACTCCTGTCTCGGGCTCAGGGGTCTGCGGCCGAGGGTTCAGATCAACCCCAGCTCGCGCACGGTTTCGCGTTCTTCGGCCAACTCGGCGACCGACGCATCGATCCGGCGCCGCGAGAACTCGTTGATGTCAAGACCACCGACGACGGAGTGCTCACCGCCGGCGCAGTTGACGGGGAACGACGACATCAGTCCCTCTGCAACGCCGTAGGCGCCGTCGGAGGCGATCGCCATCGAGACCCAGTCGCCCTGGTCGGTTCCCAGCATCCAGTCGCGCACATGGTCGACGGCGGCCGAAGCAGCCGAGGCTGCCGACGACAGCCCGCGCGCCTCGATGATGGCCGCCCCACGCTGCTGGACAGTCGGAATGAACGAGTCGGCGAGCCAATCGAGGTCCCCGATCGCCGAGGCCGCGTCGGAACCGTTGACCGTGCAGTGGAAGATGTCGGGATACTGGGTCGCTGAGTGGTTGCCCCAGATCGTCATCTTCTTGATGTCGTTCACCGACGCGTCGAGCCTGCCGGCCAACTGGGCCATGGCACGATTGTGGTCCAGCCGGGTCATGGCGGTGAACCGGTCGTTGGGAACATCCGGCGCGTTGTTCATTGCGATGAGCGCATTGGTGTTGGCTGGGTTGCCGACGACCAGCACTCTCACGTCGTCAGCCGCATTGTTGTTGATCGCCTTGCCCTGCACCGTGAAGATCGCTCCGTTGGCTTCGAGCAGGTCCTTGCGCTCCATGCCCTTGGAACGTGGACGCGAACCCACCAACAGCGCGATGTTGGCCCCCTCGAACGCCACGTTCGGATCGTCTGACTCGGTGATGCCGGCGAGCAGCGGAAACGCTCCGTCGTTGAGTTCCATCGCCACGCCCTCGAGTGCGTTCATCGCGGGCGGGATTTCAAGCAGTTGCAGGATCACCGGCTGGTCCGGTCCCAGCATGGAACCGCCGGCGATTCGGAACAGGAGGCTGTATCCGATCTGGCCTGCGGCTCCGCTTACAGCAACGCGAACAGGATCATTCATGGGCATCCTCATTCATGAGCAACGTGGAGTCTCCGAGTGCGAGAGATTTGCACACCGCGCGCAACGCTACCAGCGTGGTCCGCGCCCACAGCGAATGGTGCCGAATTCCCCCGTTCGTCCACCTGGATCAGGCGGGGGTGTTGGTGCGGGTGTTGCCGATCCAGGAGTCGTACATGGCGCTGTAGGTGCCTTCGACGGCGACCAGTTCCTCATGAGTTCCCTGTTGGACGATCCGGCCCGCGTCGAAAACCACCACCAGGTCGGCGCGCTCGGCGGTCGACAGGCGATGGGCGATCGAGATCATGGTGCGGCCGACCGCCAAACGGCTCAGCGCCGCGGCCAATGCCTCCTCGGTTTCGGGGTCGACCGCTGAAGTCGCCTCGTCGAGCAGCAGCAGGCCGGGGTCGGCGACCTGTGCACGGGCCAACGCCACGAGTTGTCGTTCGCCAACCGAGAGGCGACCGCCCCTCTCACCGACGACCGCGTCAAGGCCGCCTGCAACACCCGCCAGCCAACCAGTGAGGCCGAGCGCCTCAACAGCCGCGACTGCATCGGCCCGCTCCGCATCGGGGCGACCAAAACAGATGTTCTCCCCTATCGACGTGTCGAACAGGAAACCGTCTTGGGGAACCATCCGGATCGAGCGCCGCCGCGCCGCGGGATCGACGGTGGCCAGATCGACGCCACCGACCAGTATCTGGCCCTCGGTGGGGTCAGCGAGCCTTGTCAACAGGCGCGCCAAGGTCGTCTTGCCGCTACCGGTCTCGCCCACCACCGCGACATTGCTTTCCGCAGCGATGGACAGGTCCACGTCGTGGAGCACCGGCTCGGCGTTCCGGTAGCGGAAACTGACACCACAGGCCGCCACCGAGAGCGGACCCGTCGGCAGGTCCACACCCTCTTCGGGCTCCTCAACTTCAATCGGCACATCGAGAACCGAGAGGATCTTCCACCAACCCGCCAGGGCGGTCTGGGTCTGATCCATCACCTCGCCCACCTCGGCGATCGGGTGCAACAGCATGTTGACCAGGAACAGGAACGCCACCAGCTCACCGACGCCGACGTCGACAGCGCCACTCCACCAAACGCCCACGCCGACCGTGGCCGCCAAAGATAGCGACGAGAAGAAGTCAACCACGGGGAGCATCCCCGCGAACCAGATGGTCGAGCGGAGTTGCGCGCCGTACTGACGGTTGACCACGCCGTCGAGACGGTCGCGCAACACCGCGTCGTAACCATAGGCCCGAATGACCGGAGCGCCCGAGACCACCTCCGAGGTCTCACCGAGCGTCTCGGCCACCCTGGTGCGGACCAGACCATAGGCCGCGAACTGACGGACCTGCACCCAACGCAGGAACGGAATCAGCGGAAGATGGCAGGCCAGAACCAACAGCGTCAGCTTCCAGTTGTAGATCGCCATGACCGTCACCGCACCGGCGACGATGGAACTGTTGATTATCCAACTCAACGCTCCCCACTGGGTGAACTGAGCCAGCGACTCCACGTCGGAGGTGACCCTGCTGACCAGCACTCCACGCCTGCTGCCGGTGTGGTCGGCCATGGAGAGCTTGTGGATGTGCTCGAAGGCGCGAACCCGCAAGCCCAGCAGCAGCGCCTCGGCGGCGATCACCAGACGGATATGGGTGATCCGGCCCGCGGCCAGCACCACCAGCGCGATTCCGAACGCCAGAGCCGAGGCAAAGAGCACGAATCGGGGTTGGTAGCCGCCCTCACCCAACAGACCCTTGTCCACCACCTGTTGAACGAGGATGGGCACGACGAGCCGGCCGGCCGCCGCGGTGAAGGCCATGGCCAGGGTCACACGAAGGCCTGACTTGAGCTCCGGGCTGATCGCCAGCCCCCGTCGCAGCACCGTCAGCGCTCCGACATCGGGCACGGTCTCACCGTCGAGCAGCGCAATGGCCTCCTCCACCCCCGACACGGTGCTTTCGCCGGGCGCTGTGTTGTCGCCGGGCGCAGCCGGAACCGTGCCAGCCGGAGCCGTGCCAGCGCCGGGCGCTGTGTTGTCGCCAGGCGCAGCCGGAACCGTGCCAGCCGGAGCCGTGCTAGCGCCGGGCGCTGTGTTGTCGCCAGGCGCAGCCGGAGCCGTGCCAGCCGGAGCCGTGCCAGCGCCGGGCGAAGGCAGCGCGGGGTCAGCCATGCAGGTCGGCGTGTTCGTAGGACATCACCAGGGAGCGGTAGTCCTCGCGCTCGAGGAGGTCGTCGTGTCGACCCACCGCCACGACCCGGCCGGCATCGATGTAGGCGACCCGGTCGGCCAACAGGATCGTGGAGATGCGATGGGCCACGACAATGACCGTGGTATCGAGATGGTGGCCCAAGTTGTCGAGAATGCGGGCCTCCACCACGGGATCGACCGCGCTCGTGGCATCGTCGAGCAACAACAGCTGCGGCGAGCGGGCCAGAGCCCGGGCCAGGGCAACGCGCTGGCGCTGCCCTCCCGAGAGGGTCTGACCGCGCTCCCCCACCACGGTCGCTGAACCGGAAGGCAACGCAGCCACAAACTCAGTTGCCTCAGCGAGCCGCAGCGAACCCGCGACATCGACGCCGGTCCTTCCCATGGCGACGTTCTCTGAAATCGATGAGGCGAACAGGAAAGCCTCCTGGAACGCCAAGGCCACCCCGCGTGACAACTCCTGCGCAGCGAGCTGATCAACCGGCACTCCGCCGACGCTGACGCGTCCACCGGACGGTTCAAGCAACCCCGCTATGGTCTCTACCAGTGTGGACTTTCCCGACCCGGTAGGACCCACCAGCGCCAGCGTCTCTGCTGGATCAACAGTGAACGATGCGTGCGAGACGGCCCGGTTTCCGCCGTAGCTGACCGTCAGGTCGTCGACCACGACGCCGAGAGGCCCTGCAGGCAGCCGAGCGGTGCCTCTGCGGTCGCCGACGGGATACGCCATCACCCGATCAACCCGCTCCAACGAGACCACCGAGCGAGGCAGCTCCTCAAGAAAGAATCCCAGCACCCGCAACGGTGTCGTCAGCAGGCCGAACAACGTGACCGCCAACACCAGGTCGCCTTCGCTGGCATCACCGCTCGACACCAGCGAGGCGCCGACCAGGATCAGCAGAATGATGCCGACGTTGGGGAGAGCGTCGATCAACGGTTCAAAGTTGGCCCGAAGCCGGCCGACCCGCACCCGCCACTGCCGCAGGCGGTCTGAGGCCTTGAGCATGCGCTCAACTTCAGCGGCTTCGCGTCCGAGCGTCTTGACGACCAACGCACCATCGAAACTCTCATGGGCTATCGCGGACACATCACCGACACGCTGCTGGGCGAGGGCCGCGGGTTCTTCCACCAATGACGTGTACTTCCGGCTGATGACGACCAGCGCGGGGAACAGGACCGCGGCGATCAGGGCCAGCAGCGGATGGACCAAAAAGATGCTGACGACCGAGACGACGACCAGCAGAACCACGCTCACCGAGAACGCCAGAGGCTTCAGGACCACCGTGGCCATCTGCACGTCGATGTCGGCGTGGGCGAGCAGCTCCCCGGTGGGCTTTGAGCGGTGGAACCGCAACGGCACGTCGAGGTAGTGCCACAGCAGCGAGCGCCGCCAGTCTCGCTGGGTCCGCAGCTCGGCCATCGACAGGAAGAACCGGCGGGTGACGACGCTTATCCCCCGTATCACCGAGAGGCCGACCAACGCCGCTACCGCCCACCAGACCGTGCTCGCTGAAACACCTCTGTCGCCGCCGCCTGGGAGCGAGCCACTCTCGAACGCCGGCACGATCAGCTCGTCGGTGACCCCGCGGAACACCCAGGCACCGCCGACCGCCGCGAACACGAACACCATCGCTCCGAACATGGCGATGGCGTGAGGGCCGGGATGGGCGCGCAACGACCGTGCGATCAGGCGTCCACCTCGGCGCCAGATGTGGTCCTCAACGAGCGGGGCCCTGCTCACGCCGGCACCCACCCTCGCCGCTGCGGCAACTCTGGGTGCCGGCGCGGTCTCAGAGCCGGTCGACGATCGCCGATGCGAACTCTGAGCATTTCACTTCAGTCGCTCCGTCCATCAGCCGGGCAAAATCATAGGTCACGACCTTGTCGGCGATCGTGCTCTCCACCGCGGCGACGATGTCGTCGGCTGAGTCCTGCCAGCCGAGGTGTTCAAACATCATCACCCCCGACAGCAATACCGACGACGGGTTGACCTTGTCTTGACCTGCATACTTCGGGGCGGTCCCGTGGGTGGCCTCGAACACTCCGTGACCAGTCACATAGTTGATGTTGGCTCCCGGAGCGATCCCGATACCGCCAACCTGCGCCGCCAGGGCGTCGGAGAGATAGTCGCCGTTGAGGTTCATCGTGGCTATGACATCGAACTCGGCCGGGCGGGTGAGCACCTGTTGCAGCGCAATGTCGGCGATGGCGTCCTGCACCAGAATCTTGTCTCCCGGGTCTCCGCTGCAGTCGTCCCAGCCGACGGCCACTGCGGAGAACTCCTCCCGAACGAGTTCGTAGCCCCACTTCTGGAAGGCCCCCTCGGTGAACTTCATGATGTTGCCCTTGTGGACCCAGTGGACCCGCTTGCGGTTCCGGCGCACCGCATACTCGAGCGCGGCACGCTGCAGTCGCTGCGAACCGGTCTTGGAGATCGGTTTCACACCGATTCCGCTGTCTTGGCGGATCTCCCAACCGAAGGCGTCGTAGAGCAGTTCCATCATCTTGCGCGCTTCGGGTGTGCCCGACTCGACTTCCAACCCGGCGTAGATGTCTTCGGTGTTCTCCCGGAAGATCACCATGTCGACCAACTGCGGTTCCCTTACGGGCGACGGCACGCCGGTGAACCAGCGGACCGGGCGCAGACACACGTACAGGTCCATGATCTGGCGGATGGCGACGTTGAGGCTGCGGAAACCCCCGCCTATCGGTGTCGTGAGCGGACCCTTGATACCGATCAGGTGCTCGCTAAAGCTGTCGATCGTCGCTTGGGGAAGCCAGTCGCCGGTCTCGTTGAAGGCCTTCTCTCCGGCGAGGACCTCGCGCCACTCGATTGTGCGGCCGTGTTTCGAGGCTGCCGCGTCAAGCACCGTCTTCGCGGCCGGCCAGATGTCGATTCCCGTTCCGTCACCCTCGATGAAGGGGATGATGGGGTTGTCCGGTACGGCCAACGTGCCGTCTGACTGCATCGAGATCTTGTCTGCCATGGGGTTGACTGTACCCGCCGTGGCGCAGGCGCCATCAATTCTCAGCGGAGCCCGAGGACCGTGAGGAGGGCCTCGTCGACGCCCACACGGCCACCGTGCTGGTCGTGGACCAACGCGGAGCAAATCGCCTCCGAGCGGTTCAAACCAGGATCAAGCTGTGTGGATGCGTCGGTTGAACTCGAGCAGCACGGCGCTTTCGCCCCGGTTGTCGAGTACCGACACCGAACCCGGGTGTACCCACAGCTTCAGGATCATCGAGGGGTGTCCGCCGGTGGCCCAGATCACCGCGGACTTGATCGGTGTGGCGTGGGACACGACCAGGATGTTCTCGTCGGTTGCGCGTTCGGTCGCCTCCGCGCAGGCCTCGGCGACGCGGGCGTGCAGCGATGGGAGCGATTCACCGCCTTCGGGTTTGTAGTTGATGTCGGCTTGCCAGCGTGTGCCCAGATCGGGGGCTATCTCCTCGACTTTCTGTCCTTCGAACTCGCCGAAGCTGATCTCGCGCCAGCGGTCGTCTACCTCTAGGGAATCCGGCCGAAACCCTGCCAACACCGCGGTCTGGTGGCTTCGTTGCAGTGAGGTAGTGATGACCGTGTCGATGTCCCAGCGCCCGCGGATGTAGGCACCGGCGTGCTCCGCCTGGAGTCTGCCGACCTCATCGAGCGGTATGTCTGAATCACCTTGAAGGCGAGACTCGGCATTGCTTGCCGTGCGCCCGTGACGCAACATGATCAACACTCAGCCAGTGTCGCACAGTTCGTCACGGCGAGCGACTACGCCCGCCCCGAAGGCGGCGCCTGCGCCGAACCAGGTGCTCGCCTGAACCGGCGCTCGACCCGGAGGCGGCGCCTGCGCCGAACCAGGTGCCCGACCCGAACCAGGTGCCCGCCTGAAGGCGGCACCTGTGCGTTCAGGTGCCTGCCAGCGCGGCGACGACCTTGGGGAATTGCTCCATGCCCTGCCCTCCGTCCTGCTGCACGACCACATAGTTGAAACCCCAGCGTTCTCGGCGCTCCTGAAGGGTCTCCACGATCTCAGAGACCGAACCCGCCAACAGGGCGGGCGTCTGCGCGACATCATCAACTGAAGTGCTGAACATCTCCGCGAAGAACCCCAAAGCTGCGTCGCGGTCGTCGGTGATGGTGGTGTTCATGGTGAGCGAACTGATCTCCAGATCGTCGATTCGATCCCCGGCACACTCCCGCAACCGAGCGAGCTTGCGGTCATAGGCAGCCGGCATCGAGTCGGCAATGGCATCGACACCGACTTCCCCGGCGCGCAGAT
>MKWU01002239.1_pt1 | contig 29797 bp, 26 predicted proteins | sample 809101 | NCBI WGS metagenome assembly MKWU01 (sample SAMN05860141, study PRJNA318959) | sponge metagenome | host: Aplysina aerophoba | place: Slovenia: Piran, Adriatic Sea, Gulf of Piran | collected 2013-05-07
GGAGCCCGAGCACCGGCTCGGGTTCGGGTTCGGCTGGCGCCTGGAGGGCGTGCGGACCGGCGCGTACGAGGTGCGCTTCGAGGGCTCGCGCCACGAGCCCGCCAACGACGACGCGGCGACCGAGCACCGCGTGGGGGTTCGGCTGGCCGCTCGGTGGTGACGGCGCGACGGGTGCCGGCGGCGGGGCGGCGGCCCCGAGGGATCCGAGCCCCCACGGCGGCTGCCCGGCGGCGGCGGGGGGCGGGGCGGCGACGGGAAAGTACCGGAGCCGCAACGCCGACTACCGGGCGGCGGCGGGACGGGAGACGACACGGCAGCTACCGCACAGGATTCGAGATCGCGGCGGTCCGAGGCGTGGTCCGGGCTCTCGCGGCTGCCGGCCGGCCAGAAGGCAACGATATCGGCAATCATGTCCGGACGGTTCTCGCTGCAGAACAGCTTGCCGGCGTCCTAGACGATGGGAATCCGGCCCGCAGCGATGTCGGCGGGGGAGAGAACGTCCGGGTCCAGCGCCGTCTGCCAGCGTCGCGTGAAGCGCACCCTGGGCGGCGCCGAAGCGGGTGCATCCAGAACGAAGCCCTCGAATCCGTCCGCCAGCACCTCGTTGCATTTCTGCACATAGACGGGGAAGCCGCCGATATAGGGCATGAAGACGCGCGGGCGGCCCGGAATGTTGGCGCCGACATACCAGCTCGAACAGGTCGAGCGCAGCGAGATCGATGCCACGTCCGCGACGTGCGCGATCCACTCGTCCTCATTGCCTTCCCGTGCTTCGATGGACCGGGCGCCGATGTCGCGCACATGCGCCATGCAGTCCGCGATCCAGTCCACGTGCTGCTCGATGGACGGGACCATGTTCGCCAGCACGGAAGGGCTGCCCGGCCCGGTGATGGTGAAGAAGTTGGGGAACCCCGCGATGGCGAGGCCCAGATAATTGCGCGGGCCGGCGCGCCATTTCTCCGCCAGCGTGAGGCCGCCCCGGCCGGTAATGCGGATGCGGTCGAACGAGCCTGTCATCGCCGCAAAGCCTGTCGCGAAGACCGCCGTGTCGGCGGGATATTCCGCGCCGTGCGCAACGACGCCTCCGGGGGTAAACCGCTCGATGGGCCGCTCCGATACATCGACCAGTGTCACATGGTCCAGATTGTAGGTCTCGTAATAGCCGGTATCGACGCAGAGCCGCTTGCAGCCGAACACATTGTCCGGGCAAAGCAGTTCCGCCGTTGCCGGATCGTCGACCACGGCGCGGATCTTCTCGCGCGCGAACTCGGCGGCCGTGTCGTTGGCCGCCTTGTCGAACAGCAGGTCGCCGAAGGCGCCGAGGAAGGGCAGCCCGCCGCGCCCCCAGGACTCCTCGTACTGGCGACGGCGCTCTTCCGGCGTCGAGTCGAGGGCCGGGCGGGTGTTGTAGGGGAAATAGAAGCCGGTCGGCCGCGAACGGGCCTTGGCGCGAAAGCCCGGATAGTCCGCCTTGATGGCGCGCACGCGCTCCGGGTCGAGCGGCGCGTTCCAGGCGGGCACGGCATAGTTCGGCGTGCGCTGGAAGACCGTGAGCGTCGCCGCCTGCGCGGCGATGACCGGAATCGACTGGATCGCCGAGGAACCCGTGCCGATGACCGCGACGCGCTCGCCGGAGAAGTCCACCGGCTCGTGCGGCCACTCGCCGGTATGCAGCACCTCGCCCTCGAAGAGTTCGAGCCCGTCGAAATGCGGCCGGTTGGCCGCCGAGAGGCAGCCGACCGCCATGATGCAGAACCGGGCCGAGCAGCATGGGTCGGCGTCCGTCTCGACATTCCAGCGTTTCTCGGCTTCGTCGAAGGCGAGCGCCGTCACCCTGGTGTCGAAGCGGATGTCGCGCCTGAGGTCGAATCGGTCCGCCACATGGTTGGCATAGGCCAGGATTTCCGGCTGCGGGGCGTATCTCTCGGTCCACTCCCACTCCTGGTCCAGTTCCTCGGAGAAGGAATAGGAATATTGCAGGCTCTCGATATCGCAGCGCGCGCCGGGATAGCGGTTCCAGTACCAGGTGCCGCCGACATCGCTGCCGACCTCGAAGACCCGCGCCGAGAAGCCGAGCTCGCGCAAGCAGTGCAGCATGTACATGCCGGCAAAGCCCGCCCCGACGATCACGGCGTCGAATTCGGGTTTCGCCGGGGAGGCAGTCATGGAAGAGGCCCGTTCGGCTGTCCGGAGCGAGGGCATCGTGTCTGTTCCGAATCGTGCTGTCGATGCAACGGCCGGAGGCCCTGACCTGCACCGCTCGGGATTTTCCGCCGGTCGGCGCCGCAGGCCCCTCCCGCGCTCCACCGTACTGTAGACGTTACCGCCACAGTCTGCTCGCTCGCAATTCAACTGTCTCTGTTCGCGCCGTTCCACCTCCTGCGATCTTCATGCGCCTCGTCCCGGGCTGCGCCCGACGACTGCGGCAGCGCGAAGGGGTCTACCTCCGCGTCGTGCTGCAACGCCGTGGAAACTGAACGCGGAGCGGCGGGTTGAAATGTGACCACGACAAAGCAGCACTATGCGTCACGTTATCGAAGCAGAAACGCAAGTCGCGCAGCCCATCTGTCGGTCGACGAGGGGGATGGCATCCCCTTGTGCCACTGCGCCAGCTTGAATCACATCCGCCTTTCGCCGGGAATTCCCAATACAGGTCAATGATCTAGGGCGCGTTCACACGAACACGCCGCATCGACACTGTAGGTCGGCTTAGCCGAAGGCGTAAGCCGACATCACGGCCCGAGTCGGGCGATGCGCCATGTCGGATTACGCTGCGCCAATCCGACCTACGGTGGATTTCTGTCCGAAAACGGTGCTTTTTCGCCCCGTTTGTGTGAACACGCCCTAACCCGGCCGGTGGGCGGCGAGAGCCTGCCAGTCAAGCACGATGCCGTGGCCCGGTCGGTCCGGCGCGCGGGCATGGCCGTCGTCGACGGTCAGCGGCTCCTCCATGAACTTGTCGAGTCCGAAGGCATGCCACTCCAGGTAGGCCGCGTTCGGGGCCGCCGCCAGCACGTGGACGTGCAGATCGTGCGCACCGTGGCTCATCACCGGCAGACCGTGCGCCTCGGCGAGATGCGCGATCTTCATGAAGGGCGTGATGCCGCCGCAGGTGGTGAGATCGGGCTCCGGAAAATCGACGCCGCCGGCTCCGATCAGCGCCGCAAACTCCGCGAGCGTATGGTGGTTCTCGCCCGCCGCCAGCGGCACCTTGCCGAGCGAGCGCAGGTGGGCGTAGCCGGCGGTGTTGTCGGGCGCGATCGGCTCCTCCAGCCAGACGAGGTCGAAGGGCTGCAGCAGCGTCATGGCGCGCATCGCCTGCTCCACCCGCCAGGCCTCGTTCGCGTCCGCCATCATCTCGATGTCGTCGGGCAGATGGTTTCGCATCGCCTCGACGCGGGCGATGTCCTCGGCGATGGTCGGGCGACCGAGCCGCATCTTGACGGACCGGAACCCCTGCTCGACGCTCGCCATGCCGCCTTCCAGCAGCCGGTCCACCGGGAAGTTCAGGTCGATATTGCCGGCATAGGCCCGGACCGAGGGGTTGGCGCCGCCCAGGAGCCGCCAGATCGGCGTGCCGAGCCGGTTGCCCTTCAGGTCCCAGAGCGCGACGTCCACCGCCGCCATCGCGAAGCCCACGGGTCCGCCCCGGCCGGCATAGTGGTGGCGCCTGTAAATTTCCCGCCAGATGGTCTCGATCAGGTCCGGATCGCGGCCCTCGACACTCGACCGGAAGGACCCGTCGCACATCGCCGCGATCGGGCCGCCCTGCCCCTCGTGCATCACGGTGTAGCCCACACCTGTGACGCCGTCGCTGTCCGTGATGTGCGCCGTTACCATGTCGAAGGCGGTCATCACGCCGGCGGCCGAGGCTTCCATCGCCACCGGCAGGGGCAGGCGGAACAGGTCGATTTCCAGCTTGTCGATTTTCGGCACGGGCCCGGTCCTCCTCTGCGCGCGACGGTCGCGCTGCAGGGATGATTGAACATGCGTCGTGGGGAGGCAACCGAAGGCGAGCGGAAGCGCTCCGCCTCGAACGCGTTCGCCATGGCGCAATGGATCAGGTTCGTGTGTCGGGCATGGCGTGCAGAGCCGTCCCCACCGCCACATCCGACCTCGCAACCCCCAGCGCAGCGCGACCACGACAGGGCGTTGTCATCGGTGAAGCTCCGGGTTCGGGCACGGACGCTGCGACGGGTCCGCACCCGAGCGTAGTCGTCCTGTCGGGGATGTGCGAGAGTGGCATCCATTGCCGACTGGGTCGCGGCTCGCAGTCGGTCCGAAGCCGATCCTGGGTGCGACATGCACCGCAGTCGCCGGCGAACGAGGGTTGCGGCCTCGGCCCGGGACACGCGCTGAAGCTTGGGTCCTGCCTGCCCGGCGAGGTCCGACGGTGGAGCGGCGGAATTCCGGACGACGAATGACTCCCGATCGCCACGATCCCGTCCTCATCGAGGTTCGAGAACCGCACCGGTTCGACGTCACCGCGCTCGATGCGTGGCTCGCCGATCGCCTCGACGGATTCGGCCTCGGGCTTCGCGTGCGCCAGTACGAGGGCGGGCAGTCGAATCCGACCTTTCTGATCGAGTCGGCCGTCCGGCGGGTGGTCCTGCGCAAGAAGCCGCCGGGCCCGCTGCTTCCGACCGCACACCAGGTCGAACGCGAGTACCGGATACTCCGGGCCCTCGCCGGCTCACGAGTCCCGGTGCCGGAGGTCCTCGCGCTCGGCGAGGACGTGTCCGTCATCGGGACCGCCTTCTACGTGATGGGCCACGTCGACGGACGGATCTTCACCGACCCGCGACTCCCCGGATGCGACCCCGACGTCCGGCGGGCGCTCTACCGGTCGACGGTGGCGGGACTCGCGGCCATTCACGCGGTGGACGTCGAGGACGCGGGACTTGTCGGGCTGGGGCCACCCGCCGGCTACCTGGAGCGCCAGGTCAGGCGCTGGTCGCGCCAGTACGAAGCGTCCCGTACCGACCACGTCGAGGCGATGGACGCCCTCGCCGGCTGGCTGCCCGACAACCTTCCGCCGTCGTCGCGCACGGCGCTGGTCCACGGGGACTACCGCATCGGCAACCTGGTGTTCGAGCGCGAGTCCGCACGCCTCGCGGGCGTGCTCGACTGGGAGCTTGCGACGCTCGGCGATCCGTTCGCGGACCTCGCCTATCTGTGCATGGGCTACCATCATGAACCGCCGGGCCGCCCCGGCCTCGTCGCCTATCCCGGCGCGGACTCCGGGGTCCCCACCGAATCGGAGCTTCTCGCGGAGTACTGCCGGCTCGCGGGGATCGACGAGGTCCCGCACTGGAAGTTCTATCTCGCGTTCTCCTTCTTTCGCCTCGCCGCCATCCTCCAGGGGGTGTATCGCCGGGGACTCGAGGGGAACGCCTCCTCGCGCGAGGCGCTCTCGAAGCGCGACCTCGTGCGGGTGTGTGCGCAGACCGGGTGGAGGCTGCGAACGTGACGCCCGATTCGTTCCGCATGGCCGGAAAGGTTGCCCTCGTCACCGGGTCGAGCCGCGGCATCGGAAGAGCGATCGCCGAGGCGTTCGCCGAGGCCGGGGCGCGGGGGATCGTCTCGAGCCGCGATCAGGACGCCTGCGACCGGGTGGCGCGGGCCATACGCGCGCGAGGCGGCGAAGCTGTCGCGATCGCATGCAACGTCGCTCACCGCGAAGCGATCGACGCTCTCGTGACCGATGCCGTCGAACGGCTGGGGCCCATCGACGTGCTCGTGGGCAACGCCGCCGCCAATCCCTACTACGGGCCGCTGCTCGGAATCGAGGATCGGGCCTGGGACAAGGTGATGGGCACGAACGTGCGCAGCAACCTGTGGCTGTGCAACCGGGTGATCCCCGGCATGGCGGAGCGGGGAGCGGGTGCCGTCATCCTGGTGTCCAGCATCGCCGCGTTCAAGGGCGATGCGGCGCTCGGCGCCTACGCGGTGTCGAAGGCGGCGCAGATCCAGCTCGTGCGGAGCCTTGCGGTGGAGTGGGGCCCGACCGGGGTCCGGGTCAACGCCATCGCGCCCGGGCTGGTGCGGACGGACTTCGCGCGCGCGCTGTGGGAGGACGACGTGCGTCGGGCGGCGCGCGAACGGGTCACCCCGCTTCGCCGGATCGGCGAGCCCGAGGACGTCGCCGGCGCGGCGGTGTTCCTCGCCTCGCGCGCCGGTGCATTCGTCACGGGACAGTGCATCGTCGTCGACGGCGGCGTGACGGTGGCGGACCCGGGTGGGTAGGTCCGCCGCAAACGACCGGCATCGCGGGCTAGGGCGTGTTCACACTAACGGGACCAAAAAGGCGCCATTTCGGACAGAAATTCACCGTAGGTCGGATTAGCGCAGCGTAATCCGACATGGCGCATCGCCCGACTCGGGCCGTGATGTCGGCTTACGCCTTCGGCCAAGCCGACCTACAGTGTCGATGCGGTGCGTTCGTGTGAACACGCCCTAACGAGCGGCTGCACGGACTGCCTCCGAAAAGAGCCGACCGGTATACTGCGCCGGTCAACCATCGCGACAAGTAGACGACGGGGCCGCATGACATGCAGGTGACGGTGGAAACGACGCAGGGGCTCGAGCGGCGCATGCGCGTGGAGATCCCGGAAGAGAAAGTCCGGGGGGAGATCGACAAGCGGCTGGGGGACCTCGCCAGAAACGTCAGGATTCCGGGATTCCGACCGGGGAAGGCGCCGGTGAAGGTCGTCGCCCGGCACTACGGGCGGCGGGTGCGCGATGAGGTGGTCGGCGGTCTCGTGCGTGAATCGCTCGCCGACGCGCTCGACCAGGAGCAGCTTCGCCCCGCCGCGGTGCCTCGCATCGCGCCGCTGGAGACCGCCTCCGGAGTGACCTACACGGCGACGTTCGACGTGCTGCCGGACATCTCGCTGCCGGAGTTCGAGTCGATCGAGATCGCGCGTCCGGTCGCCACCGTCTCCGACGAGGACGTCGACCGCATGCTGGAGAAGATGCGCGTCCAGCGCCGGACGTGGACGGAGGTGGAGCGTGCCGCGACGTCGAGCGATCGGGTGGTCGTGGACCTGGAGGGCCGCGTCGACGGAGAACCGCTCGAAGAGGCCCGTGCGACCGAGCTGCCGGTGGAGCTCGACGCGGGACGCATGGTCGACGGGTTCGAGGACGGCCTCGTCGGCGTGCAGGCGGGCGAGGACAGAACGCTGGAGCTTTCGTTCCCGGAGGCCTATCCGGCGCATCTCGCGGGCAAGCCGGTGACGTTCGACGTGAAGGTGCACCGGGTGGAGGAGCCCGTGCTTCCGGACGTCGACGACGGATTCGCGGAGAGCTTCGGCGTCGCGGGCGGTGGCGTCGAAGCCCTGCGCGGCGAATTGCGCGCGAACATGGAGCGCGAGCTCGGCGACGGTCTGCGTGCGCTGCTGAAGCAGCGCGTGATGGAAGCGCTGCTCGCCGGAGACGACGTCGAGCTGCCCGAGTCGATGGTTCGCGACGAGGTGGCGCGCGCGATCCAGCGCCGTCACGAGGAGCTCGAACGATCGGGGATCGATCACCAGCACATCGAGCTGTCGCCGGATGCGTTCGAGACGCCGGTCAGGCGCCGAATCGCTCTGGAGCTCGTCGTCGCCGAAATCGTGAGGGAGCACCGAATCGAGCTCGATCACACGCGGGTACGCGCCCGCGTCGAGGCCCTTGCGTCCACCTACCAGGAGCCCGCCAAGGTGCTCGACTGGTACTACTCCGACCGCTCCCGCCTCGCCGGCATCGAGTCGTTCGTGTTCGAGGAGCAGGTCGTCGAGTGGGTGCTGGAGCACGCGCAGGTCGTCGACGAGCCGAGTTCGTTTGACCGGATTCTGAATCCCGGGCAGACTCATGCCGTCGCCGCATGAAGGGGCGGCGCGCGGGGACTTCCCGCGAATCTCCGGCGTTTGCGGACGCGTCATGTCCCGAACCGCGGGCCGGAATCGGCTCGATCCGAGCGGATTGCGTGGCGAAGCCCGTGCAATCCGATGCCACGAGAACCGGGAGCGGATCGCCTGACATGTCCGGAGCAACCCAGACCCGCGCGCTCAACCTCATCCCCATCGTCGTGGAGCAGTCCGCGCGGGGTGAGCGGTCCTACGACATCTATTCGCGGCTGCTCAAGGAACGGGTCGTGTTCCTGTGCGGACCGGTCGACGATCTGGTCTCCAACGTGGTCGTCGCGCAGTTGCTGTTCCTGGAGTCGGAGAATCCGGACAAGGACATCCATCTCTACATCAATTCGCCGGGCGGAATGGTAACCGCGGGACTCGCGGTCTACGACACGATGCAGTTCGTCAAGCCGGACGTGAGCACGATGTGCGTCGGTCAGGCGGCGAGCATGGGGGCGTTGCTGCTGGCAGGCGGAGCCAAGGGCAAGCGCTACTGTCTGCCCCACTCGCGGATGATGATCCACCAGCCGCTTGGCGGCTTCCAGGGGCAGGCGTCCGACATCGACATCCACGCAAGGGAAATCCTGCGCACCCGGGAGCGACTGAACGCAATCCTGGCCTCGCATACCGGCCAGCCGCTCGAGCAAATCCAGACCGACACCGACCGCGATCGGTTCATGGAAGCGGGCGAGGCGCGCGACTATGGACTGGTAGACGAGGTGCTGGAGGCGCGCGTGACCCGCGCCGACCCCGGCGGCGGCTGACGTCCGCCGCGTCGAAGCGATACGCGAATCAACCCGAAGAAGCCCGATGGCGAACGACAAGCAAGGCAAGGGCGGCAACGGCGACCGGTTGCTGTACTGCTCGTTCTGCGGCAAGAGCCAGCACGAGGTTCGCAAGCTGATCGCCGGCCCGTCGGTGTTCATCTGCGACGAGTGCGTCGACCTGTGCAACGACATCATTCGCGAGGAGATCCAGGAAAAGTCGGGCTCGGGTTCATCGAGCCGGCTGCCCACGCCGCGCGAGATCGATCGCATTCTCAACGACTACGTCGTCGGTCAGTTTCACGCAAAGAAGGTGCTCTCGGTCGCGGTGTACAACCACTACAAGCGGCTCGACTCGGGGGTGAAGGTCGAAGAGGTGGAGCTGTCGAAGAGCAACGTGCTGCTCATCGGCCCCACTGGTTGCGGGAAGACCCTGCTCGCCGAGACGCTGGCCCGCCTGCTCAACGTGCCGTTCACCATCGCCGACGCGACGACGCTGACCGAAGCCGGATATGTCGGCGAGGACGTCGAGAACATCATCCAGAAGCTCCTCCAGAAGTGCGACTACGACGTGGAGAAGGCGCAGACGGGGATCGTGTACATCGACGAAATCGACAAGATCTCGCGCAAGTCGGACAACCCCTCCATCACCCGGGACGTCTCCGGAGAAGGGGTCCAGCAGGCGCTGCTCAAGCTCATCGAGGGCACGGTGGCGTCGGTGCCGCCGCAGGGCGGGCGCAAGCACCCGCAGCAGGAGTTTCTCCAGGTCGACACGTCGAACATCCTGTTCATTTGCGGCGGTGCGTTCGGGGGGCTCGACAAGATCATCGAGCGCAGAGCCTCGCAGCATGGCGGCATCGGCTTCTCGGCGGACGTCAAGGGCAAGGACGACGCAAAGAAGGTCGGCGAGATCCTCAAGGAGGTGGAGCCCGAGGACCTCATCCACTACGGTCTGATTCCGGAATTCGTCGGGAGGCTGCCGATCATCGCCACGCTCGAGGAACTCGACGAAGCGCAGCTTGTCCAGATTCTCACCGAGCCGAAGAACGCGCTCGTGAAGCAGTACGGAAGGCTGTTTCAGATGGAGGGAACCGAGGTCGAGTTCCGCGAGGATGCGCTCGGCTGCGTTGCCCGCAAGGCGATGGAGCGCAAGACCGGAGCGCGGGGTCTGCGGTCCATTCTCGAGCATGTGCTCCTGGACACGATGTACGACATGCCGTCGATGGAAAACGTGGCGAAGGTCGTCGTCGACGAGTCCGTCATCGAAGGAGAGTCCGCACCTCTGCTCATCTACGAAGGCGACAAGCAACGCGCTGCCCGGGACTGATGCCGCGGTAATTCCCGGGAGCGTTCCCGATTCGAGGACGCCGTGTTCGACGAGCGAGTGCTTGAATTCCGCCTGCGGTGGTGCCATGTACCGCGCATCGCGGTTTGTGGAACCACGCCAACTGCCTGCTCGGCGTCGTCGGGCGAGCACCGTTATCGGCTGAAAACCCTTCGGAGGTGCTCGACATGATCCCCGTGCTTCCCCTGCGGGACGTCGTCGTCTATCCGCACATGGTGATCCCCCTCTTCGTGGGCCGGGATCGATCGATTCAGGCGCTCCAGGAGGCGATGGAGAAGGACAAGCGGATACTGCTCGTCGCGCAGATGGACGCGAGCCAGGACAATCCGTCGATCGAGGAGATCTATCGCATCGGGACGATGTCCACCATCCTGCAACTCCTCAAGCTCCCCGACGGCACGGTGAAGGTTCTGGTCGAAGGAGGGCAGAGGGCGCGCATCGACCAGTTCGAGGACGGCGAGTCCTTCCTCGGTGCGAGCATTACGATGCTGGAATCGGGATCCGATGACGGGCGCGAGATCGAGGCCCTGACCCGCTCCCTTCTTGCCCACTTCGAGCAGTACGTCAAGCTCAACAAGAAGACCCCGCCGGAAATCCTGGCATCGCTGTCGAATATCGAGGACGCGGCACGGCTCGCCGATACCGTCGCCGCTCACCTCGCGGTGAAGATCGACCAGAAGCAGGCGATCCTCGAAGTTCACGACACGCGCGAACGGCTGGAGCATCTGGTTGCGCGCATCGAGGAGGAGATCGATCTCCTGCAGGTCGAGAAGCGCATTCGCGGCCGCGTGAAGCGGCAGATGGAGAAGAGCCAGCGCGAGTACTACCTCAACGAGCAGATGAAGGCGATTCAGAAGGAACTCGGCGACATGGACGAGTCGCCGAACGAAATCGAGGACCTCGCCAAGCGGATCGAATCGGCCGGCATGTCGAAGGAGGCGCGCGCCAAGGCCACGGCGGAGTTGAACAAGCTGAAGATGATGTCGCCGATGTCGGCCGAAGCCACCGTCGTGCGCAACTACGTCGACTGGCTTGCGAACGTGCCGTGGAGGAAGCGCACCCGTACCGGCCGCGACCTCGGCAAGGCGGAGGAGGTGCTCGAAGCCGATCACTACGGTCTCGAGAAGGTGAAGGAACGGATCGTGGAGTATCTCGCGGTGCAGACGCGGGTGAAGAAGCTCAAGGGACCCATCCTCTGTCTGGTGGGGGCGCCCGGAGTCGGGAAGACCTCGCTCGGCCAGTCGATTGCCCGGGCGACGAATCGCAAGTTCGTCAGGATGTCGCTGGGAGGCGTACGCGACGAGGCGGAAATCCGTGGCCATCGGCGTACCTACATTGGCGCGTTGCCGGGAAAGATCGTGCAGAACATGGCCAAGGCTGGAGTACGGAATCCGCTCTTCCTGCTCGACGAAGTCGACAAGATGTCGATGGATTTCCGCGGCGATCCGTCCTCGGCGCTGCTCGAAGTGCTGGACCCCGAGCAGAACCACGCCTTCAACGATCACTATCTCGAGGTCGACTACGACCTTTCCCACGTCATGTTCGTGGCTACCGCGAACACCCTGAACATTCCCCCGCCGCTGCTGGATCGCATGGAGGTCATCCGGCTCTCGGGATACACCGAGGAGGAAAAGCTCAACATCGCGCTGCGCTATCTCCTGCCCAAGCAGATGGAGAACGCGGGCCTCGAAGCGGACGAGTTGACGATTCCGGAGGAGGCGATTCGGGACATCATCCGCTACTACACCCGGGAGGCCGGGGTGAGAAACGTGGAGCGCGAAATCGCCAAGATCTGCCGAAAGGTCGTCAAGCAGAAGGTGGGCGACAAGGTCGAGGGCGCGATCGAAGTCACTTCGGACAACATCGAGAAGTACCTCGGCGTCAAGCGGTTCAGGTTCGGTCGCAAGGAAGAGGAGGACCGTGTCGGGCAGGTGACCGGACTTGCGTGGACCGAGGTCGGCGGGGACCTGCTCACGATTGAAGCGGTGGTGATGTCCGGCAAGGGCAAGGCGACCTATACGGGTCGGCTCGGAGACGTGATGCAGGAGTCCATCCAGGCCGCCATGACCGTGGTGCGGGCGCGGGCCGGGGTCCTCGGCCTCGACGAGAAGTTCCATCAGAAGCGCGACATTCACATCCACGTCCCCGAGGGCGCGACTCCGAAGGATGGTCCGAGCGCGGGTGTCGGCATGTGCACGGCGGTGGTGTCCGCGCTGACCGGGATTGCGGTACGCGCCGACGTCGCCATGACGGGCGAGATCACGCTTCGAGGCGAGGTCCTGCCCATCGGAGGCTTGAAGGAGAAGCTGCTCGCGGCGCTGCGCGGCGGAATTCGGCTGGTGCTGATACCGGAAGAGAATGCGCGGGAACTGGTCGAGATCCCCGACGACATCAAGTCCAACCTCGATATTCGGCCCGTCAAATGGATCGACCAGGTGCTGGACATCGCCCTGTCGAGACCGCCGGCCGGGGCGGACGGGCCGGTGGACGAAGCGCAGTTGGAATCGTCCGATACGGGTGGCGAAGACGTGGATCGAAATGGACTGACCACGCACTGACCGAATACGTCGAACGGTCAATTGTTGACAGCCGTTTCAAGCACTTGCAATATGCTCGCAGGCGAGTGCGGCGGCGTTCGAAGTCACGGCGCGAGTGCGCGTACGGCCCGTCAGTCGCTTGGCAGGTTCCCGGAAGATGCCATAGAATTTCGGCCCTTTCGGGTGCTTAGCTCAGCCGGGAGAGCGTCGCCCTTACAAGGCGAAGGTCGGGGGTTCGAACCCCTCAGCACCCACCAGGTTGCGGCCTGTCAGCGTAGATTTTTCGGAGTGGTAGTTCAGTTGGTTAGAATACCGGCCTGTCACGCCGGGGGTCGCGGGTTCGAGTCCCGTCCACTCCGCCAACACGCCGTGATGACGACGCGCCCCTCGCGGGCGCGTTTTCCTTTGTGCACGGTTCTGCGGTACCGGTATGCGTCGCCGGCCGTGTCCCACCGGTTCGACGAGGTATGACCCGCCGAGGTTGAGTTCATGCTCCAACTCATTCGAGACAACGCGACCGGATGGATAGCCTGGGGGATCGTCATCCTCATCAGCATTCCGTTCGCGCTCTGGGGAGTCCATCAGTACGTGGCCCCCGACAGCAGCGTGGCGGTTGCGACCGTCGACGACGCGGAGATCGGCTACTACGACTATCAGCGGGCTTACGCGCGTAGCCGCCAGCAGCTTCAGTCGATTCTCGGCGCCGGACTCATCGGTGAGGAAGAAGATGCACGGTTGCGGCGTGATGTGCTCGACGCGATGATCGATTCCGAGGTGCTTGTCGGCTCGGCCGCCGCCGCGGGCATGCGGGTGGGCGACGGACAGCTCGCGAGTACGATTCAGACCCAGGAAGTGTTCCGGTCCGGAGACGGCTTTTCGCAGGAGATCTACGAGGGCTGGCTGCGAAACCAGGGCTACTCTCCCGGCACATTCGAGGAAAACCTCAGGCGATCGCTTGTCGAGCAGCAGATCGCCGGCGGCATCGTCGGCTCGGAGTTCTTCTCCGGTAACCGACTGCGCGATGCGGTGCGGGTGCGCATGCAGACGCGGACGTTCTCGCTGCTCACCATTCCCGCCTCCGACTTCGACGTGCTCGAGCCGACGGATGCGGAGATCCGAACGCACTTCGAGCAGCATCGCGGAGAGCTCACGGCGCCCGAACGTGTGCGTCTGCGCTACCTGGAAATTTCCCTGGACGAAATCGCCGCCGGGGTGAAGGCGGACGACGACGAGCTCCGCGCCCTGTTCGAGTCCGAGCCGGAGCGTTTCGTGACGCCGGAGAAGCGCGAGGTCTCCCATATCCTCGTCTCCGTTCCTCCCGATGCCGGCGAGGACGACGTCGCCCGGGCACGGGAACGGCTCGCCGCGCTGGGGGCCCGAGTCGTGGCGGGCGAGGCGTTCGAGGATCTGGCGAGGGAGAATTCCGACGATCCGGGGTCCGCCGCCGCCGGCGGCGCGCTCGGATTCATCGAGCGCGGAATGATGGTTCCCGAGTTCGAACAGGCGGCTTTCGCGCTCGCTGCGGGCGAGGTGAGCGAACCGGTGAGAACGAGCTTCGGGTGGCACCTCGTCAACGTGACCTCGGTGCAGGAATCCGCAAGCGCAACGTTCGAAGACGTGCGCGACCAGGTGCTCGCGCAGTACCAGTCGCGCGAAGCGGAGCGCATCTACGCCGAGCGGGTGGAGACGCTCGCCAACGTGACCTACGAGCATCCGGAGTCACTCGAGGCCGGTGCACGGGAGCTGGGACTGACCATTCGGGAGGCCGGACCGGTGACCCGCGGCGGACAGTCGGACGATCCCGTCGCCTCGCAGCCTGCGGTGGTTGCGGCGGCGTTCACGAGCGACGTGCTCGACGAGGGCAACAACAGTGAGCCGATCGAGTTCGAGCCCGGCCGGGTCGTCGTGGTGCGGGCGTTCAACCACGAGCGTTCGCGGGAGCTCGACCTGGAAGAGGCACGGGCCGACGTCGTCCGCGCTCTTCGGGCGGAAGCGAGACGCCGGGCGGTGACCGAGAGAGGGCTTGCGATGCTCGGAGACTTGCGCGGTGGGCGGGACGCGGACGCGGTGGCGGCCGATGCCGGCCTCGAATGGACCCGGTTCGAGGACGTCGGCCGCACCGGCGGCGGGGTCTCGGGGCAGTTGCGCGAGGTTGCATTCCGCATGCCCCGCCCAGGCTTCGGGACCGCGCAATTCGACGGAGTCCTGGACGCCCACGGAGACTTCGTCATCGTGTCGCTGTCGCACGTGGATGACGGCGACGCCTCCGCGATGAGCGACGAGGAGATCGCCGCGGTGCGCGGTGCGCTGGAATCCGACCATGGCCGCACCGTGTTCGATGCGTTCGTCCGCGGCCGTCGCCAGTCGGCCGACGTCAGAATTGTCGAGCGGAATCCGGAGAGCTGAGCGCGTGCTCGATGCGAGAGGCGGTCAGGCCGCGCGCAGTCTGCTCGTTCGGCGGAAGCGCTTTCTCAGGAATTGCATCTGATCGGCGAGAATCCGCCGGTTCGACAGGACAAGGTACTCCGCCCGATTCGGAACGTAGGGCACCGCCAGCAGGCTCATGCCCGCTTCATCGGGCGTGCGGGATCCCTTGGCGTGGTTGCATCCCCGGCAGGCGGCCACGACGTTGCTCCAGCAGTCGGTGCCGCCGCGCGAGAGCGGGACGAGATGGTCCCGGGTGAGCAGGCGTCCCGGGAACTGGTGCCCGCAGTACATGCACAGATGATCGTCACGCAGGAACAACTCGCGGTTCGACAGCGGCGGCACCAGGCGCTCGTCGCCGGCGTTGCGGGAATAACCCCTGACCGCGATGATCGAATTGACCGTGATGTGCGAGCGGCACCCGCTGAGCCGGTTGATGCCGCCGTAGAAGGTGAAGGTGCGCTCGCCGGCGGTCCACGCGATCATCTCGCGCGCATCCAGGATCACAGCGTCCTGCCATGGAATCCAGCGCTGGGGCCGACCCGTGATGTCGAGCCGGAGGATGAGCGGGTCGATGACGGTGTTCACGATCGGGGTCCGTGCGGAGGCGGTCTTCTCGTTGGGGGCGCCGGTATTCTGCATCAATCGGGGCCCCCCGAACATCCACCGGTCGGCCGTCATGGCATGGCCATGCCCATCATGCTGAATCCGGCGTCGACATGGACGACCTCGCCGGTGATGCCGGCGGCGAAGTCCGAACACAGGAACGCGGCGGTGTTTCCGACGTCATCGATCGTCACGTTGCGCCGCAGGGCGGACGTGGTCTCGACATGGTGGAGGATCTTGCGGAAGTCCGAGATGCCGGCCGCGGCGAGTGTCCTGATGGGTCCGGCGGAAATTGCGTTCGCCCGAATACCCTCGGGACCGAGTGCCGCCGCGACGTAGCGCACGTTCGCTTCCAGGCTCGCCTTCGCCGCGCCCATCACGTTGTAGTTCGCGATCGCCCGCGCGGCGCCGAGGTAGGTCAGGGTCAGCAGGGCGCCGCTACGTCCCTGCATCATGGGTCGCGCGGCCTTGGCGAGGGCGGCAAAGCTGTACGCGCTCACGTCGTGCGCAATCGCATGCGCATCCCGGGTCAGAGACTCGAGATAGTCACCCGTCAGCGCCTCGCGAGGCGCGAACGCAACCGCGTGCACGACGATGTCGAGTCCGTCCCACAAGCCGCCCAACGCCCCGAAGGCGCGGTCGATGTCCGAATCGCTCGCAACATCGCATTCCAGAACGATATCGGAGTCCGCCTCGGCCGCCAGCCTGGCGACGCGCTTGCCGAGACGTTCGTTCTGGTATGTGAATGCGAGCTCCGCGCCCTCCCGACGCATCGCACGCGCAATTCCCCAAGCGATGGAGCGATCGCTCGCCACCCCCAGAATGAGCGCCCGCTTGCCTTCGAGAAGAGACATCGTCGATCGCTCCGAACGGCGATTCCGGCCGCTGTGGTGCACCCGCTCACGGTTGCGGACGCGGATGTTCCGGTATCGCCGCGTGCTCGATTCGCGGCTTGGTCAAGTGCCGTGGCTGGACCTGGATTGCATCGTCTCGCGCAGGCATCCACGACCTGCCGCACGACCGGAAGCGCACCACTGAACGGCGATGGCCGTCGTCCCGGCGCCGGTTCGGTGGGACGGGTTCAGCCTGCCCCGGTCTCAGATCGTGGGCGTGTCCGAAAGGTGCACAAAGAGCTCCCGGCCGGGCATCAGCAGTTCATTTCTCGAGAGTCGATTCCATCGGCGCAGGCTGGCGACTGAAACGCCGAACTGGCGTGAGATCTCCCACAGCGAATCGCCGCGCTTGACCCGGTATCGGATGCGCTGAGGCTCACCGTCGGGGTCGGCGTAAGCGGCCGGGATCAGACGCAGCTTCTGCCCGGGCAGCAGGACGGCATCTTCTTCGATACGGTTGAACTCGGTGAGCGCGAGAACCGTCGTTCGATGTCGTACGGCAATCTCGGACAGCGTGTCGCCGTACTGCACGACATGGAAGGTGTTCGCGTGCGAGTTCTTTGGCGGAGTCCTCCGCAGTGCGGCAGACACCGCTCCGGAACGTCCGCGATGCACGGTCAGCCGCTGGCCGGGCACCAGGACGGACTCGACGGAAAGACCGTTCCAGGCCGCAAGCTGCGCGATGCCCACCCCGTGCCGGCGGGCGATCAGCCACAGGGAGTCCCCGCTGCGAACGCGGTGAATCGTGGTCGCGGGACCCTCGGCTGTGAAGGACTCGTTCTCCGCCACGATGCGACGTCCCTGCGTCGTGGAGTCGGCCAGGGCCAACGTGCGCAGTCCGAGCGCGACCGGAATCGTCAGGTGGGTGCCCGCGAAGATCCGATCCGAGGCCAGCCCGTTCGTGTCCTGCAACGCCCTCACGCTCGTCCCGTAGCGGATGGCGATGGCGCCGAGCGTATCTCCGGGCACGACCTTGTGACGGGTCCAGCGCCTGTCCCTGTAGGTCGGGAGTTGCGCGAGAGTCGCGGTGAATCGTTCGGCAGCGTCGACAGGAAGCTGCAGACGGTGCGGTCCCCCGGGTGCAGTCGCCGAACGCTTGAAGCCGGGATTGAGCCGGCGGAGCTCACGGACCGAGATTCCGGCCAGATTCGCGGCGAACGCGAACTCGATCTGACCGTCGAGCGACACCGGCCGGAAGTACGCGCGGTCGGGTATCGACCCCAGGACGACACCGTATCGGACCGGTTGCTCGACGATCGCGGCGATGGCGGCGAAGCGGTTCACGTGGGTGCGTGTCTCCCTGGGCAGGCGCAACGACCATACGTCGGTGGGTTTCCCCCGCGCGCGGTTCCGGGACATCGCGCGCCTGACGTTGCCTTCGCCCCAGTTGTACGCGGCCACCGCGAGCAGCGGATCGTCCCCGAACTCCTGCAGGAGCCTGGTGAGGTAGTCGAGCGCGGCCCGAGTGGACTCGACGACGTCGCGGCGTCCGTCGTACCACCAGTTCTGCTTCAGTCCGTAACGCCTGCCGGTCGACGGCATGAACTGCCACAGGCCCGATGCCCCCGCATGAGAGTACGCCCGCTCGCGGAAAGCGCTCTCCACGACCGGCAGCAGCGCGAACTCCATGGGCAAATCGCGTTTCTCGACTTCCCGCACGATGTAGGCCAGGTATGGGCGGGCGCGTTGCGTCAGGCGGCGGAGGTATTCCGGATTTCTCTGGTACCAGGCGATCGAGCGCTCGATCCGCCTCTTCTTCGGGTACTGCAAGTCCATCCCGTCGCGAATGCGGTCCCACGCGTTCCCGTCGCTGGCAGTCTCCTGCTCGGACCGTGGTTCCGGCAGCCGACTCGGACCGTCGTCGAGCATGGCGATCGCGGTCGGGTCCGACGGCTGCGGCGGCCGCACGCCCGATGCCGGTGGTGCGACGTCGCTGCTCCGTTCAGTCTCGAGGATCGGAGACGGCTCCGGGTCTTGCGCCGCCGGCTCGGACGCGGAATAGCCGGTCTGCGCGTTCGCGGGCGCGTGCGGTGCGCGGGGCGGCGAGGTGCAACCCGCCAGCACGAGCGATATCGACAGGAGGGTGGCCGGCAGCGGGGCGCAGAAGCGGGTTCCGCGCCCAAAGGCCGAGTGAATCCGAATGGAGGACGCCACGTACTCGGGCGTGCCGGTTCCGGGCGCCATGAGATGATCGGGTAGCTGCGAAGTCGCCCGTATGCTATGGAGGGATACGGGTGGGGTCAAGAACGGAACGGAACAAAGGTACCATTGGATGGCGGCGAGAGACGCGGTACGGGTCCCCCGCTCAATTCCGCGACCCCTGCCGCACGTGCCCGCGACGCCTGCATGATGCTCCGCCGATGAACTCAACCGTCAACGTGGTTCGAACCCGCAATCGGCCGATCGCCTCACCGTTGCGCTCGGGACTGTCGCTGTGGATGCAAGGTCCGGCGGGCGCGGATCTGTTGCGGATGGAGGTCGAGCGGGTGCACGGCGCGGTCGGCAATCTGTTCGGCTATCACTGCCTCCAGGTTGGAGACCTCGCCGGCGCGGATCTGCTCAGCGCCAGCCGCATCCTCGGCCGCACCGTCGTCGACATCGACGGAGGAGCGCCGCCTCGCCCGTATCCGGTGGTGAACGGAGCCGCGACATCGCTGCCGATCGACTCGCATGCGGTCGACGTGGTCATTCTGCCCCATGTGCTGGAGTTCGAATCCCAGCCTCACGAGGCGCTCCGGGAGGCGTCTCGCGTGCTCGTTCCGGAAGGAAAATTGCTGATTCTCGGGTTCAACCCCTTGAGCGCCATCGGGCTGCGACGGGCGTTCAGGTATCGCGCCGCGGTCGCGCCGTGGTGCGGAACCTACTTCGGCGCGGGTCGATTGCGCGACTGGCTCACCTTGCTCGGATTCGACATCGTCGACCAACGACCGTGCTTCTCGTCGAATCACGGTATGCGCCCCTGGCGAGCGGGACGACGTTCGTTGCTCGAATGGGTGCCGCCGGCACTCGCGAGCGCGAGGCTCATTCTCGCGAACAAGCGCGTCAATGCGATGCTGGTGATGCGCTCGCGCTGGAAGCCGAGGCGGCGTCTCGCCGGCGTGGGGCTCGCGGGTCCATCCGTCAGGGCTGCCGGCGGTGAGTGACGCGGTGGAGATCTTCACCGACGGCGCTTGTCGCGGAAATCCCGGTCCAGGTGGTTGGGGGGCGGTACTGCGCTACCGCGAGCAGGAGAAGCTGCTGTGCGGAGGGGCGGACGACACGACGAACAACCGGATGGAGCTCACCGCCGCCATCAAGGCTCTCGAGGCGCTGCGCCGGCCGTGCCGGGTCAGGCTCGCCACCGACTCGACGTACGTGCGGAACGGGATCACGCAGTGGCTCCCCGGATGGAAGCGCCGGGGCTGGAAGACCGCCGATCGCAGACCCGTGAAGAACGTGGACCTGTGGAGGCGCCTGGAACGTGCCGCGTCGTTGCACGACGTCGACTGGGTATGGGTGAAGGGCCACTCCGGGCACGAAGGAAACGAGAAGGCCGATGCGCTGGCCCGAACCGCCGCCGAGGGACAGGCGCCGTGAGACAGGTGTTCCTCGATACGGAGACGACGGGTCTCGAACCCGAACTGGGACACCGGATCATCGAGATCGGCGGCGTCGAGATGGTGAACCGCCGTTTGACCGACCGGCGGCTGCACCACTATCTGCAACCGGACCGCGAGATCGACGACGGAGCGCTCGAGGTGCACGGCATCACGCGCGAGTTTCTGCAGGACAAGCCGCGGTTCGAAGACGTCCATGCCGATATCGTGGAGTTCATCTCGGGCGCGGAGGTCATCATTCACAATGCCCCGTTCGACGTAGCGTTCCTCGATTGCGAGCTCGCCAGGCTCGGGGACGCCGACCTGCGCATCGAAAGCATCTGCCGGGTTCTCGACAGCCTCGCGCTGGCGCGCCGGCTTCACCCGGGCCAGCGCAACGGTCTCGATGCGCTGTGCAAGCGCTACCGCATCGACAACTCGGCGCGCCAGCTTCACGGCGCACTCCTCGATGCGGAGATTCTGGCGGACGTGTACATGGCGATGACGGGCGGCCAGGCGATGCTGGAACTCGGCGACCCCGGTGGCCCCGTGCAGTCCGAGGGCGTCTCGCGCGGCGCGTCGCGTGCACGCAGGGCCGGCTCGATTTCCGTGGTCCGCGCCAGCCCGGGAGAGCTGCAAACGCATGCACGCCAGTTGGCGCACATCGACGAGAAGAGCGGGGGGCAGTGCCTCTGGCTGCGGCTCGAAAGCGGCTGAGCCGTGCGCCGCTCGTGGCATTCGGGACCGAACCCGGCGTAGAATCGTCGTACGTTATCCGTGCGTCTCCGCAACCGGAGCGCATGGCGTTTCGAAGGCGACCGAACCAGCGATGGAGGGGAGCATGAATCCGTTGGACAGCATTACCGGAACCATCGTCAGCGGCGTCATCCTGGCGTTGATCCTGGCCGCGTTGTTTTGAGGTGTGCGAACGGCGGATCGATGAGGGTGACTGAGACACAGGACTAGGAGAATCGGACCAATGGATGTTCTCGTGTTGTCGATAGAGCGCTTGATCCACTTTCTGTCCGGCGTGACGTGGATCGGGCTGCTCTACTATTTCAATTTCGTCCAGGTTCCCGCGATTGCGGCGGCAAATGCGGACGCGGGCGGTCCCGGACCGGCTGCGATCAACAAGTACGTCGCGCCTCGAGCGCTTGTCTGGTTTCGCTGGGGTGCGGTCGTGACGTGGCTTTCGGGTGCGACGTTGCTGGAAAGCATGCCTCACTTGAGCCTCGTCGACGCGTTCACTCTGCAGGGACCCAGTCAGGTCATCGGGGTAGGCGCATGGCTGGGAACGATCATGCTGTTCAACGTGTGGGTCCTCATCTGGCCGAACCAGAAGAAGGTCCTGGGGATCGTTTCCGCGACCGACGAGGAGAAGAACCGGGCCCGCCGGGTTGCCCTGCTGGCTTCGCGAACGAACACGATGCTGTCGATTCCCATGCTGCTGTTCATGGGGGCGTCCGCGCACGGTCTGCCGTACTGACCGGCATTGCGACGAGGTTTCCGGGCGCACGCGCGAGCTCGCGCGGGCGCCCGTCTGGCGGCGTATTCCGGAACAACGCACGGGAAACGGGGCCGTTGCGACTGCCCCGATGATGGTATGGCGGATGTTCGCAGGAACCGTCCGGTCCCGCTGGGGCGCGGGATCGCAGGCCGGAATCCGCTCCGAGACCAGCGACCCCGACCGGTCCATCCTCGTCGCGACACGCATGTCCCTGGTCGGTTGACGAAGTCGCTCGGCAACACTCGCGGCAGTATCAGTGCATTCCCGCCTTCGCGGGCCGCCGGCCGGTGAACAGAGCGCACGTCGGGGGCGTGCGGTGACGCCGACGCCGTCGGGCAGGGCTGGCGAACACCCGAATTTCGACGCACGATGCAACGAACGAAACTGCCGGCATTCATGAAGGCCGCCGGCCTCTCGTCCACCATGCCGAATTCGGACGCCGGATCCCGCAATGAGAATCCTGGTCAGCAATGACGACGGCTACCTGGCCCCCGGGCTGCGATGTCTGGCCGATGCCCTTTCTTCGCTTGGAGAGGTGATTGTCGTGGCCCCCGACCGCGACCGGAGCGGCGCGAGCAATTCACTGACACTGAGAGCGCCCATCCGCCCGCGCACCGCGGAGAACGGGTTCATCTGCGTCGACGGGACACCGACCGACTGCGTGCACCTGGCGGTCACCGGTCTGCTGAACCCGGAACCGGACATGGTGGTGTCCGGAATCAACGCCGGCGCGAATCTCGGTGACGACGTGATCTACTCGGGAACGGTGGCGGCCGCGATGGAGGGACGGCTGCTGGGGCTCACCGCCATCGCGGTGTCTCTTGCGTCCCGGCGTTGCCGGCACTTCGACACCGCAGCCAGGGTCGCGAGCCTTCTCGTCGAGCGAATCGTCGAACGTCCGCTCGACGCCAATGTGATACTGAACGTGAATGTCCCGGACGTCGAGTTCGGGGCGCTCGGCGGATTCCACGCCACTCGGCTCGGTCACCGGCACCGCGCGGAACCGGTCGTGCGAATGCACGATCCTCGCGGGGAGCCCATCTACTGGGTCGGACCGTCGGGAGCCGAGCAGGACGCCGGTCCGGGAACCGACTTCGACGCTGTGCGTGCCGGATGCGTGTCCGTGACCCCCTTGCACGTCGACCTCACGCGGCATCAGACACTGGATCCGGCCGAACGCTGGCTCTCGGAGATCGAGCTGTCGTGAACGTCGGGTTCGAAGGATCCGGAATGACATCGATGCGCACGCGCGAGCGGCTCGTGTCCCGCCTGCGCGGCGAGGGGATTTCCGACGAGGACGTGCTCGATGCCATTCGCAACGTGCCGCGCCACATTTTCGTCGACGAGGCGCTCGCGAGCCGTGCCTACGAGGACGTCGCCCTGCCCATCGGCATGGGTCAGACGATATCGCAGCCGTTCATCGTGGCGTTGATGACACAGGCCACCGTAGCCGCGCCTGCGCCGTCGCGTGTGCTGGAGATCGGTACCGGCTGCGGATACCAGACCGCGGTGCTCGCTTCGCTCGTCTCGCGCGTGTACACCGTGGAGCGCATCGAATTGCTGCTCACCCGAGCGCGCCGTCGGTTGCGCGCGCTCGGGTTGAGCAACGTGTGGTACCGGCACGGTGACGGCAATGCCGGCTGGCCCGAGTGCGAGCCGTTCGATGCGGTGCTCGTCGCGGCGGCGCCCCTGCGCCTCCCCGATCGGCTTGTCCAGCAACTCGTCGTCGGCGGCCGGCTGGTCATCCCCGTCGGAGATTCCGGCCGGCAGAAGTTGAAGGTGTTCACCCGTACCGAATCCGGGGTGGACGAGGACACGATCGCCGATGTGAGCTTTGTCCCGATGCTGCGGGGAAAGGGATGAGGGCCGGCTGCATGGAGCGCCGCGATACGAGTGCAGCCGACCGAATCGGCGTTCTCTCGCGCGGCGTCGTCGGAACGGGTCTGCTGGCCGGCCTCGTGGCGCTGGCTGCGGGATGTGGCGGCGTCGTCGTGGCGCCGGTGCACTCGCCGACCGAGTCCGTGATCCCGGTGCGTGAACGCGAGCATGTCGTGGGCAAGGGCGATACGCTCTACTCGATCGCATGGCGTTTCGGCATCGACTACCGCACGCTTGCCAGAGCCAACTCGATTCGCGATCCCTACACCATCTTTCCCGGACAGCGCCTCCTCGTCCCGGGACCGGACGACATCGTGACGCCCGAGCCGGCGACGGCGGCCGCAAGCGAGCCGGCCGGGTCGGGCGAGACATCGGCCCGGGGGGCCGGGACGGTCGAGGAGCCGACGGTCGCGCCGTTGCCGTCGCCGCCGATCGGTTCCACGCCGGCGGTCGCCGTATTGCCTCCCAAGCCGCCGCCATCTCCGTCGCCGCCACCATCTCCGTCGCCGCCGCTGCCGTCGCCGCCGCCGGTGCCGGAGACGGCGACGGCATCGCAATCGGCCGTTCCAGCGTCGTCCGCCGCGAGGACGGTGGCCGGCTTACGCTGGACACGGCCGACCGGCGGCAAGACGATCTCGGCATTCGGACGAGGCGGCAACAAGGGGATCGACATCGGCGGCACGTTCGAGCAGCCCATCCGTGCAGCGGCACCGGGGCGGGTCGTGTACGCGGGCAGCGGGCTCCTCGGGTACGGAAAGCTCGTGATAGTGAAGCACGACAGTCGCATTCTGAGCGCCTATGCTCACAACGAACGGCTGCACGTGGGCGAAGGGGAGGAAGTGAAGGGCGGCCAGCACATCGCCGACATGGGACGTTCGGGCAAGGGGCGCGTCATGCTGCACTTCGAGATTCGACGCGACGGAAAGCCCGTCGATCCGCTTCGGTATCTGCCCTGACGCCGCCCCGGGACGGCCCCGAAGCTAGCGGGCGGGCCGGCGTGCGGCGCACCGAGCCCGCCGGGTTCAACCCGGCGACGACAGCGCGTGAAGCCGTTCGAGAGCGCTCGCAGCCAGCGCGCGAGTCAGCTCCGCCGCGCCGCCCGAACGGGAGAGGCTGGCGGCCTGCCCCGACCAGAGCGGCGAGAATTCGCTCGAGCCGGCGGCTTCGGCCGCGACCCTGATCGGCGTTGTCGTCCGGCCCGCCGTCGGAAAAGCCGGCGCGTCCGGCGCCATCGGTCCGATCTCGCGCACGATTCGATTCGCCAGTCCGCGAGCGGGCCGGCCGGTGAACACGTTGGTCAGCACCGTGGCGTCGTCACGGGCCTGCCCGAGAGCGGCGCGGTGCAGTCCCGATATCGTCGACTCGGCGGTTCGCAGATACGCCGTGCCGATCTGCACGCCCGCCGCCCCCAATGCGAAGGCGGCGGCAATACCCCGGCCGTCCGAGATGCCGCCCCCCCCCCCCCCCAGACGGGGGGGCGGCGACACCCCCCCGGCCGCCCGAGACGCCCCCCGCCGCAACGACCGGTACGTCCACCGCGTCCACGACCTGTGGAACGAGTGCCACGGTGCCCGGTTGCGAGGCCACCGCATCGGTCAGGAACATGCCACGGTGGCCGCCGGCTTCACATCCTTGCGCGATCACGGCGTCGCACCCGCGGGCCGCCAGCCAGCGGGCCTCGGCGACCGTGGTCGCAGAGCTGAGCACCCTGCAACCGAGCGCCTTCACCCGGTCGAGCAGGCGTGACTCGGGGAGTCCGAAGTGAAAGCTGACGATCTCGGGCCGGAACTCCTCCACCACGTCGCACATCTCGTCGTCGAACGGAGCCCGATCGGGCACCGGTGTGCTGGACGAGGGGTCGATTCCGAGCTCCGCGCGGTACGCAGCGAACCGCGATTTCCAGGTCGCCTCGCGTTCGGGGTCGGGCTCCGGCACGGAATGGCAGAAGAAGTTGACGTTGAGCGGCCGGCTCGTACGCTGGCGAATCGTGCCGATCTCGGCGCGCGCCCTCCCGGGAGTCAGCAGCGCGCACGGCAACGAGCCGAGGCCGCCGGACTCGCTGACGGCGACCGCCATCGCCGCGCCGGTCGCGCCCGCCATGGGCGCCTGAATGATCGGCAGCTCGATTCCGAGCAGATCGGACAATCGCCGATCAGGCCACACGACGGTCTTCCGGGATTCGCCGGCGATGCGCCGGACCACGTGGAGTTCCGTTCATGCATCCGGCCTCCGCCGGCGATGCGCCGGTCGCCGCTGCGAAACCGGAGCGGGGCGCCGGCGCGTTCGAGAACCGTCGTGCATCGGCATCTCTCAGTCGCAGTCGAGTCCGCGATAGAGAAGCGGAGCGAGCTCCTTCAGCGCGCGCCGGTAGACGCCGCGCTTGAAGAACACCACCTCGCGCGCCGGATGCCAGTAGTTCACCCACTTCCAGTGGTCGAACTCCGGCCGTTCGCTCGCGTCCACCTGCACGTCGTCCTCGTCGCCGAGCAGGCGCAGAAGAAACCATCGCTGCTTCTGCCCGATGCATACGATGCCCGGCCTGCGTCGAATGAATCGCTGGGGAAGCCGGTAACGAAGCCAGTCGCGCGTCTGGCCGATCAGTTCCACATGGGTCGGAGACAGGCCGATCTCTTCCCGCAGCTCCCGGTACAGCGCGTCCACCGGCGATTCGTGCGCCTTGATGCCGCCCTGCGGGAACTGCCATGCATCCTGTCCGACGCGGCGTGCCCAGAGCACGCGACCCGCGTCGTTGTGCACAATGATCCCCACATTGGGTCTGAATCCATCTTTGTCGATCATCGCGCACCCGGCGAGTCCGGTCGGGAGGACACGGCAAGTGTTCCATCATCACCGGAACGTGGCAATTCAAACGCGATCGAGCGTCTCGAATATCCGCTCCCGCACGTCCTCGAGCGTGCCGAGACCGTCGATGCGCGACACCCGCGGCGCCTCTTGCGGTTCGTCCCTCTCCCATTCCCGGTAGTACCCGACGATCGGCGCGGTCTGCTCGTGGTAGATCTCCAGCCGGTGCCGTACGGTGACTTCCCGATCATCGTCGCGCTGCACGAGCGGCTCTCCGGTGATATCGTCGAGTCCTTCGACCGCGGGCGGGTTGAACCGCATGTGGTACGTCCGACCCGAACCCGGGTGCACGCGCCGGCCGCTCATGCGTTCGATGATGTGCTCGTCGGGGACCGCGATCTCCACCACTACCTCGATTCGTACGCCCCGGTCGCGCATTGCCGCCGCCTGCGCGATGGTGCGCGGAAATCCGTCGAGCAGGAATCCGTTCGAGCAGTCGCCGGCGGTGATTCGTTCCTCCACCAGCCCCACGATGGTCTCGTCGGGCACGAGGTGTCCCGCATCCATCAGGACCTTCGCCTTCGCGCCGAGATCGCTTCCGGAGCGTATCGCCGCCCGGAGCATGTCGCCGGTCGAAATCTGAGGGATTCCGTAGCGTTCGGCGATGAATGCGGCCTGGGTGCCCTTTCCTGCGCCGGGTCCGCCGAGGAGAATGACTCGCATGTCCTGATCTCCATTGGAGGATTGATTTCGCATCGCGGTCCGGATATGTGCTCGCCTGGGTGGGCCGCACTGTCGCCGATGCGAACGCGTGGCCGTCGTTCCTGGTCTTCGGGGTGGCTCCCTCTCGATTGGAACGACACGTGAGCGCGAGCAGCGCGGCACCGGGACCAGGTTTTCCCCTCGGTGAGTATACGGCGACGGCGGACTTTCGATCCGGGCGTCCGCCGTTGCGTCACGGCGGCGGCACCGTTCCCCGGCAGACATGGAGGAACCGCAATGAAGCTCCACTCGGACACTGCAGCCAGCGGCGGGCAGCGCATTACCGCGTACGGCGCCGGATTCGTTGCCGTGGAGGGGACCACGTTCACGGGAACGGTGCTGCTCGGTCAGGGTGCGCATGCAACGGACTTCGCAGAACGCCGCCTCGGCGATGTGAACGCCGCCACCATCGATCGGATTCTCGAGCGCTGTCCGGAAGTCGTCCTCCTGGGTACCGGTGCACGGCACGTGTTCCCGTCGCCCGGACTCCTCGCTCCGTTGATGCGCGGCGGCATCGGGGTCGCGCTCATGTCGACCTCCGCCGCGTGTCGTACCTGGAACATCCTCAACGCCGAAGGGCGGAAGGTGGTAGCGCTGCTTCTTCCGATAGAGCAGGGGGAGTGCTGAACGCTGAGCCGGCCGGTATTCGACCGCAGATTTCGGACGATTTGGTGGAGGCGGCGTCCACATTTGCGGGGTTTCAAGGGGTTCCGAACAGTGCCGTGAGGAACACTTAACTAACTGATAAATAGCGATATATCGTTTCTTGACGTTTCGTCGCGTTTCGCTTATTCTTCCGTTGAAAGTGATAACGGAAGTAACACTGATGAGGCGGCCGAAACGACTCTCCGCCACATTCGTCAAGACGATCAGCATACCGGGCCGCTACGGTGACGGGCGAGGCGGGTTCGGCTTGAGCCTGCTGGTGAAGCCGTCCAGTGTCGGCGGACTCGCGAAGTCATGGGCGCAACGGGTGAGGATCGGCGCGCGGCCGAACAATCTCGGACTCGGCTCCTATCCGCTCGTGACGCTGGCCGAAGCACGGGCGAAGGCTTTGCAGAATGCGAGGGCGATTGCGCAGGGGCGCGATCCTCGACCCGGTGGCATTCCGACCTTCGCGGATGCAGCCGAGCGGGTGATTGCCCTTCACGAGCCGACTTGGCGCAACGGCGCGCGATCAGCCGAGATATGGCGTTCGAGTCTTCGGACCTACGCGTTCCCCAAGCTCGGCAAACTCACCGTGGACAAGATCGCCACCGCGCACGTGCTCGCGGTTCTCGTTCCGCACTGGACCGAGAAGAGAGAAACCATGCGGCGGGTGCGCCAGCGAATCGGCGCGATCATGAAGTGGAGCGTTGCCGAAGGCTACCGCGAGGACAATCCGGCCGGTGACGCCATCGCCGCCGCGCTCCCGAAGAACGCTCAGCAAAAGCAGCACCAGCGGGCGCTGCCGCATGGCGAGGTAGCGGCGGCGCTGCGCACAGTGCGGGAGTCGGACGCATGGCCGGCAACCAAGCTCGCATTCACGTTTCTGGTGGTTACCGCGGCGCGTTCGGGCGAGGTCAGGGGCGCGCGGTGGGACGAAATCGAAGGCGCTACCTGGACGGTGCCGGGATCGAGAATGAAGGCGGGCCGGCCGCACCGCGTACCGCTCTCCACGCGAGCGCTCGAAGTGCTGGCGGAAGCGCGGGAGCTATCGGACGGAACCGGGCTGATCTTCCCGAGCGTTCGCGCAAAGGTGCTTTCCGATATGACGATCTCGAAGCTCGTCAAGGAACTCGGCATCCCGGCGGTGCCGCATGGATTCCGGAGTTCGTTCCGGGACTGGTGCGGCGATACCGGGCAACCCCGCGACATCGCGGAAATGGCGCTCGCGCATACGGTCGGTGGCGTCGAGGGCGCCTATGCCAGATCCGATCTGTTCGCGCGGCGGGCAACACTCATGCAGGCATGGGCGGACTTTCTGAGCGAAGCATGATAACTGTCAGATCTCCGACGATCATTGCGCTCGCCGGCCTGTGCGCAGGCGTCCACGTTCCGATCGTCGTCGAGGCCGTGGATGACATGCGCCCCGCCGGGCTCTCCCCTTCCACGCGCTCGAACGAGAGGCGTTCCTTGTGGGCCGCTTGTGGGGCGGCCCTTCACGGCCGCGAACGACCCGGTGCCGCACCCGTGGGCGATGATGAAGGCCACGGTGTGCGTCGACGTCGAACCCCGCGTCCGGGACGAGACGACGCGGCGGCGCGAGGTCGTCGTGCCCGGCGGCCCGGACGAGGCAATCGCCGAGCTCGATCAGGACCACTGAAGACCAGGCTGCACGGAACGTGCGGCCGGTCAAGCGGGCGGCTCACTTCCGGCGCGACTTCAAACGCGTGAAACGGGGCGCGCACGGCCGCGGGTCCAATGCGCTGGAGCTCGTCCGCATGGGCGCCCGCGGCCAACTTGGGCCGTGATCCCTGGACGGCTTCTCCGGATCCCTTTCGCGGAGGGGCGATCCTTGCGGTGAGCTGAACGCCTCCCGGCCGGCGTCGGCCTCGCGTCAGATCTCGTCCTGCTCGTTCAGCAGCGCCTCGTAGCCGGGTTGTGACAGGGAGCAGTCGACCAGGGCTCGGAATTGCTCCGTGTCCAGATTGCACTGCCTCGCCATGCGACTGAACAGGTTGTTCGGAATATCGGCGCCGCCCCTCCCGTGCGACGTCTTCGTCCGGACCGCCGTCTTCTTGCCTTCTCGCGTGTAGTAGACGAAGTACCGGTGGTCGCCCTTGCGGGGACGAAATCCCTTGGCCGTCAGCGCGCGCTCCACTGTGGCCCGCTT
>MKWU01002241.1_pt1 | contig 29778 bp, 14 predicted proteins | sample 809101 | NCBI WGS metagenome assembly MKWU01 (sample SAMN05860141, study PRJNA318959) | sponge metagenome | host: Aplysina aerophoba | place: Slovenia: Piran, Adriatic Sea, Gulf of Piran | collected 2013-05-07
CATTCAGAGAGACTCCAATGGGAACTGAGCAGAGACCTGGCGTGACAGAAACGGGGATCAGAACAGAGATCAGAACGGGGACCAGCACGGGGACCAGAACGGGGACCAGCACGGGGGCCAGCACGGGGACCAGAACGGGGATCAGAACGGGGATCAGAACAAGGATCAGAACAAGGATCAGAACAAGGATCAGAACGGGGACCAGCACGGGGATCAGAACGGGGATCAGAACGAGGACCAGCACGGGGATCAGAACGGGGATCAGAACGGGGATCAGAACGGGGATCAGAACAAGGATCAGAACAAGGATCAGAACAAGGATCAGAACAGGGATCAGAACGGGGATCAGAACAAGGATCAGAACAAGGATCAGAACAAGGATCAGAACAAGGATCAGAACAAGGATCAGAACAGGGATCAGAACAGGGATCAGAACGGGGATCAGAACGGGGATCACAACGGGGATCAGAACGGGGATCAGAACAAGAATCAGAACAAGGATCAGAACAAAGATCAGAACAGGGATCAGAAAGCGGATCAGAACGGGGATAAAAACAGGAGAAGAAAACGCAAGACAAAAAAAAGGGATCCGCTTTCTCGCGCAACCCCTTGATATACCTAAAGTTGACTGGCTCCCCGAGCAGGGCTCGAACCTGCGACCCAATGATTAACAGTCATTTGCTCTACCAGCTGAGCTATCGGGGAACAATATGCTCGACAGTGCTATCCGGAAGCTGGAACCCGAACCACTTGCCCAACGCAGACAATGATAAGGATTCCAGAGCGCAGGTCAACCCCCTTTTTCACTGAATTCAGGCAGATGCGGATAATTTCCCTGCAGGAGGCTCGGCCCTGAAGACCAGCTCGTCACCCTCCAGCACCGCGCGAACACAGGAACCCGATGCAAAACGCCCCTCAAGAACTGCGCGCGCCAAAGGATTTTCCAGTTTACGCTGGATCGCTCGTTTCAGAGGACGAGCACCATACACAGGGTCAAAGCCAGCCGACACCAGCTGCTCCATCACCGCAGATGACACCTCCAGCCCCAGCTCCAATGCCCCCAGCCGGGCCCGCAGTTTCTCAAGCTGTACCGACGCAATCCCCAGGATGTTCTCCCTGTCCAGCGGATGAAACACCACCAGCTCATCAATACGGTTGACAAACTCAGGACGAAAATGACGCGCTGCCAGCTCCGTCAAGGCCTCCTTCACCGTATCGAAGTCTTCAGGCTTTTCATTCTGGATCAGATCCGATCCGAGGTTGGACGTCATCACCACCACCGTGTTACGAAAATCCACAGTGCGCCCCTGACCATCGGTCAGGCGTCCATCATCCAGCACCTGCAGCAGGATATTGAACACATCGGCATGTGCCTTTTCCACTTCATCCAGCAACACAACACTGTAAGGACGGCGACGCACGGCCTCTGTCAGATAACCGCCCTCTTCGTAGCCCACATAGCCCGGAGGAGCTCCCAGAAGCCGGGAGACGGCATGCTTCTCCATGAACTCAGACATATCAATGCGTACAACAGCTTCTTCCGTATCAAAAAGAAACTCTGCCAGCGCCTTGCATAACTCTGTCTTCCCCACCCCCGTCGGGCCAAGAAAAAGAAAGGACCCATTGGGGCGTGCCGGATCAGACAACCCCGCCCGGCTGCGCCGCACCGCATCGGCAACAGCCTCAACCGCCTGCCTCTGTCCTATGACCCGACGGTGCAGTACCTCTTCCATCCGCAGCAGCTTGTCACGCTCGCCTTCCTGCATCCGGCTGACCGGAATCCCGGTCCAGCGACTGACAACCTCTGCCACCTCATCATCCGTCACCTTGTTGCGCAGCAGGCGATTCTCACTGCTGTCAGTGCTCTGGCTGGAGGCTATGGACTTCTCCACCGTCGGCAGCTCACCATATTGAATCTCCGACATGCGGGTCAGATCACCGGTGCGCCGCGCTTCATCCAGCTCCCGCAACAATTTCTCCCGCTCTTCCTTGAACTGCTGGGCTCCCTGCAGCCGGGCTTTCTCGGCAGTCCATATTTCTTCCAGATCGGCAAACTCTTTTTCCAGAGCCGTAATTTTCCCATCCAGGGCCGCCAGCCGTTCACGGGCCGCAGCATCCTCTTCCCGCTTCAAGGCCTCCCGTTCCATTTTCAGCTGGACAAGATGCCGCTCCAGCCTGTCCATCGCCTCGGGTTTGGAGTCAATTTCCATACGAATACGGCTGCCAGCCTCATCAATCAGATCAATCGCCTTGTCCGGCAACTGGCGACTTGTTATATAGCGATGCGACAACCGCGCGGCTGCCACTATGGCAGAGTCCGTGATGTCCACATGATGGTGGACTTCGTAACGCTCTTTGAGCCCTCGCAGTATGGCGATGGTATCGGTCACTGAAGGCTCATCAACGAGAACTGTCTGAAAACGGCGCTCCAGGGCCGCATCTTTCTCAATAAACTGGCGGTACTCATCCAGGGTGGTGGCCCCCACACAGTGGAGATCGCCGCGCGCCAATGCCGGCTTGAGCATATTGCCCGCGTCCATGGCCCCCTCACCCTTGCCGGCGCCAACCATGGTATGCAATTCATCAATAAACAGGATGACCTGCCCTTCCTGCCGGGCCACTTCCTTGAGGACCCCCTTGAGTCGCTCTTCGAATTCGCCTCTGTACTTGGCACCCGCCAACAGGGCCGCCAGATCAAGAGCCAGTATTTTTTTGTCACGAATCCCTTCGGGAACTTCGCCATTGACGATACGCAGTGCCAGACCTTCGACAATCGCTGTCTTGCCGACACCCGGCTCGCCGATCAAAACCGGGTTGTTCTTGGTACGGCGCTGCAATACCTGAACAGTTCGCCTGATTTCGTCATCGCGCCCGACCACAGGGTCCAGTTTGCCCTCCCGGGCCCGTTGCGTCAGATCCTGGGTGTAGCGTGCCAGCGCATTGCGGCTGTCCTCTGCATGGGGATCATTAACAGACTCACCAGCGCGCAAGGCGGTGACAGCCGCCTCCAGTTTTTTGCCCTCCACGCCCTGTGTGCGCAACAACTGGCCGGCCGGCCCGGTATCATCCAGCAAGGCCAGCAACAGGACCTCTGTACCGATAAACTGGTCTTTTTTTTGCTGGGCAATCTTGTCAGCCCGGTTCAGCAGGCGCTGCAAATCGCGCGACACCTGCATATCTCCGTCGGGATGACTGGCCACCGCCAACCCATCAAGAATCGCGGCCAGCTCCCGGTTCACCACTGCGATATCCACACCCAGACTGGACAACAAGGCGCTTGAGGCGCCTTGCTCATCCTTGAGCAGGGCATACAGGAGATGGGCAGGCTCGACGGCCGTGTGATCCCTGCCAATGGCAAGGGACTGCGCTTGCGTCAATGCAGACTGCGCTCTGCTGGTCAATTGATCTGGACGCATACAAATATTCCTCCTCTTTTCTGGCAGGGCCGCTACACCCCTTTACAAGTTTGCTGTGTACTGATATGCGCATCAGACAGACAGGTTTCAAGTGCCAGAGAAAGAAGTTGTTGGATTCAGCTGACCGGCATGCCCGGCCTGGCCCCCGCATCCGGCTGCACAAGCCAAAGGTTCTCCCCACCGGAACCGGCTGTCAGAACCATCACTTCACTGACCCCGAACCGCATACGGCGCGGCTTGAGATTGGCAACAACCAGGGTATGCCTTCCGATCAGATCCTGCGGCTGATAGGCCTTGCGTATCCCGGAAAAGGCTGTACGCGTGCGCCCTTCGTCCAGATCAAGCGTCAGACGCAGCAATTTGTCTGCACCTTCCACCGGCTGGGCATCGACAATACGCGCCACGCGCAGATCAATGCGGGAAAAATCATCGATCCCGATTTCATCCGCTCTCGCAACCTTTTCACCAGCCACTGCCGATGCCGCAGCTGGCGCGACCGGGGATGAGCTGGCGGTGGACTGCTGGCTGAGCGCCTCAACGCGGGCCTGTTCCAGCACCGCATCAATCTGCTTTTGCTCGATTCGTTTCATCAATGGCGTAAAGGTGTTGATGCTGTGATCAAGCAGCAGGGTCTGGCTGTCATCCCAGCGCAGGCTGTCCGTATTGAGGAACCCAGCCGCTTGTTTTGCCATGGCAGGCAGCACGGGAGCCAGATAAATCATCAGCAACCGGAACACATTGATGCCCACCGAACACACAGCCTGCAAACGATCTTCCTCACCGGGCGTCCTGGCAATCACCCAGGGTTTGACCTCATCGATCCAGCTGTTGGCCTTGTCGGCCAGACTCATCACCTTGCGCATGGCCCGGGCAAAATCCAGCTCTTCATACAGGCTGGCTATCAGGGGAGCCGCCTGCTGACAGGCATCAAGCAACTCAGGCGCCGCATTGGTGCTGGACAGACGCCCATCAAAACGTTTGGTAATGAAGCCGGCATTGCGGCTGGCAATATTGACCAGCTTGCCCACCAGATCACTGTTGATACGCTGCACAAGGTCGCTCGTATTCAGGTCGAGATCTTCCATACGACCCGACAAGCGGGCAGCGTAGTAGTAGCGCAAAGATTCAGGTCCCAGATGGTCCAGCCAGGTACGCGCCGCAATCAGGGTGCCACGCGATTTCGACATCTTTTCGCCATTGATCGTCAGATACCCATGCACATGCACTTTGGTCGGCGTGCGATAGCCAGCCCCCGACAACATGGCCGGCCAGAACAGACAGTGGAAGTTGATAATGTCCTTGCCGATAAAATGATGCAGTTCAGCGTCCGAGTCGGGCTTCCAGAAAGCGTCGAAGTCAAGCCCCTCGGTGCGGTCACACAAATTCCTGAAGGCCGCCATATAGCCCACCGGGGCATCCAGCCAGACGTAGAAGTATTTGTCCGTTTCGCCGGGAATCTGGAAGCCAAAGTAGGGCGCATCCCGCGATATGTCCCAATCCTGCAAGCCGGCATCCAGCCATTCGGACAACTTGTTGGCAATTTCCTGGCGAATGGTTCCGCTGTCTATCCAGCTTCTGATAACAGAAGAAAAGTCAGACAGCCGGAAAAAAAGATGTTCAGATTCCCGCTCGACCGGCGTGGCACCCGACACAGTGGAGCGCGGATTGATCAGCTCGGCCGGGCTGTAAGTGGCAGAACAGCTCTCGCAGTTGTCTCCGTACTGGTCAGCGGCACCACAGCGGGGGCAGGTGCCTTTGACATAGCGGTCGGCCAGAAAACGTTTGCTCACCGGGTCGAATGCCTGGGTAATGGTGCGCCGGACAATGTGACCTTTCTCTTTCAGGCAGTTATAGATGGCGGCAACCTGCGTCCTGTTTTCCTCACTGTGCGTCGAATGGTAATTATCAAAATCCACCAGGAAGCGACGAAAATCTTCCATCCGCTCTTCATGAACAGCCGCCACTGAAGCCTCTGGCGTGATGCCCTGCTTCTGCGCATACAAGCTGATAGCCGTACCATGGGCATCATCGGCACACACAAAAGTACAGGCGTGCCCCCGCATTTTCTGGAAACGCACCCAGATGTCCGACTGGATGTACTCGACAAGATGCCCCATGTGCAGCGGACCATTGGCATAAGGCAAGGCACTGGTCACCAGCATTTTGCGTGAACTGCTGTTGTCTTTGTCAGTCTGTGACATGAGAACTCCGATGAGAAAAAAACAACCGCACAGCCAGGCGCCTGTCTCATGGGGACAGGGACTGGCTGCCGGACAAGGCCGCCCCCTGGCAGGGTTCAGCGCGGCTCGGGCAGGCTGTCTGATGTCGCAGACAACCCGACATTGTTGTGAATTGTTGTGAGGGGAACCAGGCTGCGGGCTGGATGATCACCTGACGCAATCTGCGTCCGGCAGCGGCCCCGGTGCGGCAGTATACACCGGCTGCCATGATTCCTGCGAAAGCCGGACAGACAGATCCCGGCCACCGCTTCATACCGCACCTGTCACAGGTCGCTCCGGTGAAACTTTTTGACCGGCCAGGCAGTCCTCCGTAGTTCCACATTGCATAAATTACGCAAGTTTTTGCTAGCTATTTCGAATTTCGAAGGAGAGGACATCATGGCCATGCCACCACCGGGCGGAGGACGCCCCCTGCCCCCCGCCACCGGAGCTTCAGCACGCGACCTGGCGAGCACACCCGTGCCCACTGATGCGGCCGTCTTTGGCCGCTCCCTGTCACCCGGCACCGAAGCGACCAGCCCGACCCGGCAAGCCGACGCCGAACCGCTTTCCCCCTTGCGCGCCCTGACGTTGGGCATGCTGTATCTGGCACTGCGTGAACAGCCGGCTGACACAGCACTGCGCGAGCGGGCCTGCCGCTGGCTGGAACAGGGCAGCACGGAACATTCAGCAGAACGCGCCCGGCACCTGGTGCCCGGTTACAGCAGTCGCTCCCGTCCCTGGCTGGCATCCTGGAACAGTACCCACCTGCCCAGTCTGGATCGTCAGCGTAATATGCTGCTACAGCTGCAGAACTTTACGCCACCACAGGCGCAAGCTCAGCAGCGCTGGCGCCAGCGCGAACAGGAGGCCCATCAGCAGTTCGCAGCATCCCTGATCTACAGCCTGCACGATCAGATGATTGAGGCCAGCCAGCTGAGTCTGCGCCCTGTCACCATCGACTGGGATCCGGATGACCAAATCCAGGGCTACGCTTTCAGCCCGTGCAGCCGATGGCTGGCCGTCAAGTGCGGAGAGGACAACATCTTCGACGCCGTGCTGCAGATCTACGGCTGGCAGGATGGCAACTGGCAAAAGGAGAGGCTGGTCAATGCACCGGATATCCCCTTGATATCCTTCACCTTCACTGAGGCTGTCCCGGGCACACTGGTCAGCCTCCATCCCAAGGATCTCTTCGTCTGGAAAAGACAGCCGGACTCACCCCACTGGCAAGCCGGATGGCTATGGCATCAGGAGTCGCTGCCCTGGTTTGTCGTGAAGCTCCGGGCGATGGTAAACAACGACCTGATCGTCATGTGCGCCCCCCCGTTTTCCTCCCGTACAGAGACTCAATTCCTCTTCTTCAACTACCAAAGCGGCAACAATAGCTGGGACAGGCCGCCAGCGTCCCACAGCTACGCCCATGGATGGATGGCTTTGTCCCATTCAAATCTGGCATGCAAAATGGCGCTGGCAAGACCAACTGCCGAAGGGGCCAGTCTGGGCAATCAGATACAGGTCTGGGCCAAAGGCTTGCGGCCAGACCAACCGGAACAATGGAACCGCCAGACGTCTGAACTCAGAGCGGGTCTGGCGAGTGTCCACGAGATAAGCTTCACCCCCGACGGCAACCTTCTGCTGGGCCTTCTGGCCACCGGGACCGTCTGTCTGTGGGGACTGGATGCCCAGTGCAAGCTGCAGGAGCGCTTGACAATATCCACCGGCTTCAGCCCGGAAACAGAGCGGCTTGCCGCCCTGAGAAGCTTCCGGGGTGATTACAGGCAAATGGCCATAGCCCTCTCACGCAGCCAAATCCAGTTCTACAACGCGCAGGAAGACGGGCATTGGCAAAAAGGAGACCTTATAGAAGGCCCGCCCGCTCGTGCGGATGAAGAATTACACGACATTCTACTAACGGACAACGGCCAGACGCTGGTACATCTGAGCACAGATCGCATACACATCTGGCACCGGGGCGGTGACAACCGCTGGCAACAGGTGGTGCAACGAGAGACAAGGTCGCCGCAGGATCCCATGCCTGCGGCCTGTCTGCTGGGATGCAACCAGACGGTCTGCACGACCGCAAGCGATCCGCACCTCTCACTCTGGATTCATGGACCAGACCGCGCGGGCAATCTTGTCAGGAAAGCCTGTATCCCTGTCACAAACCCCATGGATTACAGCAGTCCCGATGGGCTGTCCCTGTTGCTGCATCCCAGTGACGGGATACCGCATTTGCTGCAAATACTTCCGCCGACAACCCCTGACAGACCGCGAGAGGAACGCGTGCCACAGCAAAGCTGACAAAACCACACGCCGCCGCAACTGGCGGCCGCTGACCGGGTCCTGCAGGCCATAACTGCACCTTGGTGGATGAGGTAGACCCCATAGCCATGGCACCAGGCGGCGCACAGCCCCCACACTTCCCCAAAAACGCGCAGCTTGCAGGGTCCGGTCACTCACTGAACCCGCAATCCTTCGATCACCCGCAGGCTCTGGCTTGCCTGGCGACCGGGCACGGCAACCAACCTGCGACCGGCAGCTGCCCACCGAATGCACGGCTGCCATGATTCCTGCGCAAGCCGGAAAGACAGCTCCCGGCCACCGCCTCATACCGCACCTGTCACACGCCTCCCCGGTGAAACTTTTTGACCGGCCAGGCAGTCCACCGTAGTTCCACAGTGCGTAAAGCGCGTAACTTTTTGCCTTCTGTTTCGAAGGAGAGGACATCATGGCCATGCCACCACCAGGCGGAGGACGCCCCCTGCCCCCCGCCACCGGCGCTTCAGCACGCAACCAGGCGAGCACACCCGTGCCCACTGATGCGGCCGCCTTTGGCCGCTTTCTGTCACCCGGCACCGAAGCGACAAGCCCGACCCGGCCAGCCGACACCGAACCGCTTTCCCCCGCACAGGCCCTGACATTGGGCATGCTGTACCTGGCACTGCGCGAACAGCCGACTGACACAGCACTGCGCGAGCGAGCCTGCCGCTGGCTGGAACAGGGCAACACAGAACATCCCAAACGCGCCCGGCACCTGGTGCCCGGTTACAGCAGTCGCTCCCGTCCCTGGCTGGCATCGCAAAACAGTACCCACCTGCCCACTCTGGATCGTCAGCATGAGATGCTGCTACAGCTGCACAACTTTACGCCACCACAGGCGCAAGCTCAGCAGCGCTGGCGCCAGCGCGAACAGGAGGCCCATCAGCAGTTCGCAGCATCCCTGATCTACAGCCTGCATGATCAGATGATTGAGGCCAGCCAGCTGAGTTTGCGCCCTGCCACCATCAACTGGCATCCCGACGACCGAGCCCATGCCTACTCTTTCAGCCTGTGCAGCCGATGGCTGGCCGTCATGTGCAGCCAGGGGGGCCAGCTCAAGACCGTGCTGCAGGTCTATGGCTGGCAGGATGGCAGCTGGCAAAAGGAGAGGCTGGTCAATGCACCGGATATCCACTTGACATCCTTCACCTTCATTGAGACTGTCCCGAGCACGCTGGTCACCCTCAATACCTATGATCTCTTCGTCTGGAAAAGACAGCCGGACTCGCCCCACTGGCAAGCCAGTCGGCTATGGCAGCAGGAGTCGCCGTTCTGGGTTCCCCTTACTCTCCAGTCGATGGCAAACGGCGACTTGATCGTCATGTGTACCAACGCGTTTATCCGCTGCACAGAGAATCGATTCCTGTTCTTCAACTACCAAAGCGGTAACAAAAGCTGGGCCAGGCCGCCAGCGTCCCACAGTTACGACCATGGATGGATCGCGTCGGCCTACTCAGATCTGGCATGCAAGATGGCCCTGGCAAGACCGACTGCCGAAGGGGCCAGTCTGGGCAATCAGATACAGGTCTGGGCCAAAGGCTTGCGGGCAGACCAACCGGAGCAATGGAGCCGCCAGACGTCTCAACTCAGGCCTGGTCTGGCGAGTGTCCACCAGATCAGCTTCACTCCCGACAATAACCTTCTGTTGGGCCTTCTGGCAGATGGGACCGTCTGCCTGTGGGGGCTGGATGCCCGGTGCCAGCTGCAGGAGCGCTTGACAGTAGCCACCGGCTTTGACCCGCAAGCCGTGCGGCTGGACGCCCTGAGAAGCTTTCGGGGTGATGGCAAGCAAGTGGCCATAGCCCTCTCACACAGGATCGAGTTCTGGAATGCACAGGAAGACGGACACTGGCAACAAGGGGACCTTATAGAAGCCCCGCCCGCGCGTGCGGATGAAGAATTACGCGACATGCTCCTGACGGACAACGGCCAGACGCTGGTACGACTGAGCACAGATCGCATACACATCTGGCACCGGGGCGGTGACAACCGCTGGCAACAGCTGGTGCAACGAGAGACAAGGTCGCCGCAGGATCCCATGCCTGCGGCCTGTCTGCTGGGACGCAACCAGACGGTCTGCACGACCGCAAGTGATCCGCAGCTTTCACTCTGGATTCACGGACCGGATCGCGAAGGCAATCTTGTCAGGAAGGCCTGTATCCCTGTCGCAACACCCATACATTACAGAAGTGCCGATGGGCTGTCCCTGTCGCTGTATCCCAGGGGTGGGATGCCGCATTTTCTGCAAATGCTTCCGCCGACAACCCCTGACAGGCCGCGAGAGGAACGCGAGCCACAGCAAAACTGACAGAGCCACGCGCCGCCGCAACTTACGGCCGCTGACCGGGTCCTACAGACCATAGCTGCACCTTGATGGACGAGGTAGACCCCATGGCCATGGCACCAGGCGGCGCACAGCCTCCACACTTCCCCACAAACACGCAGCTTGCAGGGGCCGGTCACTCACTGGACCCGCAAGCCTTCGGTCACCGGCTGGCTCTGGCTCCCCTGGCGGACCGGGCCCACCAACACAGCTGCGACCGGCGGGACACCACACCGCCCGGACTCTCCGGTGCGCCACCGGGAACCCGGCAGTTGCCCACGGAACTGCTGTACCGGATATTCGAGTATCTGCCACTGTCCTCCCACAGCCAGTGCGCGCTGGTGTGCCACCACTGGCGTGCCAGCCTGCCTGACATCCGGATGCGGATAGCGCGATGGATGGAACAAAGCCCTCTCTGGCAACAGCAGAAAACGGTGGCGCTGGTGCCCTCTTACAACAGCCGCGCCCGTCCCTGGCTGGCAGCCCAGGGTTGTGTGTGGCTACCAATGCTGGAACGCCAGCACCAGGCCTGGCTGCGCCTGCACACTCTGGCGCAGTCGAAACAGGAGGACGACACACAGCTCATCGCACAACAAGAAGCGCAGCAAGCCCGGAAGCTGTTCGCCGGGGCCTTGCACTACAGTCTGCACCACCAGATGGTCCAGACAGACCAGTTGACCCTGGATTCCAGTGCCATCGACTGGTCGCCCACAGATCTTGTACAGACAGGCACCTTCAGCACCTGCGGCCGCTGGCTGGCAACAATCTGCACGCTGCGCGACGCCCCCGCGCGCTTTCTGCGCCTGCACGGCTGGCGAAAGAACATCTGGAAGCCGGAAATCATGCGTCCTCCCCCCAATGAACCTGTCACAACATTCGAGTTTTGCAGAGCCGTACCAGACATACTGATCAGCGTCCACGACCGCAACCTCACTGTCTGGCGCCAAGACCCCTGCCAGGACTGCTGGCTTGGCAATCAGCTGTGGCGTGCACAGGATTCATGCCGACCACAAAGGCTCACATGCATGTCCTCCGGCGACCTGATCCTTCTCTCCACAGACCGGCGTGAAGGAACCCTGAGCCAACTGGCCTTCTTTCACTATCTCAGCGACAGCCGCAACTGGACAAAGCCGCTGACACACCTCTACCCCCTGAGACCGACCTTCATGACCTGGATTCCCCAACCTGGCCTGCTGGGCCTGACAATGATGCGTCCCAACGGCCACGGGGGCACAAGGCCGGAAGTGCACATCTGGCGCAAGGGAGAGGATCCTGCCAACCCGCAACCATGGCACCGCCGGGTGTTTTGCCTGCCGCCTGCCGCGACACCTGTGCGCAAAATATACCTGGCGCCGGGCGGCCTGTTGTTATTGCTCCTGCAGGCCGACCGCCAACTGAGCTTCTGGACGCCGGACGCACAGTTCAACATGCAACAGCAACTGGCTCTGTGCTGCCACATGGATCCGGACACCCAGCTGCTGAGCGAACTGGTCCCGGTCCGCCCTGATGCCAGACAGCTGGCACTGCCCTGCTCGCTGCAAAAGATACTGCTCTGCGACAAAAATGACAGCGGCCAATGGCTGCGCGGTGACACTATAGACATGCCGCCGGCCTCCCCTGACGAACAGCTGCGCAGGCTGCTTCTCACCGGCGATGGACGCACCCTGGTACGACTCACCGATCGACAGGTCACCATCTGGCACAAGAACACAGACAGCCGCTGGCAACCACTGGTACAGCGCCAGACAGCCCATGGCAAGGCGCCCTTGCCCGGGGCTTGTCTCCTGACAATCGGCCATGCCGTATGCACAACGGCCGCTGACCCGGAACACAGCCTGTGGATTCATGGGCCAGACCGCCATGGCCGCTTCGTCAGAAAAGCCTGCATAGCCATCGAGGCTCCCGTGTTTGCCACCAGCCCGGACGGCATTGCCCTCATAGCCTCCTTCAGGAACGCCATCCCGATCGGCCTGAACCTGGGGCGCCCCTGCCCAGCGGGCGAATACGCGCCAGACAGCCAATCGCACCCCAAAGAGCTGCCCGCCCCACAAAAGAACGACCCGACACAACGGGGAAACCGGCCGGGGTGATCGCAACTTGTTCTCCTTGAGAGAGTCCCGGAGACACACCCACAACCTGCAAGACGGAGACACGCTCCCATGGCCATGCCACCCGAGGCGACGGGCTCTTCGCGCCCCGCTGTGAATACGCCCTTGTCACAGGCTGCACACCTGGCAACAGATGCCGGAGCCTTTGGCCGCCACATCACCCGGACCGGGGCCACACCGATGGGGCAGCAGGACTGCCTGTCGCCAGAGACGCCTGCGACTCCCGATCATGCCGCCGGGCGCCCCGGCACAGCGCCCACAGGGGCCCTGCCCCCTGAGCTGCTCTCTCTGATATTCGACTATCTGGCGCCCTCGACGCACAACCAATGTGCGCTGGTCTGTCGTCGCTGGTGTGCCTGCCTGCCCGGCATCCGGGGGCGCCTTGTCCAGTGGGTAGCACAAAGCGATCCCGAGCCGCTGGGGACAGCATCACAACTGGTGCCCGCTTACAGCAGCCGCACCCGCCCCTGGCTGGCAGCACATCAAAGCGCGTTGTTACCGGTGCTCGAACGCCAGCATGAGGAGTGGCAGCGGCTGCACAAGCTGCCAGCGTCACCCGTCATACAACAGCAAGAGCAGCAGGCCCACCGCGCCCTGGGCAGGTTGCTGCTGTTCAGCCTGCATCATCAGATAATCCAGACACAGCAGCTGCATCTGCAGCCCGTTGCCATCGACTGGCAGCACACAGACAGGCTGTCCGTCTGTAGTTTCAGCACCTGCAGCCGCTGGATGGCCCTGCTGTACGAACAGGGCACATCCACCGGATTGCTACGTCTTTATGGCTGGCGCAATGACAGCTGGCGCGTGGAAACACTGCTCCCCCCGCAGACTGCACCGATCAGCCTGTTGTGTTTCAGTGAAATGATGGAGGACACGCTGATCGCCATCCATGGACGTGAGCTTGTGTACTGGCAACGAGAAGCGGGCACCAGCACCTGGCTGCGCACGCAGCTGTGGGAACTGCCGGGCGGCTACCTGCCCGAATATCTTGATGCCATGCCCAACGATGATCTGATCGTCCTTTCCAGGGAGCGCGGCGGTGGCATGGCGGCCCTGCTGCTCTTGTTTGCCTGTCAGGACCGCGAGTCTGGCTGGGCTGCGCCGACACAACACTTCTACGTACAAAGACCGCACTTTATTGCCCTGACCGCCCTGTCCTGCCAGTTTGCGCTGGCCGTTATCAAACCCCAGTGCGACGACGAGGACAGCTACAGGAATGAAATACACATCTGGCACAAGGAGCCCGGTTGCGCCCCCCCTGGCGCGCAGGAGTGGCTGTGCCGCGTGTCGCATTTCGTGACCCGGATGGCGGCAGTGCGAAGCATGTACTTTGTGCCGGCCAGTCACCTGCTGCTGACATTACTGACAGACAAACGCGCCTGCCTGTGGACACTGGACGCAGAGCACCGGCTGCAGGAGCAATTGACTGTCCAGCTTGAAATAGACCAGGAAGAACAATGGATGGGGGACGAGGTCGCGGTCCGGTCCGACGGCAAGCAACTGGCGCTGCCCTGCTCCATGGAAAAGATCCAGCTGTGTGACAAGGACCGGGACGGCCGCTGGCAGTGCGGCGACATCATAGAAACATCGGCCGCTTTCCCTGACGAGTCGTTGCGCACTGTACTGCTGGCTGCTGACAAGCGGACCCTGGTGTGGCTGACAGATCGTCAGGTCGTCATCTGGCAGAAGGACACACATAACCGCTGGGAAAAACAGCTGCAACGAACGACACAAAACGCCGCAGCGCCCGCGCCCCAGGCCTGCTTGCTGGGTATTGGCCATGCTGTATGCACAACGGCCGCAGATCCGGAAAACACACTGTGCATTCATGCCCCGGACGCTGATGAGCAACTGGTCAGCAAAGCCATGACTCCCATCGAGGCCCGCGTTGTCTTCAAAAGTCCGGACGGGCTTTCCCTGATGCTTCATTCCGGCACAACGCCCCCGTTTATTCTTCAGTTGATGCGCCAACCAGACAGCAAACAGTGACCACAGACACCAGGCAAGCAAACCGGGAACGCCACACTGCGACATTGAGGACCACAAACCTGAGAACCTGGCAGCAGGCAGCAAGGCCTGACCGGCTGAAAAAACACGGCCGGCACGCAACCATTGTCCCGCTACGCAGTCCAAGTTCCTGTCACCTCAGCAAGCAATCAGGAATGCCCGCTATGACCACACCCCTGCACACGGGACATCCATCGCACGGCCTGTCGCCGCAATGCCCGCCGCTGTCCGCACCGGCCCCGGCAAAAAAAAATGGTCTGCCGCCTGTGACCCTTCCTTCTGCAACCAGAGAAGAAACGGCCAGCCCCGGGCAGCAGACCGGCGCAGGGGCCGGGGGCCGAGGCCCGCTGGAGCCGGGCCAACCCAGTCTGCCCAGGGCTCCCGCCGCCTTGCCCCGTGCCCAGACTCTACCCACCGAGCTGCTGTACCAGATATTCGGCTATCTGGCCCTCTCAACGCACAACCAGTGCGCACTGGTGTGCCACCACTGGCGTCGAAGCCTGCCTGACGACCGGCAACGGCTGCTGCACTGGCTGCAACAGCATCGGCCGGTGCTGAATCTGCAACATCCCTACCTTGCACCGGGGTATAGCAGCCGTAGCGCGCCCTGGCTCACAAGCCTGGGACACCCGCTGCTGCCAGAGCTGGAACGCCAACACCAGCAGCTGGTACTGCTGCACGAGCGTGCACTTTGCGAAGCGCGCCCGGATGTGCAGCAGCAGGCGCAAGACGCCAGGCGTCTGCTATCCGGGCAGGTCCTCTACAGCCTGCACCAGCAGATGACAGCGGCTGACCAGCTGTCCCTGTCTCCGATCCCCATCCGCTGGGCAGAAAGCGATCGCCTGCGCCTGTTCGAGTTCAGCCCCTGTAGCCGCTGGCTGGCCATGCTCTGCGCGGGAACGCGGGACACGGGCTGCGTTCTGCGCCTCTATGGCTGGATGCAGGGGAGCTGGCAAGGGCAGGACCTGTTTCCGCCTGTGGCGACACCTGCCAGGCTGCTGCGCTTTCCCTGCACACCCGCCGACAGCCTGCTGAGCGCCCATGGAAACAGGGTGCAGGTCTGGAAAAGGTGCCCAGGCACCCGGCACTGGTGCGCCAGTCCGCTGTGTCAGGCACACAAGTCATATGCTATCCGCGCCCTGATCAGCATGGGCAACGGTGATGTCATTACCTTGTGCTGCAAGCAACATCCCGAAGCACCGGGCTCCCAGCTGCTGTTTTCCCGCTACCTGGGCGAGGCACGCGGCTGGGCACCGAGCCTTGCTGTCGTCGACCCGCTGTGGCCGCTCAACTATGCCTTCCATGCCCCCTCATGCCTTCTGGCACTGGCCACCTGCTCCCCCTCTGGCGACGACAAAGGCTACAGAAATGAAATACACATCTGGCACCAGAGTCTGAGGCTCCCTCATACGGCAGGATGGCGCTGCCAGACCTCAGCCCCGGGCTTCACGGACAGCTGTTTGAAACTGACACAATTCAGCCCGGACGGCCGCCACTTGCTGGGCCTGCTGCACAATGGGCAGATGCGACTGTGGACACGCGATGCCCGGCACCGGCTGCATGAGACGCATCTGATACAGTCATGCACCCAGCTTCCCGTCGCAGAGCTGCGCGAGCTGGCGCACTTTCGCAGCGATGGCAAGCAGTTGGCGGTGGCTTGCTCGCCACACCAGATCCAGTTCTGGAATGAGAACCCGGACGGCCGCTGGACGCCCGGCGATCTCATAAGCACCCCTGATGGCGAAGCGTCGGAAGACGCGCTGCGCTACATCCTCTTGTCGGGTGATGGTCAGACACTGGTGCGGGTGGGGCGTCGACACATGCTTGTCTGCCGCCGCAGTGCCGGGCGCCGGGAGTGGCTGGTGCAACGCCAGACGTCACACAACGGTCGCTTCCCACCACAGGCCTGCCTGCTGGGCGCCACCGATGCCATTGCCTCAACGGCGCAGGATCCAGACTTGTCACTCTGTATTCATGGACTCAACAGCCAGGGGCAGCTCGTAGAAAAAGTGCGCATGGCCACCAGCGTTCCTCTGGGCAAATACACGCCCTGCAGCCCGGACGGGCTGTCCTTGCTGCTGGGCACAGCCTCCCGTCCCCCCTGCTTGTTGCAGCTGACCGGTTCTGCCGCTGTGCCCCCGGCCCGTCCCCCCTCACCGCACCAACAGTAGTTCCCCCTTTACAGGCCGGCCAGAGAGTCCTTGCGGACAAGCTGCCGGGACGGCCCCTGTCGGCCTTGCTACAGCTCTCCCCAGACCCTGGCGTCACCCTGAGGGTGTCCCGGACGCAACTTTCCACCGGCGACAGTGTCCAAGGCTGCGCAAGAAATGGCGAGGATTTTCCCCATGGCCATACCTCCACCTGGTACGCCTGCACCAGTGTTCCCGGGAACAGGACAAACGCCATTGTCCGACACGGCAGGCACAACGCAGCAACTGCCAACCAGCCCCGGTTCAACCGCTTTGCACCAACGCCTGGGCAGCACTGATCAGGCCGGTGTGCCAGCCCGGCAGAGCCTGATGCCGTCAGGCGCTACATTACCGGGGCCGCTGCTGCGCGCCATCCTGCGCCATGTGCCGCTCTCCAGTCACGGCTCCTGTGCGCTGGTGTGCCGCCACTGGCACACCCACCTACCCGATACCCGCACGACAGTTGCCCGCTGGCTGGAAAGCTGCTCACAGCAGCAACGCCAGCGCAGTCGTTATCTGGTCGAGGGCTATAGCAGCCGTATCCGTCCCTGGCTGGCAAGCCTGGCAAGCCCGCACCTGCCACTGCTGGAGTCCCAGTATCAGCAATGGCGGCACCTGTGTGACGCGCTGAAACGCAACCGCTGTGCCCTGTCCAGACAGGAGGAAGAACAGGCGCGACAGCAGCACCAGGCCGCGCAGCGTTTTTTCTCCGGTCTGCTGCAATACTGCCTGCACCGGCAACTGGTCGAGACCCATGAGCTGGAGCTGCGCCCTGCACCCCTTCCAGACACAGGCAACCGGGGACCGATCACCACCGCCGCTTTCAGCCCCTGTAGTCGCTGGCTGGCCCTGGCACAGCGCGTCCATGACACCTGCGACAGCCCCGCGTTGCTGCGTCTGTACGGCTGGCAGCACGGCAGCTGGCAACGGGAATCACTGGAGTCATCGCAAGGGTACCCCTCTCTGGCAGAACAGCCGCTCGAATGCCTCGCCTTCAGTGACAGTGCGCCAGACAAACTCTTCACGGGGCAGCGCGGGGGACTGGTTATCGGCTGGAGCAGAGCCCCGGACGCCGCCCTCTGGTACCCGGCTCCGGTCATCAAGACGGATCAGGATGCCTGTGTGTGCAGGCTTGTACCCGCCCCGCATGCAGATTTGTTCATTCTGTTGCGACGGCCCGCCCCCTGCCCGTGGCGCGTACTGATACTGCACGAACGGCGCGACCGGCCTGGCTGGGAGCAATGCGCATCACAAGACTATGGAACCCTGTACAGCATCCAGGTGGCGCCACGCCAGAACCAGGTTGCCCTGGCCACACAGGACGCAGACGCCAACACGGTGGTGCACATCTGGCAACGCGACCTGAACAGTGCCCAGCCCGGCGGCTGGGGCTTTGCAGCTTCCACTCTGGACAAGAGCGCGCCCCTGCTGCACTTGCACTACAGCCCGGATGGACGCTGTCTGCTGGGCTTTATGGCCGGCCAGCGCGCGAGCCTGTGGGAACTGGATGCCAGTCACCGCCTCAGCCCACAACTGTACTGCCGCTGCGTTTTCAGCGAGGACCGCCGTCACCTGCAAGCCCAGCGTCCCTTCCATCAGCACACCAGCCAGCTGGCATTGGCCAGCGGCTCCGGCGAGGTGCTTTTCTGGTGCCGGCAGGACAGCGCCCGCTGGTCGATCAAAGACCGGCTCTCTGTGACAACTGATGCCACGGGTGACCTGGACGTCAACACAGCCTGTCTGGCCTGGACTGCCAATGGCCAGATACTCATCAGGGTCAGCCTGGATTACGTGGAGCTATGGAGCAAACAGGGTACCGACCGCTGGCAAATGCGGATGCGGTACCTCACAGAAGAACCAGGCGACCAGACCCCGGGTGCCTGGTTGCTGGCTCCTGATGACCGGCGCTGTGCGACAATACTGCCGCATCAGGCGTGCCTCTGGATTCACGGAGAAGACACGCGGGGGTGCCTCATAAAGCAAGCCTCTGCCAGCCTGCAAAAACCGTTCGCCTTGCCAGGCTGCAGCCCGGACGGTCTGTCACTGCTGGTGGAACAGGGGCAACCGCCGCGTCCTGGCCTGCTGCAACTGACTGCCCCCTGCCAGACCCGGACGCCACCGCCGCCATCCGGCCCGGTTGTGCCGCCACAGGCTGCCCCGTCACAAACCCTTATGACCGCACAGTCCCACCCCGACCGGCCCGACATGACCTTCAGACCGGAAACGCCCGGACCCCGGACGCCAGCCCTGGCCCAAACCCTGCCCTCCGAACTTCTGGACCTGATATTGCGCTACCTGCCCGTGTCCTCCTACAGCCAGTGTGCGCTGGTGTGCCGACGTTGGTACAGCCTCCTGCCCGCCATCCACATGCGGCTGGCGCACTGGTTACGGCAACACGCCATCGCGTCGGCGAACACCGGTCAGCTCTTCCCGGCCGGGATCAATCGTCGTATAACGCCCTGGCTGGCCAGACACCGATGCCAGCTCTGGGCCGTACTGCAACGGCAGCACAAGGAGCTTTGTCGCCTCCGGCAACGCACCCACGCCGGCCTTCTCCGGTCAGAAAAAGCACAACAGCAGGAGAACAGGGCCGGTCAGCTGTTGGCCGGCTTGACCGGGTACTGCATTCACCACCAGATAACCCAGGCCCGGCAAATGACGCTGAGGTGTCTGGCAATGCAGTGGCACGACAGAGGCCAACTGGTCAGCTTCACATTCAGCGCCAACTGCCACTGGCTGGCAACGGCACTGTGCTCCCCGGGATCAGAACGCAAGTTTTTATACGTTCATGGCTGGAAGAACGGCAGCTGGCACGAAGAAAGCATGGTTCCGCCACCGTCCAGACCTGTCAGCACATTCGGGTTCAGTCATACGATGTCAGATATCCTGTTCAGTGCCCACGACAATTATCTTCTGGCCTGGCAGAGACAGACCGATGCACAGGTCTGGCGCTGCATTCACAGATACAGCATCGATGAAGCGCACAGGGTTTGCGCCTTCGCTCCCATGGCATGCGGCGATCTGATCATTCTCACCGAAGATCCGCAGCACAGGGAAAGACAGCAGATGATACTCTTCTGCCAACGGGACAAAGGCCTGGGCTGGGGGCAGCAGATGTCCTGCCTCCAGCTCGAAGGCTTGCGCTTCACTGTCTTCCAGCAGAAAGGCTCCTGGCTGGCACAGATCCTGTCCAGACCTGACCTGCAGGCTGGTCATTATCGCAATGAAGTGCGCGTCTGGAAAAAAGGTCTGTATCGCTCAAGACCCGACGACTGGGACTGCCGTATGTCTCTCCTTCAAATTCACAGGTCCCCTGTCGAACAAGCCGCAGGCTTCCCTGGCAATCACTACCATGTGACGATCCTGTTCGAAGACGGAAGCATTTTCCTGTGGACACTGGACCAGGAGTACCGCCTGCACAATCAGCTGATGCTGCACGCCAGCCTTCCTCCCGCACTTCAAACCCGGAACATGGGCAACCTGATGGGACTGGGCTGCCATGGCAAACAACTGGCACTGGCCCAGTCCCTGCACCAGATCCAGTTCTGGGAGCTGCACGACAATGGCGAATGGCAACGAGGATCAACACTGGAGATGGCAACCTCAGCTTCCAGCGACCCTGACGAACGTCTGAAACGCGTTCAGCTGTCCGGAGACGGCCATACCCTGATATGCACCACCAGCCGCCAGGTGGACGTCTGGCAGAAAGACGCCGGGGGCCTTTGGCACTGGCGGGTACACCGCCGGACAACAGCGGGCGCCCCCGCACCGCAAGGCCTGCTGGCCGGCCCCGGCAGCGCCCTGTGCCTGACAGCCGAAGGTGAGGAAGGCATTGTCTGGATTCATGCGCCCGACCGCCAGGGAAGGCTCATCAGAAAAGGCTGTGTGACCCTCAGTGCGCCACTTGCCGGCCCCTTTTACGCCAGCGCAGACGGGCTGACCCTGCTGTTCAACTGCAGGGGATATACGCCTGGCTGGCAAGTGGAATTTCCGGACCCGCCACAATAAGCACCCGTAACCGGTCCCCTGGTGACACAATCCCATCCGCTCCGGTGCCACGCCAGAACCGGCTGGCACTTGTGCCTGGCAGCCACCAGCTCCAGGCCTGGCCGACAAATGGCGAGGACAGCTTCCCCTGGCCATGGCGCTGCCCGATACCTCGGCACCTGCGTGGACAGACGCACCACCAACATCCGGGCCTCACCGGCCAGAAAGGGTGCAGCACTCCTAGCAGCAGCCGGTTCGACGGCTGTGCCTCACCCCTTTGAGCGCCCATGCCAGACCGGGATGCCAGCATGGGACGGCGAGGGCGCATCGCGTGGAACCGCCACCCAAGTCCCGTGTCAAAGCCTCCTGACGCAGACACATCAGGCAACTACAGTCATGAACTCACTTGCAGACAGCAGACCGGTACCGAGGCGCTCACCGGCAGCCCCGACGCCCTCTGACGAACAGCATACAGCGGGACAGGCGGCCGGCACCTCCGGTCAGCTGGCCTGTGACCGCTCTCTTTCCGCCCGCCCCGTCAGTGCGCCGTCACTGGCCCGGGAGCACAGCACTTTGCCAGCAAGCCAACACACCCGTGCCCCCCGGAGCCTCGCCCAGAACCTGCCGGCTCTGGCACTGGGCAAGATATTCCGCTATCTGTCCATCAGCGAGCAGGGCCGCTGCGCCCGGGTGTGCCGCCACTGGCATGACTGTCTGCTTTCTTCCCGGGCCAGGCTGGACCACTGGCTTAAAGAAGAGCTTCCCGTGTGGCATAGAGAAAATCCGTTGCTGGGGCAAGGCTTCAACAGCCGTACCCGACCCTTCCTGCAAGCCACAAACAGCCCACTGCTATCCATGATGACGACACTTCATGAGGAATCGCCGGAGCCCCGCCAGGCCACACAGGCGCAGCAGCCAGGCGACTGTGATCTTCTATCCCGACTGGTGCACTACGCGCTGCACCGTCAGCTGACCCGGGCTGACCGGCTGAGGGTGCCCCCGGCAAACATCAATGGGCAAGACCCTAGCCTGTGCGAAAATTTCCACATCAGCCCCTGCAGCCGCTGGCTCGCCCTCAAATTAAAGCGCCATGCGCAAGCCCCCGCTTTCCTGCGCATCTACGGCTGGAAACAGGGAGACTGGCAACAGCAGCTACTGGTCTCTGGTGAGGCAGAGCCCCTGCAGTCTTTCAGATTCACAGCCATACCACAGGACACACTGATCACCACCCGGGGGCCTGACCTCAGAGCCTGGCGCAGGGAAGCCGGCACCCACAACTGGCACAGCTCCTGCATTCACAGCGTTCAACCGTCGTATAACATCAGAACCTTTTTCTCGATGGCAAACGGGGACCAGCACATCCTGTCGCAGAGTGCATCCGAATGCTACATCCAGTTCACCTCCTTCTCCGGGGACGACAGCGGCTGGGAACCGGCGGGGACCGTCAAGTACAGTGGACACCCCAGCGCCCGGACCAACCATCCGCGGCTGAGTCAACTGGCGCTGGGCTGCGTCGCCGAGCGCCTGGGCCCTGACTACTGGGTCAACAACATAGACATCTGGTACAAACAGATCAAACCCGGCAGCCCGGAAGAATGGATATGTCAGGCGTCAGAACTCCCCTACCACAACAGCGATATCAGGCAACTCTACTACAGCCCGGGCGGCAACTGGCTGCTGGGGATGCTGGCCTGCGGCCGGGTCTGCCTGTGGGCACAGGATGCGCAATGCCGCCTGGAAGAACGACTGACGCTGCCCGGCTGTGTTTACCAGCCTCCCTTGTACCTCTCCCAGACAACGCCTTTCAGCAGCGACGGACGACAACTGGCACTGCCCTGCTCCCTGCGCGAGGTTCAACTGTGCTACAGCGATGCCGATGGCCACTGGCGGTGCGGGGAGCGTCTCACAGCCCCGCCCCGGCCTGCCGCGCCCCCCATCAACGAGCTGAGAAGCATTCTCCTGACGCCCAGTGGCAACACCCTGGTGCTGTCGACCTTCTGGTCTGTTGATGTCTGGCACCGTGGGGCCACGGGCGACTGGCAGCATAGTCTACAGCGCGGGGCAACAGAGCAGGATCGCTTTGTTGTGCAAGCCTGTCTGCTGCGCTGCGGTGAGCTGGTCTGCACTACAGCACAAGACCCTGCGCTGTCGCTGTGGATTCATGGTCCCGATAGTCAGGGACGGCTGGTCAGAAAAGCCTGTGTCAATGTCCCACTTCCTCTGATAAGCATCCACGCAGCCAGCCCGGACGGGCTGACGGTGCTGCTGGGCCACAAATTCCACCAACCGCAGCCGCTACAGCTCGCCATCGCCCAGGACGCTGAGACAACGCCTCCAGCACTTCAACAGCATCCGGCCGGGTTGTGCCGCTACCTCTGACCAGGGCCTTCAGACCGCGCAACAGCCCCATTCCATCGCAGAGGGAACCTGTGACCTTCAGCATTGTCTTACCCTGGCAACAACGGCGTTCGGACAAGAGCGATGAATCGACCTGCAAGTCAGATGCCAGACCGGCCTTCACCTGCCGCACAGACCCTTGCGGGGCCGCGCGGCGCAGAGGCGCGACCTTTTCTGCTCCGCCCGGGGCGCAGCCTTGTGCCAACCCACGAGCAAACAGCCCTGACCGGAGGACACAAGAGCACGCCGACACTGGTGTGCGCCCAACACCTGCCGGCTCTGGTGCTGCACAAGATATTCAGCTACCTGCCCGTCAACGCGCAGGGCCGCTGCGCCCTGGTGTGCCGCCACTGGAACAGCGCTCTGCCCTCCCTCCGTCTACGGCTGGCGCAGTGGCTGAAAGAAGAAGCACCGGCATCCTGCACAGCACAGCCGGGCTTCGGACAGGGATTCAACAACCGCACCCTGCCTTTCCTGCGTGTCACGAACAGCCCACTGCTTCCCATAATGGCGGAACTCTATGAGGAACACCGGCAACGCCAGCTGTCTGAACCCTGTCAGGTCACACAACAACCCTGTCAGCCAGATACCTGTGATTTGCTGTCCGGGCTGGTGCACTACAGCCTGAATCGTCAGCTGACCCTGGCTGATGAGCTGAAAGTGCAAGAAACACCCATCGACTGGCCGAACGGGAAAACGTTTTCCTTCTGCAAACAAAGCCCCTGCAGTCGCTGGATGGCTTTCTCATGCCCGCCTGACGCACAAGACAGTTCTTGCCTGCGACTCTATGGCTGGGAACAGGGGCATTGGCACAAACAAGTTCTTGCTCCTGATGTGACTGAGCCTGTCCGCTTGCTCGAATTCAGCCCCAGGGTGGAAGCAGGCGCACTGTTCTGCATACAGGGCCTGAACATTTTGGCCTGGTGCCGGGACCCGGACAGAAAAAGCTGGCACCGCACCCGTATATGGACCACTGGCGCCTTGTGCACACCCCTGGCTTTTTACCCCATGGCTGACGGCGACCTGGCCTTGTTTTCCCGGATCAGGCAGCAAAAGGCAGAAATCCACGCAGCAAAACTGCGTCTGGAATTGATCCTCCCCGCCAGAGATGACAGAACCTGGGACAAGATCCTCACAGCAGACTACGAATGCTCCGGGCACGCGTGGGCCATGGGTCACGGATGTCAACTGGCGGTCAGCTCCAGCTACAGTGCCGCAGACTCGTGCGGCATCATCAACATGGTATACGTCTGGCGCAAAGGGCTGGGTAGTTCCCGTCCTGAACAATGGAACTACCGAATTTCACAGCTGCATGGCTACTCAGGAGCGATACAGAGGTTGCACTACAGCCCGAACGACCACTATCTTCTGGCCATACTGTCCAACAGCCAGGCTTGTCTGTGGGCGCTGGATGCACAGTGTCGACTGCAGGAACGGCTTACCCTGCATGCCAGCCGGCTCCAGCCAGAGTACGGCGGCAGTCCACAGTCTTCTTTCCGCAGCGACGAGAAACAGCTGGCTGTGGCTTGCTCCCTGGATCAGGTTCAACTGTGTTACAGCGATGACAACGGCCATTGGCGGCATGGCCCCCTGCTGGTAACCCGGCCTGAGCCAGATGATCCAGCCGACGACAGCCTGATCACCATAGCCTTGTCACCCAATGGGCTCACACTGGTACGACAAAGAAAATACCGCCTGGACATATGGCACCAGGACCCTGTCGAGGACTGGCAGCATGTCATCAGTTACAAATACAAAAGGCACCATGCATTCTTTCCGCAGCACTGTCTGCTGGCACCCGGTGGTCTGGTCTGCACAACAGTAGAAGACCCCGCGTTTGTATTGATGATCCATGGTCCCGATAATCAGGGGCGGTTCGTCTCCAAAGCCTGCATAGCCGTCGAGGCCGCCATAGACGGCCCCGGCGCAGCCAGCGCTGACGGGCTCTCACTACTGCTTGGCGACCAATCCCGTCCACCAACCATTCTGCGCCTGGCGCCCCCGGCAGACGATGATGCCATCCACAAGGCACCACAAGAACCAGAAGAATCGGCACAGGAACCCGCACAGAAACAACAAGAGCCGATGCCAGAACGACAGGATGAGACGCCCTCTCACAGACATCAACAGCATCAAAACCGGTGCTGGCCCTTTCTTTAGACAACAGCCTCCAGACCGCACGAGTGCTCCATCGAGCACCGGCGGGAACCCATGATCACCAGCAGAGTCTTACTTTACAGGAGCCAACACATCAGGGAAAAAGCCATGAATCCATCTGTAAACCAAATGGCACACCGTCCCTCAGCTGCCGCACAGACAGCAGAGGGGCCGCAGGGTACGCGACCTTCCCCGCCCGGTCATGCGGGCTTGAAGTGCGCTCTCAGCTGGGCATCCGACAATCGACTGCCCCGCGAGCAGGCTGCCCTGGCCGCAGGGCACACAACAACGCCAACACTGGCGTGTGCCCAACAGCTGCCTGCTCTGGTATTGCACAAGATACTCAGCTATCTGCCCGTCAGCGCGCAGGGCCGCTGCGCCCAGGTGTGCCGTCACTGGGAAAGCGCTCTGCCCTCCCCCCGGCTGCGGCTGGCGCACTGGCTGCAACAAGAAGCACCGGCATCCTGCAGAGCCCATCCTGGCCTCGGACAGGGGTTCAGAAGCCGCACCCTGCCTTTCCTGCAAGCCACACGCAGCCCACTGCTGCCCATAATGACGGAACTCCATCAGGAGCAGCAACAGCGGTTGTCTGAGCCCCGCCCAGCCACACAACAAGAGCCACCGCATCCAGCCGATTGTGATTTGCTGTCCGGGCTGGTGCACTACAGTCTGAACCGCCAGCTGACCCGGACTGATACGCTGAGGGTGCAAGAAACGTCCATCGACTGGCCGCACGCCAAACTTTTCGATCATTTCATCATAAGTCCCTGCAGCCGCTGGATAGCTTTTGCGTGCCAACCCAATGCGCAAGACCCCGATTGCCTGCGAATCTATGGCTGGGAACAGGGACACTGGCAAAAACAAGTTCTGATCCCTGATCTGACTGATCCTGTCATGTTGTACGGATTCACCACTGCGGTAGTACCAGATACCCTGTTCTATGCCCAGGGCAGGGACATTCTGACCTGGCGCAGGGACCCGGACAGCACAAGCTGGCACCGCACCCTTGTGTGCCCGATCCCCCCATCGCTCAAGCTCTGGTCTTATTACTCCATGGCTGACGGCGATCAGGTCTTTGCTTTTGTGGATAGACAGGAAGAAGGGGAAGTCTATTTACTGGGTATCTGCCCTGCAAGGAATGACAGCGGGTGGAGAAAAACCCTCACAGTCACCTATCACGCCGCCGCGCACGCGTGGGCGGCGACAAGGCGCTCATGTCAACTGGCGATCAGCGTCATCAGGTTTGACGAAGACTCTGACGCTTTCATCAACGAGGTACACGTCTGGCGCAAAGGGCTGGATTCTTCTCATCCTGAGCAATGGAACCCTCAAGTTTCAGAGCTTCCCGGATACACTGCCGAGATCTGTGGGTTAACCTACAGTCCGGACGGCCATTATTTACTGGGAATCCTGACCAACGGCCAAGCTGTGCTCTGGGCGCTGGATGCACGGTGCCGGCTGCAGGAGCGGCTGACCCTGCATGGCTGCATACTTGAGCCGGGCCCCTGCTTGAGTATGCAGTGCTCTTTCAGCAGCGACGAAAAACAGCTGGCACTGCCCTGCTCCCCAGGGCACATTCAGCTGTGCTATAGCGATGACAGCGGCCATTGGCACTATGGCCCCCTGCTGGAAACACCACCTGGACCGGGTAACCCTGCCCAGGACAAGCTTGTCAACATGCGGCTGTCATCAAATGGACGCACTCTGGTACAGCGCAGAAAACGGCGCCTGGATATATGGCACCAGGACCCTGTTGAGGGCTGGCAGCATTTCGCAGGCTACAAACATAAACGCCATCATCACTTCTTTCCGCAATACTGTCTGCTCGAACCCGGCAATCTGGTCTGCACAACAGCACAAGACCCCGAGCTGTCACTGAAGATTCATGGTCCCGACAGCCAGGGACGGCTCGTCACAAAAGCCTGCATCGCCGTCGACACCCCCCTCAACGGCCCCGCTGCGGCCAGCCCTGACGGGCTGTCATTGATGCTGGCCTCCGTTGTCCATCCCCCAACCTTGCTGCAGCTGATTCCTCCGGCAGACAATGAGGCCGTCCGCAAGGCTCCACAGGAGTCGATGCAAGAACCAGAGGCACCCGAAGAACCGGCGCAAGAACAACAAGAGCCCGCGCAAGAACCACAAGAACCGATTCAGGCATTACAAGAGCCCGAGCAAGCTCCCTCTCGCAGTTTTTGCGGACTGTTTTGATGAGCAGGTCCTGCCAAACCCGCCACTGCTGACACCAGGAGATGGTGACGCCGCCTCGAATGAAACCGACACCCGGCTCCCCTATAGAACCCGCCGAAGCCGGACACACCAGACAGCCATGAACTCACTTTCAGACGAAAAACAGGCACCCGGGCTCTCGCCGACGGTAAGGGGACTCTCTGGTGAGCAGCGGTGAGCAGCGGTGAGCAGCACGAGACGAGATGGTCGGCCGATAGCCCCTCCAGGCCCCGGGCCGCTCTCTCAGCCCTGAAGCAGACAGTTCGGCGTCACTGGCCAGGATACACGGCACTCTGCCTGAAAGTCAGGCTGGAGCAAGGCACCAGGGGACATCGACTGCAGCTCCGGAATTCAGCAGTAGGGCCGAGGCCGATACTTTTCACATTTCGGCGGAAAATCCCCCAGATTACCGTCGCCGCTTCCTGCTTGCGCTTTCAGGGAGTCGGAGCCTGAAGCTCAACGCACTCAGTCGGTAACTTCTGTGTACGACTGCAGATGCATAATGCAGGTCTGTACGGCCGCCGGGCCTGTGTGCCCGCGCCTGGCCGCCACACCTGCGACCAAGGGGCCCCTGCCCTCCTGGACTCCCGCAGCCAACGACCAGGAGAATTTTTACAAGCGCTGGGCACCGGGCGAATCGGGAATGCTCTTCGCTTATCCGAAAAGCCGTTCCTCTGGCATTGTTCCCAGCTACCAGCTACTCGCCCCTACCCTGAGCGCGTGGACAACCCAAGGGCACGCGCGCACCAAGCTATGTCTGGCAGCTGGCCGCCGACCACTCGTGCTATGGCAAAGAAAACAGGAAAGGCAACAGCAACGGGAAAGGTAGGTAAGGTCTCCTCCGAATCAGGTACCGCCCTGCTGAGTTCCTGCTCAACCAGAGCAGAGGTCAATCCTGCACGCCAAGACCCCTCAGCGCAGTCTCCAAAAGCAACTCCGATACTACTGCACGTTCCCCCTCCACACGTCCACCGCAACACCGTCCGGGCCGGTCCTTCTCATTCAACCGCACCACCCAGGTTCCTCCATCCAGCCGGCATCCTCTCGCTATGGGCGCGAACATGCCAACCCAACAGATTGCATCGGTCCAAGCCCTGTTTCGACCATTCCAGCAGGCCTTCCCATAATGATTTGTCTCCTTTTTCCCTGAAAATAATTCTGTAGGACTTCCCATTACACAGCGGGAATACAATCGCTGGATACTGCTCCTCCTGACAAACCTTCAGTACATGCTTCCGGACTGACTCGAGACGCTTCTCGTTACAGTCCCTTTCGCCTTTTTCGTCGTAAGGAGATCCTGAAAGTTCTCCTGAAAGTTCTCCTGAAAGTTCTGGCGAACATTGGCGAGGGTCCTTCCTGGAAACACTCTTGCAACACTTTTCATCCTCCACGCCATTCAAGAGATCCTCAAGGATGGCACAATCCTTCTCCGCTACCTTCTCGGAATAGCCCCACGCGACTGATGCGCAAAGGGCGCATGCCACCAAGCCAAGCATAGAGGAGCCGACGACGCCCCCCTGCGGTACCCCATGTCCACCATTCCATCATGCTCTGCTCCTCCACACGCATTCATCATGCAAAAAAAATACGACGAGAGCCTGGCATAATTGCAGCCATAATCAAGTAAGTCGTTCTAAAAACTGTATGGAATCGCCAGTCCAGTGCAGCACACACCGCAAGAGGATCGACAGACAGAAAGGCAATAGCGCCAACGGTGTTAACAAACGGGGCCCTACCTTGCTTCTTGCCGCCAAGCTGCGAAAGGGCCCAACATCAAAAGTCCCCCGGTGCCGCTGGCGTCATACTGCTCATTGAGCTGCACGACACCAGCTCACTCATTCGTCTCCAGCACTGAGGGAGCTTCAGGGATATATCGGTTTCCGGGATCCTGTAGAAGTTTGATGGCCAGGATCACAATAAAGCCCCCGCGTGCGCTCCCGCAGCAAGCGGCAGCACACCCGGCAGTTCCTCCCTTTCATTGTGGACTCGCACGTACAACCAGACAGGCTTCAGTTCCCGCACCCAGCTTCCAGCACTTTGATCAATTCTTTGTCTCCTGAACGCATGGCTCGTTCGCGGGGCGCAACCCGGCTTTCGCCTTGATACACATCACACTCCGGGAATCCATCATATGGATCTTTACAAAGCTCCTTCAATTTATCTTCGACCCGCTTGAGTGCAGCGTCACGAGTACCCTTTCCGCCGTACTTATCTTCCGAACAGTTAACCACGCTCTTTACAACATCATTGAGCTTGTCACAGTCATCTCTCAAGGCGTCCAACGCGTCACACGCGGCCGACGAGCAGACAGCGCAAAGCACCAATCCAAGCACAGGTCTCAGACGCCCTGCCCTGCCAAAACCCTCAACGTCCAACATGACACCCCCCGCACGCATTCACCGCACAATCAAAGACGACGATAGCCTG
>MKWU01002242.1_pt1 | contig 29778 bp, 33 predicted proteins | sample 809101 | NCBI WGS metagenome assembly MKWU01 (sample SAMN05860141, study PRJNA318959) | sponge metagenome | host: Aplysina aerophoba | place: Slovenia: Piran, Adriatic Sea, Gulf of Piran | collected 2013-05-07
AAACCAACCCTGCCAGGCGTCTGCACCGTTCTACGGCGCAGACGCCTGGTCCAAAGCCCGGCGCCGGTCCAACCGTCTCGGCAGCTCGCGCGTCAAGCCCCCGGCAGGCGGCAGCCGCGATCCCGCCCCGCGGACCCGCGCCACCCCGCGGGCAGCCCCCGCCCGTGCCCCCGCGCGGCGGCCGCGAGCGCTGCGGCGGCCGCTGTACGGTGATCCACCTGCCACGGCGGCCCCAGCGACGCCCGCAGCCCGCGGAGGAAGGTGTCGACCTCGTCCGCCCCTGCGCCGAGCGCGCGGGCGGCAGCCTCCAACTCCGTGCCCCGCGCACAGGTTGCCACCGGCAGGTTGCACCTCCCCGCCGCGCGGCTGAGGGCGACGAGGTACATCTCCGCATCGGCAATCAGCGTTGCGGGCCGCGAATCGAGGATGCCGTCGAGCGTCGAAGGCAGCGGACGGGGCGTCCGGTGGGCCAGCACCAGGAGCCGGCAGTGCGCGCGCACGGACTGCTCGAGATCTCGCAGGGCGGCGGCGGCGCGAACGTCGATCGCCGCTCGCACGCGGCCGATCAGCTCGGCCGCGGCCGGGCGGGCGAGCGACTGCGCCTCGTGGTGGTAGGGCGCGCTCGGCAGGCCGTCGCCGATCAGGGCCACGCTCCGGAGGTCGACCACGAAGGGAACGCCGCCCCGGCCGGCCACGGTCACCAGGATCGCGCGGCCGTAGTGCGTGACGGCGCCGACCGCGGCGGCGGGGTGCGCCATCGGCGTCAGTCCTCGAACAGCATGAGCAGCAGCGCCTTCTGCGTGTGCAGACGGTTCTCGGCCTGGTCGAAGACGACCGATGCGGCACTGTCCATGACGCTGTCGGTCACCTCCTCGCCCCGGTGGGCGGGAAGGCAGTGGAGGAAGCAGGCGTCCGGCTTCGCGTGCGCCATCAGCGCGTCGTTCACCTGGTACGGTCCGAACAGGCGCCGGCGCAGGGCAACCTCGGCCTCGCGCCCCATCGACGTCCACACGTCCGTGTAGACCGCGTCGACGTCCCGCACCGCCGCGACCGGGTCATGGAAGCGCCTGAGCCCCGCTCCGCCGCGCCGGGGCAGGGGACGCGCGGCCCCCCCCCCCCGCCCCAGGCCGCACCCGCCACGCCGGCGTCGACCGACGCCGGGAGCTCGAACCCCTCCGGCGACGCGACGTGCACGGTGATGCCGAGCATCGCGGCGGCCTGCGCGAACGACGTGGCGACGTTGCCGCCGTCGCCGACGAACGCGACGGTGCGACCGCGCGTGTCGCCCCAGCGCTCCTTCAACGTAAGGCAGTCGGCGAGCGCCTGGCAGGGGTGCTCCTCGTCGCTGAGCGCATTGATGACGCGAAAGTCGGTCGTGGCCAGAGCCAGGTCCTTCAGCCGGCGCTGCGCGTAGGTCCGCACCACCGCCCCGGCGACCCACCGCTCGAGGCTGCGGCCCACATCGGCCAGCGACTCCCGCTTCCCGAGCGCCACGTCCGCATCGGGATCGATGAAATCTCCGCCGAGCTCGCGGATCGCGATCTCGAACGTGGATCGCGTGCGGAGCGACGGCTTCTCGAACAGCAGCGCCAGGTAGGTACCCTCGAGCGCGGCCGACGTGGCGGCTTCGCGCCCGAGGTGCCGGTCGCGCTTCAGAGTCGCGGCGAGCGCCAGATTGTGCTCGAGGTCGGCCGGCTGGAAGTCCAGCACCGAAAGATAGCAGCGGCCCTCGAGAGCACCGCCGCCGGCCGCACGCTCCCCTTCACGATCGGAGGCGGCGACGTCGGGGGGCGCCGGGGACGCACCGCCGCCCCCCGGCTCACGGACTCCCGCCACGGGTTTGGTCATGTCCTGTAGTCGGCGTTGATGCGAACGTACTCCGCGCTGAGATCGCAGGTCCAGACGCTGGCCTCACCGCCGCCGCCGGTGCCGAGATCGACCGCGACCTCCACCTCGGGCGCCCGGAGATGCGCGGCGGCCTCGGCTTCGCGGTCGTCGAACACCGTCGCGTCGGCGAAGAGCACCGCCGGTCCGATCCGCACGCGCGCGCGTGCCTCGTCGAACGCGACCCCGGCGCGGCCCGCGACGGCGAGCAGTCGACCCCAGTTCGGGTCGCCGCCGTGAAGCGCCGTCTTGACGAGCAGGGAATTGGCGATGAGCCGGGCCGTCCGGCGCGCGTCCGCATCGGACTGCGCACCCGCCACCTGCACCTCGACCAGGCGCGTGGCTCCCTCTCCGCCGCGGACGATGTCCTTCGCGAGATCCGCGCAGAGGCCGCGCAGCGCTCCCACGAACACCGGATAGAGCGCCGCGTCGATGGACACGCCGCTCGCGCCGCTGGCCAGCAGGAAGACCGTGTCGTTGGTCGACGACTCGCCGTCGACGGTGATCGCGTTGAACGTGTCGTCCGCGGCGTCGAGAAGCGCGCGGCGCAGCAGGGCCGGGTCGAGTCCGGCATCCGTCGTCAGGAAGCCGAGCATCGTCGCCATGCGCGGCTCGATCATCCCGGCGCCCTTGACCATGCCGCCGACGGAGAACGTGCCGGCCGTCGTCGTCACGCGGACCGCGCGCTCCTTGGGGCCGCGGTCGGTCGTCATGATCGCCTCGGCGGCAGCCCGGTGTCCGTCCGGCGCGAGTCGGCTCGCGGCCTCCCCGACGCCGCGCACCACCTTCGGGACGTCGAGCCGCATGCCGATCACGCCCGTCGACGCGACGAGGACGAGCGACGGGTCGCAGCCGACCGCCCGCGCGGTGGCGGCCACCATCTCCCGGGCGGCCGCCATCCCCGGGTCGCCGGTGCAGGCATTCGCGCACCTGCTGTTGACGACGATGGCGCGCGCGCGGCCTCCCGACCGGGCGAGTTGCCCCTGCGACACGAGAACGGGCGCCGCGACGGCCCGGTTCGTGGTGAAGATCCCGGCCGCGCTGGCCGGCTCCTCGCAGACGAGCAGCGCCAGATCGAGGCCGGCCGACTTGAGCCCGCAGGCGACGCCGGCGGCGCGGAAGCCGCCCGGGGCCGTGACCCCGCCCTCGATCGGTACGATCGGGACCTGCATCTCGCTCATCGCGTTCTCGCCGGGTGCGCCGCCCCGAGGCTGAGCACCACCGCGTACTGGCCGCAGCGGCGGAACCACTCGCAACGGTGGCAGTCGGTCGCGATCTTCTCGGGAACCCAGGTGTGGGGCACGATCGAGAACCCGGCGCGGACGAACGGACGCGCCCGATGGGTGAAGGCGCACACGGTGGGGAAGCCCTGCCGGCACGCGTCGTCGACGAGCGCCCCCAGCAGGCGGCGGCCGAGACCGGCGCCGCGGTGCGCCCGGTCGACGACCAGCGAGCGGACCTCGCCGACCGCCGGGCTCAGCCGGGCGAGCTCGCCGCAGCCGACGATCCGGTCCCCCGCCGCCGCCACCAGGAAGCGCGGCACGTGCAGCTCGACCTCGCCGAGCGGCCGCGGCAGGAGGTGCCCCGCGACCAGATTGTCCATGATGAGCCGATGCACGCGGGCGGCGTCGACCGCGGTCGCGGGACGCAGCGTGACGGCTCCGGCGACGCGGTCATCCGCCGCGTGCGGCGGGGCGTCGATCGCGCTCTCCATCATCCCTGCTTCCTTCGCCTGGCGGCCCCGCTCGGTGTCCGACCAACCCTCGGGAGCCTGCGTCGTACTACGGCGCAGAGTCCCCGGTCGCGCCCGCGGCATCGGCCAGGGCCTGACGCAGGCGCTCGAGCGCCTCGTCGATGTCGGCATCGCCGATCGTCAGCGGCGGCAGCAGGCGGACCACGGTGCCGGCGGTGCGGTTGATCAGCAGGCCCCGCTCCAGGGCGGCGGCGACCACGCGGTCCGCCACATCGGCCGTCACGTCGATGCCCCACATGAGTCCGTCGCCGCGCACCTCGCCGACGGCCGCGCTCGACTCGGCCAGGGCCTCGAGGCCCTCCCGCAGCCGGACCCCGGCGGCCGCGACGCGTTCGATCAGTCCGCCCTCGAGCGCGTCGAGAAAGACGGACGCGGCGCGGCACGCCAGCAGGTTGCCGCCGTACGTGCTCCCGTGATCGCCGAACGCCACCGCCTCGGCCACCCGCTCGCCGAGCAGGGCCGCTCCGACCGGCACCCCGGCGCCGAGCGCCTTGCCCAGCGCCATCAGGTCCGGCGCCAACCCCAGCGCCGCCGAGTAGAACGCCCGCCCGGTACGCCCGAGCCCGCACTGCACCTCGTCCGCGATCAGGAGCGTTCCCGTCGCCGCACAGCGGTCGGCGAGCGCGGCGGCGGTCGCCGGCGGAATGGGGCGTACGCCGCCCTCTCCCTGTATCGGCTCGACGATCACTGCGGCGGTCCGCTCCGTGACCGCCGCCTCGAGGGCCGCCGCATCGCGCGGGGAGACGAACCGCACGTCCGGGACGAGGGGCTGGAAGGGGGTCCGATACGCGGCGCCCGAGGTGACCGAGAGCGAGCCGAACGTCCGGCCGTGGAACGATCCGTCGAAGGCGACGATGCCGGTGCGATCCGTCTCTCCCCGCGCGTGCCAGTAACGGCGGGCGAACTTCAGGCAGGCCTCGACCGCCTCGGTGCCGCTGTTGCAGAAGAACGTCCGCGCGAGCCCCGAGAGGCGAGCGAGCCGCCGCGCCACCTCGCCCTGCAGGGGATGGAAGTAGAGGTTGGACGTGTGCAGCAGCTCCCCCGCCTGGTCGGCGATCGCCTGCGCCAGCCCCGCGTGCGCATGGCCGAGCGAGGCGACGCCGATACCCGACAGCAGATCGAGGTACTCCCGGCCGTCGTCGTCCACCACCCGGCAGCCCTTGCCGCGGACCAGCACGACCGGAAGCCGGCGGTACACCTGCAACACGTGAGCGGCCTCGACCGCCCGCACCTCGTCGCCGAGTCTGCTCATGGCGCTACCGCCTCACCGCTTCCTTCGCGCGCCGGCCCGGCCGGCGCAGCCTCCGCGCCGGGGCCGGCGACGGTCGTTCCTGCGCTCGCATCGAACGCCCGGCGCCGGCCGTCGACAATCACCACCTCGCCGACGCCGCCCCGCCGGGCGGCGCGGCACGCAATCAGCTTCGCGACCATGCCGGCGCTCGCCTGCCCGCCTCCGATCAGGTCGTCGATGGCCGCATCGTCGACCGCGGGAATGGTCCGCCCCTCCCCGTCCAGGACCCCCGCGGTACCGCCGGCGATGACGAGGCGCGTCGACCGGAGTCCGGCCGCGAGGTGTCCGGCCAGGGTATCGGCGTTTACGTTGAGCAACTGTCCCGACGCGCTCGCTCCGATGCTGGCGACGACCGGGACGTGGCCGGCCGCGCACAGATCGAAGACGAGCCGCGGACGGGGCTCGCCCACCGGTTGCCCGACGAAGCCGAGGTCCACGCGCTCCCCGTTCGCGGCGCGGTACCGGCTGGCGCGCCGCACGCTCGCCAGCCGTCCGTCGGCGGCCGTGAGCCCCACCGCGCTGGCGCCGGCGGCGTTCAGCGCGGCCACCAGGCGGGTGTTGACCCGGCCGGCCAGAACGCCGACCACCACGTCCAGCGCCGGCTCGTCGGTGATGCGCAGGCCGTCGACCGCGCGCACCGGAATGCCGCGGCTAGCCAGGTCCGCGCTGACCTCGCGCCCGCCGCCGTGGACGACGACGAGCCCCCGCGCCGCCGCCCCCCGCGCCGGGACCGCCGCCGCCCGCCCCCGCCGCGGCAAGGCGCGCGAGGCGGCGGGCGATGCGCCGCAGCATGGCGGGCTCCTCCAGGAGCTCGCCGCCCAGCTTCACGACCGACGGACCGGGGCGCCGGCGCTTCGTCACGGGATCAGCCCCGCGCGCTCGTCGAAGCCGTACGCCACGTTGAAGCACTGCAGGGCCTGCCCCGCCGCGCCCTTCCCGAGGTTGTCCAGGCACGCGACCACGACGATCCGCCCGGCGTCCACCCGCCAGCCGATGTCGCAGAAGTTCGTGTGCGCCACGTGCTTGATCTCGGGCAGCCGGTCGGCGCACAACCGCACGAACGGCCGGTCGGCGTAGGCCGCCTCGAAGGCCTTCCCGATCTCGTCCGCGGTCGTGCCGGGCCGCACGCGGGTGTAGATCGTCTCGAGGATGCCGCGGTCGAGGGGCACCAGGTGGGGGACGAACGTGACGGCCCGCCCGAGCTCCTGCTCGATCTCGGCGGCGTGCCGGTGGGCGAAGACCCCGTAGGCGGCGACGCTGCCGTGAATCTCGGAGAAGTGCGTCCGCTCGCTGGGCTTCTTGCCGGCGCCGGAGATCCCCGACTTCGCGTCGATGTGGACGTCGGCCTCCGGCGGGACGAGCCCGGCGGCGACGAGCGGCTTGAGGGCCAGCAGCGCCGCCGTCGGATAGCAGCCCGGACACGCCACGAAGCGGGTGGCCGCGAGCGGCGTCCGGCTCCATTCCGCAAGACCGTACACGGCCGGAGGCTCGACCTCGGGCGTGCTCGGATACCAGCGTTGGCGGGCCGCCGCGTCGCGCAGGCGGAACGCGCCCGACAGGTCGAAGACCCGCGCTCCGCGGGCGAGCAGCGCGGGCGCGACCTCCGCGCTCGCGGTATCGGGCAACCCCAGGAAGACCGCATCGGCCTCCCCGGCCAGGCGGTCGAGAGAGAACGACTCGACGCGGCCGCCCCACAGGCCCCGCAGCCCCGGCAGCTCGCGCGTGCCGCCCCCCCCGGCCGAAGCCATGGCGACGACGGGCTTCGCGTGCGGATGAGCCGCGGCCAGCCGCAGGATCTCCTGCCCGCTGTAGCCGGTCGCTCCGGCGATTCCGATGCGCACGTGAGACATGAATAGTTATTCCTGATGCCGAATAACTATGCAGCAGCGCGCCCGGCCAAGTCAAGCGAGCTGAGCCTGGCACCAGCGACCGGATCAGGCACGGCGGGGTTGATCCCCGGTCGCGGTCCCTTGTATGCTTATTCGCGCGCCTGCATAAATATGGGGATTAGTGCGGATAATACCCGCGCTCTACCCTTTCTCGCGCTCACGGAGCGTCGCGTCGGCAATCTCGTAGGCCCATCGCGCGAGAACTCCCTCAATCGGTTCATCGGGGCTCTTCGCCTGCATCGTCAAGAGCTTGGATTCGACTCCCAGGCACACCATGATTCCCGAGAGGGCTTGACCCGCGAACCAGTCACGGAGGGTCATCCCGTCCTGTGCTACGTCCGAGTACGGTGTCGAACTAGCGCGCGGAAACGCCGGACCACCATCGTTAGCCATTTCTCTTCCTCCCAGAGCCCTTGACGGCTCGCCAGCGTGGGCACTATACTATAAACATGGGATCGGGGCCGGGGCGATCGTACCGCAAGGGCATCAGCCTCGCTGAGCTGTTCCGGATGTTTCCCGACGACGCCGCGGCAGAGCGCTGGTTGGTCGAGCTACGGTGGCAGGGCGAGATCATCTGCCCGCGCTGCCGCTCGACCCGGATCCAGACCGGGGCCGCGCACCCGACGATGCCGATGCGCTGCCGGGACTGCCGGCGGCGGTTCAGCGTCCGCACTGGCACGCCGATGGAGGCCAGCAACCTCGGCTACCAGGTCTGGGTAATCGCCATGTACATGATGACGACCTCGCTCAAGGGCGTCTCGAGCATGCGGCTGCACCGAGACCTCGACATCAGCCAGAAGTCGGCCTGGCACCTGGCCCACCGGCTCCGGGAGACTTGGCGCGAGCCCGATGATCTCCCTTTCGCTGGCCCCGTCGAGGCGGATGAGACGCTCGTCGGCGGGAAGGCGAAGAGCATGCACGGGAAGCGGCGCAAGAAGATGAGCGAGGCCGGCTGGCCCAACAAGGTGACGGTCGCCGGCATCCGCGACCGCAAGACCGGCCAGGTCCGGGCGCGGGTGGTCGAGAAGGGCGCAGGCGGCGAGAAGACGATCCAGCAGTTCGTGTCCCGCAACATGAAGCCCGATGCGCCGCTCTACACGGACGAAGGCTCAGCCTACCGGGGCCAGAAGCGGCTGCACGAGGCGGTGACCCACGGCGCCGGGGAGTACGTCCGCGGCGATGTCAGCATCAACGGGATGGAGAGCTTCTGGTCGCTCTTGAAGCGCGGCTACGTCGGGACGTTCCACCGGATGTCGCCCGAGCACGTGCACCGCTACGTGGCCGAGTTCGTCGGGCGCCACAACGTCCGGGACCTCGACACGATCGACCAGATGTCGGCGCTCGTCCGCGGGATGGAGGGCCGGCGGCTCCGGTATCAGGACCTCACCGCCCACCGCCACGGACGGCGCGCCCGGGCGAGCTAGAGCCCGACCGTTCCGGTGGTGCACTACTTGGGATGAGGGTGGTGGATTCAGGATTGGAGGAACTCCCAGATCTTGATGACGCTAGCGGCAAGCCCCGCGAGAATTGCGAGAGCGGTCACCAGGGCGACGACGCGTCCCCATGCAGATCGAAACCAGCGCTTGATTGCGTCTAACCTTCTGGCGATCTCGGCATCGACGGCCTGGGACGCCATCATGGCGAATTCCTCCGGAGTGGGAATCGACGCGGGTTGCTCGTCGTTGGCCGTTAGCCCTGCCAGAGCGATCTCGATGGCTTGTACGATCTGCTGGCGCTCCTCACCTGTCATCGGCGAATTCGCTGGCGTGTCCGAAGGAGGCCCTTGTAGTGCGCCTCGATCCTCTGGTTCGGAATCACGGCCCCGATCCCATCCTTGCGCCTAGTGACATCCCACGGCGTCCCCGCCATATGGGTGAGACGGGACAGCTGGGAAGCGGTCAAACTACGGTACAGCTCCTCGATGACTGACACCAACGCCCCGGCTATGGGAGGGAGAACCTCGGACCTGTCCGTTGTTCTGTTCCCGATCGTGCTCGCCCCGAACACCTTGTAGCGGTGATAGATTGAGGGTACGACAGGACCGTAGGTCCAGGCTTCAACCCCCTCATCGATCAGCGGGGTCCCGTTGATCCCGAGCATCCACCCGTGACTCAGGTACACGAGCTTGAGGACGTGCATCGGCGTCGTATCGATCTTCCGGCGAAGCCAGAGGATCTGTTCTGCGACGATCGACGGCGGTACCGGCCGCGTCTCGTCAGCGGACATAAAGTGCCTCCATCCATAAAGTTAGCGCCGAAAGCGGGAGGATAAGCCCCCTCTAGACGGCGCGAAAATCCCTCCATCTTAACGCCCGGCGATGGCCCCGTACACCTTCCGGGCAGGCCATAAGCATCCTTCAGCATAACAGGCACCGTCACAGATGAACAGCACGACCTCTTGAGCTTCCCAGATCAGACCCTCGACCCCGGCCGCCGGTCCGGCAATCCTGCCGCTCCCAGGACGCCCAGCGGGCCGAAGATCAGCCCCGCGACGAACCACCGCGGCTTTGAGAAGCCCTTGTGCTCGGCCAGCGTGGCGGCGATGAGCGCCACCGCGACCCACCACGCAAGGGCGATTCCGACAGCAAGAATCGCGCCGACGAACGTCAGGAGAGCCAGACCTTCCGCTGCGGATTCCATGATCAGCTCCGCGGCCCCGACCTGAAATGGTCACCGGGCCGGTTGCGACACAGAACGCACGCGAACGTGCAGGCTCCGCCTGTTCCCGGCCGGACGGCCGGTCTCGTATTCAGCGGCGGCCCGGTGTCGGGCCGCGCGCGTCCTGTGTCGCACCGTCAGTCTACCCTATGGATAGAGTAAGATGAAGCAGGTTCGATCACCCTGCGGCGGGGTTGCAGTAGTCGGCCAGCAGCTCTAAACTGTTGCAGGAGAACACGATGCAGCCGAAGCCGGACCCGAAGGGCACAGGTCAATCGCCTTCCGTGACGTATCGGCGCGGTCGGCCCCGACAAATGTTCGTGAGGGAGGATTCGAGCTACCAGCCGACGAAGGCCGAGCTCGAGGAGGACATGCGGATCCCGGACGCTACGCCCGAGGAACTGGCCCAAGCACTGTTCGGGCGCCATCCGAAGCGGTCGTCCTGACCGATATTCACGACCAACGGTCGGTTATACATCGCCGGCTCCGAATCGCGCGAAACGCTCGGGAAACTGGTAGGATGCATATGCATGCACGACAGCCCCAGGGTGAATAGCCGCGATCCGCTGGATCTTGCGTTCAGCGCGACGAAAGCCACGCCAGGTAGCGCGTCGGCCCGACCCGGACCACCACAGGTCGTGGTTGGGCACTATTCGCGGTAATCCCGATAAATATGAAACGCTACCGCCAGTCGGTCATTCTCGAGCTCGTCACGCACGAGCCGATCTGCAGCCAGGACGATCTGAGCCGGCGCCTGCGCGGGCGCGGCTTTCATGCGACGCAGGCGACGATCTCACGGGACATCAAGGAGCTGCAGCTCGTCAAGCGGGCGGCCGACGGCGCGTACGAACGCACGGAATCGACGGCCGCAGGCCGACCCGGCGCCGAGGCCACGGTCCGGCGCGCGGTGGGGGAATACCTGCGGCGCGTCGATCAGGTGCAGCAACTGCTGGTGCTGCGGACCGATCCCGGCGGCGCGCAGCCGCTGGCGCTGGCCATCGATCGGGCCGAGCTCCCGGAGGTGGTGGGAACGGTCGCGGGCGACGACACGATACTGCTGATCACGCGGCACGCGCGCGCCGGGCGCGAGGTGACGCGGCTGTTCGAGGGCTGGGCCCGGGGCTGACGCCGCGGGCCGGCGCGGAGGCGAAGGAACCATGGAACGGATCGTGCTGGCATACTCCGGCGGCCTGGACACCTCGGTCGCCGTCAAGTGGCTCGCGGATCGCTACGACGCCGAGATCGTGGCGGTCACCATCGACCTCGGGCAGGGCAAGGAGCTCGACGACGTCCGCGAGCGCGCACTGGCGGTGGGGGCGGTGCGCGCCCACGTGGTCGACGCGCGCGAGGAGTTCGCGCGCGACTACATCCTGCCCGCCCTCCAGGCCGGCGCCGTCTACGAGGGACACTACCCGCTGGCCACCGCGCTCGGCCGGCCCCTGATTGCCCAGAAGCTGGTCGAGATCGCGGAGATGGAGGACGCCGGGTCGATCGCCCACGGCTGCACCGGCAAGGGCAACGACCAGGTGCGCATGGACGTGTCGGCCCGCGCGCTCAATTCGGCGCTCAAGGTGGTGGCGCCCGCGCGCGTGTGGGGCATGACGCGCCCCGAGGAGATCGAGTACGCGCGCACCCACGGCATCCCGGTTCCGGCCTCCGTGGAGAGCCCCTACAGCACCGACGCCAACCTGTGGGGCCGGTCGATCGAGTGCGGCGTGCTCGAGGATCCCTGGATGGAGCCCCCGGAGGACATCTACGCGTTGACCCGCTCGCCGGCCGAGGCCCCGGACGACCCGGCCTACGTCGAGGTGACCTTCGAACGCGGCGTGCCTACCGCGGTCAACGGCGTCGCGATGCCATTCACGGAGCTCATCAACTCGCTCGAGACGATCGCCGGCGCGCACGGCGTCGGCCGGATCGACATGGTGGAGAACCGCCTCGTCGGGATCAAGTCGCGGGAGATATACGAGGCACCGGCCGCGGTCGTGCTGCACGCGGCGCACCGGGCGCTCGAGGCGATGGTCGTCCCGCGCGACCTCGACCGCCTGAAGACCGATCTCGCCCGCCGCTACGCCGACCTCGTCTACGACGGCCTCTGGTTCACGCCGCTCCGCGAAGCGCTCGATGCCTTCACGGGGAAGGTGCAGGAGCGCGTGACCGGCGCGGTGCGTCTCAAGCTCCTGAAGGGCGACTGCCGCGTCGTCGGCCGGAAGTCTCCGCTGGCGCTCTACGAGCCGGCGCTCGCCACCTATGACGAGGGCGACCGCTTCGACCACGAGGCAGCCGAGGGGTTCATCAAGATCTGGGGCCTGCCCGTGGAGACCGCGGCCAGCCGGGCGCCGGGGCGCAGCGCGGCGGCCACGGGCGTCGCGCGCGGCGAGTGACGTCCGACCCCGGCCGCGCTACCGCCACCCGCCCGCCATGACCGACTCCCAGCATCTCTGGTCCGGCCGCTTCGCCGGTGCTCCCGACGAGGAGGTCTTTCGGTTCCAGGCGTCGCTCGCGTTCGACCGGCAGTTGTTCGAGGACGACGTCGAGGGAAGCATCGCGTGGTCGGAGGCGCTCGAGGGCGCCGGTGTGCTCGCCGCCGAGGAGGCCGCAGCCATCCGCGCGGCCCTGCGCGACATTCGCGAGAGCGGGCGCCGCGATCCGGCCTTCGTGTCGGGGACCGACGAGGACGTGCACGCCTTCGTGGAGCGACAGCTCGTGGAGCGGCTCGGCGACGCCGCCCGCCGCCTGCACACCGGCCGCTCGCGCAACGAGCAGGTCTCGCTCGACCTGCGGCTCTATCTGCGCCGGCGCCTGCCGGTGCTGCAGGGCACGCTCGTGGATCTGGTGGCGGCGCTGGCGGCGCAGGCGGACCGGGCCGGGTCCGTGCTCATGCCGTCCTACACGCACCTGCGTCGCGCCCAGCCGGTGCTTGCGGCGCACTTCTTCCTCGCCCACGCGGCGGCGCTACGGCGTGACCACGCGCGCCTCGGCGCGGCGGGCGACGAGGCGGATGCCATGCCCCTCGGATCCGGGGCGGTCGCGGGCACGAGCTACGCGATCGACACCGCGGCGCTGGCCCGCCGGCTCGGTTTCTCGCGCGTCGTCGCGAACAGCATCGACGCGGCCGCGGACCGCGACTTCGTCTCGACGGCGCTCCACGCGTGCGCGCTGGCCATGGTGCACCTCAGCCGCATCGCGGAGGACGTCATCGTCTTCAGCAGCGAGGAATTCGGCTATCTGGAGATCGCCGACCGCGTGGCGACCGGCAGCAGCCTGATGCCGCAGAAGAAGAACCCCGATCCGCTCGAGCTCGTGCGGGGCAAGACGGGCCGCGCCATCGGCCATCTCGCCGGCTGGCTCGCGGCGATGAAGGGCCTGCCCAGCGGCTACAACAAGGATCTCCAGGAAGACAAGGAAGCGATCTTCGACGCCGAGACCACGCTGCTGGGGTCGCTGCGGGCGACCACCGCCGTGATCGAGAGCCTGACCCTGCGGCCCGCGCGGACCGAGCCCGCGGCCGGCGGCATGCTCCTGGCGACCGACGTCGCGGACTACCTGGTGGCGCGAGGGGTGCCGTTCCGCCGGGCCCACGAGGTGGTCGGCGGGATCGTGCGCGACCTGCTGGCCGCCGGGCGCGACTTCCCGTCGTTGACGGCGGAAGAGTGGCGCGGCTACGACGAGCGGTTCGGCGACGACGTGGGGGCGCGCATCACCGCGCGCGCGGCGGTCGAGGCGCGGAGAACGCCGCAGTCCACCCGACCCGACGCAGTGCGGGCGGCTCTGGCCGACGTTCGCACCTGGATCGGGACCGGGCGGTCCTGATCGCAACCCGGCGCGGGTTGCCTCCCCCTTGCGCCTCTGGTAAGCTACGGGCTCCGCACGCACGATCTTGCTCCCGCCTCTCGTGCCGCATTAGTTTTTGGATACGAGTACGGCATCGTTCGGGAGATTCTGATGCAGCAGCGCCGGACACGCGTGGGAGACACTGTGGACGACTACTGTCCACGCGACGAAGCCCTGACCGCACACACCGTGGTGGCCGTCGACGACGACGGCGAGCGCGCCAGCGTGACGCGGTGTCAGACGTGCGACACGGAGCACGCGCCCTCGGCCGAGCCGCCCGCACCGCCCGCGGACGCCGTCCGCGACGACGGGCCCGTGCGCCGCCCGTTGATTCGCGCCACGTTGCAGCTTCCCGAGGGCACCCCGGCCACGCCGCGCCAGCCGCCGGTGTTCACGATGCACGAGCGGCAGACGCCCGGCCAGGCCCGGGGCAAGCCCGCGCGCGATTTCTCCGGCAACGGGCGCGCCCGGGAGAAGGACGGCAACACGATACGCAAGAAGAGTCGCCGGAGCGGCCCCCCGCGCGCCCTGAAGGACGGTCAGGCGGCAGGCGGTCAGCCCGGCAACTCGTGGCGTCCGAGCGACGGGACTCGGCCGGACGGACGCCCCGGCGGGCGGTCGCGGTCGTCCTCCGGGCGCCGGGGCCGGGGTCGCTCGCGGTAGCCGTCCCGCATGGCTGACCTCACCGGCGCGCGCGGCCTGGTGGTCGGTGTGGCCAACAAGCGGTCGCTGGCCTGGGCCATCGCGAAGGCCGCCGACGCCGCCGGCGCCCACCTCACCCTGAGCTACGCGACGGATCGCTTCGAGAAGAACGCCCGGGTCCTGGCCGGCACCCTGAATCAGCCGGCCCGCCTCGTGCAGTGCGACGTCACCCGCGACGACGAGGTGGCGGCCCTGATGGCCGCGACCGACTCGCACCTCGACGGCCTCGATTTTGTCGTGCACGCGATCGCGTTCGCGTCCCGCGAGGCGATCGCGGAGCCCTTCGTGCGGACGAAGCGCGGCGACTTCGCGCAGTCGCTCGACATCAGCGCCTACTCTCTCGTCGCGCTCGCGCGCGCGGCGGCGCCGCTGATGGAGCGCCGCGGCGGCGGCAGCATCCTCACGCTCAGCTACCTGGGCAGCGAGCGCGTGTTCCCGCACTACAACGTGATGGGGGTCGCGAAGGCGGCGCTCGAGGCCAACGTGCGCTATCTCGCGTCCGATCTCGGACCCGCCAACATCCGGGTCAACGCTTTGTCGGCGGGCCCCATCAAGACCCTCGCGGCGTCGGGCATCCGGGGCTTCAGCCGCATCCTGGACCACTACCGCGAGCGGGCTCCGCTCGGCCGCACGGTGGACGCGGACGAGGTGGCCGCCGCCGCCCTGTTCCTGCTCGGGCCCGGCGCCCGCGGAATCACCGGCGAGGTGCTGCGCGTCGACGGCGGCTACCACGTCACCGGGATGTAGGGCGCCGCGTCCGCGACCGAGGCACGCGGCCAGGAACGGCGGCCGGAACGCGCGCAGGCCGGCCGGCGCTCACTCGTCGGGTTCGATCCAGTCCGGACGTCGGCCACCCAGAGCGAAGGCCACGAGCGCCGCCCCGGTCGCGCCGCAGAGCAACCCCAACCCGTCCGAGAGCCAGCTCTCCCACCGGTAGTCGGCCAGTCGCAGCCACGCCGCGGGCGTCACGAGCGCGAGGCCGGCGACAACCCCGACCCGCCGGTCGAACGCGAGCCGGAGCAGCGCGCCGCGCGCCCGCCGCACCGCCACCCGCGGGCCGCTGCGCCGGGTCCGGAGGCGACGATCGGCGCGGGTCGGGTTGGGGCGCTCGACAGCCATGGGTCAGGAGCATCCGCGCCGGAGCACGTCCCGACGCGTCGGGGCCGACCGCGGGGCGACCGTGGCCGCGGGACAGCGGGCAGCGGGCAACGGGCGTCCGAATGCTACAGTAGCGGCCGCCATGCCGCACCGCAGCCCCGGGACTCCGCAGCGCGACGGCGCCGGCTTCCTGGGCGGCGAACCGATCCGCTACTACCGGCCGCGCGGAAGCGCCGACGTCCGCCGCCTGATCGACGAGGGGTTCCAGGCCTTCAACGCCGGGCGGCTGTCCGAGGCGTGCCGGCTCTTCAGCGAGCGGATGCTCGTTCCGTCGCCCGACACGACGATCGGCCTCACCATGGCCGGCGCGCTGACGCCCGCCGGGCTCGGCGGCTGCGTCATCGAGCTGATGGAGCGCGGCCTCGTCGACTTCGTCATCAGCACCGGCGCCAACCTGTACCACGACCTGCACTTCGCCCTCAACTTCACGCTGCGTCGCGGATCGCCGTTCCTCGACGACGTGGAGCTCTACGACGCGGGCGTCATCCGCATCTACGACGTGCTGTTCCCGGCGACGGTCCTGCTCGAGACCGACGCCTACGTGCGGGACTTCCTGGTCCGCGGCGGGTTCGACGGACCGACGTCGAGCGCGGAGTTCCACTACCGGCTCGGCCGCGACCTGCTCGACCACAGACCCGGATGCGAGGAGCACTCCCTGGTGGCGAGCGCGGCGGCGGCCGGCGTTCCGATCTACACGTCGTCGCCCGGCGACAGCTCCATCGGCATGAACCTCGCCTACCACGAGCTGCTCGGCGGCAGCCGGTTCATGATCGACCCGAACCGGGACGTCAACGAGGTCTGCGCCATCATCCTGGCCGGGGAGAAGAACGGCGCCGTCATCCTGGGCGGCGGATCCCCCAAGAACTTCTACCTGCAGGGTCAGCCGACCCTGTGGGAGGTCTACGGCATCCCCAAGGGGGGCAACGACTACTTCATCCAGTTCACGACCGACCAGGTGGTCTGGGGCGGCCTGTCGGGCGCGACCCCGGCCGAGGCCGTGAGCTGGGGGAAGGTGAACCCCGGCAGCCTGCCGGACACCGTCGTCGCCTACTGCGACACGACCATCGCGCTGCCCCTGTTCACGGAGTACGCGGTCGGGTCCGCGCACGGCCGCCGGGAGCGGAAGGGACTGGTGCACCGGCGCGAGACGCTGCTGGCCGCGCTCGAGAGCCGGGCGCGGGACGCCGCCCTCCAGTCCGGCGCCTGATCACGTCCCGGTCCGGACGTCGCGCGGACGGAACGCGTAGTCCGCCGGGTCCTCCAGCCCCGCCTCGTCGAAGGCCTGCAGGCGCTCGCGGCACTTGCTGCAACGGCCGCAGTGCACGGCCGACGATCCGTCCGGCACCGGGCTCATGCAGGAGAGCGTCAGCCCGAACGGCACCCCGAGCGACTGCCCCCGCGAGACGACCTCCGCCTTGCCGAGCGCGCGGAATGGCGCCGCGATCCGGACGTCGTGCGCGAGCCCGAGCGACAGGGCGCGCTCCATCGCGGCGAAGAACGCGGGCGTGGCGTCGGGGAACGGGTTGCCGCGCAGCAGACCCAGAGCCAGGCGGCCGATGCCGTTGACGGCGCACCAGGTGGCGGCCTTGGCCAGCAGCGTGACGTTGCGCCCGACCAGGTACACCTCCTCGTCCGCCGTGCCGTACGCCGGCGGCGTGCCCCGGAGCGCCCAGTGCGTGCGCGCGTAGGTATCGCTGATCGGGCAGTCGAGGCGCGCGAGCGGACCGAGCCGCCCGGCGAACGGGGGCGCCGCGAGCACCTGCTCCGTGCGCCGGCGCTCTGCGGCCTCCCAGGCGAGGGCGCTGTTGACATAGACGGGCCGGACGAGGTGCGGGCTGCCGCCCGCGGCGAGCGCCGCCTCGAGCTCGTGGGCGAGCAGGACGACGCTGTCCAGGCCCCCCGAGCAGAGTACGGCCGTGGGACCGTCAGCCGCGGACCTCGAAGCGCCAGCGCCCATCGCGGGGATCGTAGACGATGCGCCGCTTGACAACGGGAACGATGTTTTGAATAATCAAAACCAGAATCCTTCCCATGGCGAAACGTGGAGTTCCAGTGCGCGAAATCGCGCTCGTCGTCCTGCTCTGGGGCGGGCCGGCGGCCGGTGCGGACGCAGGGGCGGACGGTGCAGCACCGCCGGACGACGCCCGGGCCGCCGAGCCAGCCGCCGCCGCCTCCCGGACCGGGCCGGTCTCCGGCTACATGGACTTCCACATCAACGACGCGCAGCACGCCGACCCGGTCCTCGACTTCCACCGCTTCGTGCTCCTCATCAGCCACCGCTTCTCCGAGCGGGTCCACTTCGTCTCGGAGATCGAGCTCGAGCACGCGGTCGTGTCGCCCGAGACCGGCGGCGAGCTGGAGCTCGAGCAGGCCTACGTCGACTTCCGGATCGCCCGCCCCTTCAACCTGCGCGCCGGGATGGTGCTGGCCCCGGTGGGCATCATCAACGAACGCCACGAGCCACCGGTCTTCCACGGAGTCGAGCGCCCGCTCGTCGAGACGGTGATCGTCCCGACCACCTGGTTCGGCGCCGGGGCGGGGATCCACGGCGAGGTGCGCGGCGGCCTCCGCTACCGCGCGTACGCGATGGAGACGCTCGACGCCACCCGCTTCAGCGCCGACGAGGGGCTTCGGGAAGGACGCCAGAAGGGCGCCGAATCGAACGCCCGGCACGTCGCCGGCACCGGGCGCATCGAGTACGTCGGCACGCCGGGCCTGACGCTCGGCGCGAGCTTCTGGCGCGGCAGGACCGGCTTCGCCGCCCCGCGCGTCGACTCGGGCCTTACGCTGGCCGAGGTCGACGGGCGGTATCGCGTGGGCGAGGTGGGGGTGCGCGGACTCTACGCGCACGCGTTTCTCGACGGGACGGGTCCGCTGAATCGGGCGGTGCAGCGAACCACCGGGATCAATCCGAACGTCGCCCGCGAGATGCGCGGCTTCTACCTGGAGGGCTCGTGGTTCGTCGTCCCGCGGCCCGCGCCGCGGGAGGTTGCCATCTTCGTCCGCTACGAGAACCTCGACACGCAGTTCCGGATGCCCCGGGGGCACCAGCCGCTTCCCGCCTTCGATCGCGCAGCCTGGATCGCCGGCGTCACCTACTTCCCGGACCCCGACGTCGCCGTCAAGGTCGACTACACGGTGGTCCGCAACCGGAGCGCGGTCATCGACGCGCCGAACTCCTTCAACATCGGGCTGGGATGGTGGTTCTGACGCGCGCGCGCAGGCCGTTGCGCACGCGCCCTCCGAGCCGCGCGCGATCCGCGCTCGGACTCCTGCTCGCGGGGGCGGCCGCGCTCGCCGCCACGGAACCCCTCACGGCGCAGGGGGCCCTGCTGCCGGGCGATCCGCTGCCCGGGCTGACGCCGGCCGAGCACGAGGAGTTCCTGCTCGGCCGCGAGGACTTCCTGGAGGTCGAGACGGCCGGCGAAGGACTCGGTCCGGCCTACAACGGGACGAGCTGCGCCGCCTGTCACATCGTGCCCGCCATCGGCGGTATCGCACCGATGACGACGACGCGCGTCGGTGTTCTCGACGCCGCGGGCGCGTTCCACGAAGTCGAGCCGGCGTTCGGGACCCTGTTCCAGAGCTTCTCGATTCCGCCCCACGAGTGTCAGACGATCATCCCGGCCGAGGCCGGCGTCATCGCCACTCGGATTCCGATTCCGCTGTTCGGCGCCGGGCTCGTCGAGGCGATTCCCGACGCGGCGCTCGAGGCGCTGGCGGATCCGCTCGACCTCGACCGCGACGGCATCAGCGGGCGCGCCCCGCTGGTTCCCGATCGATCCACCGGAGTGCTGCGGGTCGGGCGCTTCGGGTGGAAGTCGCAGCAGGGCTCGCTGATGGACTTCGGGGCCGAGGCGTACCGCAACGAGCTGGGGATCACCAACGACCTCTTTCCCCGGGAGCTGACCTTCCGGCTCTCCCCGCGGCAGCTCGCCCGCTGCGACGCGGTTCCCGACCCCGAGGACATCGTCGATCCCGCCACCGGACGCCGCGGCATCGACAACCTGGCGGCGTTCCTGCGGCTCCTGGCGCCGCCGGCCCGGGGGCCGATCACGCCCGCGGCGCAGCGCGGGCGCCAGGTGTTCGACGCCATCGGTTGCACCGCCTGCCACGCCCCCGCGCTCGCGACGGGCCCGAGCAGCCACCCGGTGTTCGACCGCCGGACCGTCCCGCTCTTCTCCGACCTGCTGCTGCACGACGTCGGCACCGGTGACGGCATCCGGCAGGCAGGGGCGGAGCCGGAGGAGATCCGCACCCCGGCGCTCTGGGGGCTCCGCTTCCGGCGTCCGCTGCTGCACGACGGCAGCGCAGCCACGGTCGTCGAAGCCATCGGGCGCCACGGCGGAGAGGCGGCGCCGGCGCGGGCCGGCTTCGACCGGCTGCCGGACGGAGACCGGGACGCGCTGCTCGCCTTCCTGGGATCGCTGTAGGCGGGCGACCGGGAGCGGCGCCGGGCTGGCCGGGCACGCGGGACGGCCACTCTCTTGCCAGGCGGCGCACGGCGCCAGTCCGAACGCGGCGCCGCGTCAGCCGAGGGGCGGGGGCGGAGCGACGAGCAGCTTCGCCGCCGCACGCATGCCGATGACGATCGATCGGTCGCCGGCTCCGCGCACCAGAACGTGGTCGGCCGCCGCGTCGCGGCTCTCGACGCGGATGACCTCCCCGGGCGTCAGGTGGCTCTGCTCGAGAAAGCGCAGGAAGTCGGTGTCCTGGTCGGTCACGCGCGCGAGCACCAACGCCGTGTCGATCGGACAGGTGAGCAGGGTCTGGTAGCGCGGCGTGGCCATCGCGCCGTTCTGGTCCGGGATCGGATCCCCGTGGGGATCGACCGCGGGCCGCCCCAGCATCTCGTCGATCCGATCGATCAGGCGGTCGGAAGCGGCGTGCTCCAGCCGCTCGGCCTCGTCGTGGACATCGGCCCAGCTCATCCCCACCACCTCGACCAGGAACAGCTCCATCAACCGGTGGCGGCGCAGCACCAGCGCGGCCAGCTTCTGGCCCGCCGCGGTGAGGCGGACGCCGGCGTACGGCTCGTAGCGGACCAGGCCGGACTCGGCCAGGGTCTTGACCATGGTCGTGGCCGTGCCGGGGACGACGTGCAGCGCGCTCGCGAGCCTGCCCATCGGCACGAGCCGCGTCCCGTCCTCCTGGGCCATCTCGGCCTGGTAGATCGCCTTCAGGTAGTTCTCGACCGTGCTCGACGGTAGCGCCATGGTCCTGACCCGCCGGCCTGCCGCTTGACATCGCCGCGCGGCTCGGCCACAATCGATTTTTGACTTATCAAACTTCCAATTGCCAAGCCTCAAATTCACCGCTGGCGTGCTGACATGGTAGATCCGGCAACGGCGCTCCTGATCTTCTGCGGCCTGTGCATCGTCCTGGCCGGCCTCCTGTGGCCCTCCGGCGGCCTGGTGCCCCGGTGGCTGCGGATGTCGCAGCTCGGCGAGCGGGTGCGCCTGGAGGATGCCCTCAAGCACGTGCTCACGTGCCGGCAGACCGGGCAGGGATGCTCGGTCGACAGCGTGGCCGGCCGGCTGGGGCTCTCTCCGGCACGCGCGACGGCGCTCCTGTCGAGCCTCGTGCGCATGGGGCTCATCCGGATGGAGCCGGACGGCCCAGCGCTGACCCGTGAAGGCTCCCGCTCCGCGGTCGGTCTGGTGCGCACCCATCGCCTGTGGGAACGCTACCTCGCCGACCGGACCGGCGTGCCGCCGGCAGAGTGGCACGAGCAGGCGGAGCGCATGGAGCATACCCTCTCGGCGGAGCAGACCGACGCGCTCGAGGTGCGGCTGGGGCACCCCAACTGGGATCCGCACGGCGACCCGATCCCCGACGCGTCGGGCGAGCTCCCCCCGGCTCCCGGCGTCAGCCTGGCCGAGGTCGATCCGGGCCGTACCGTCGAGATCGTCCACCTGGAGGACGAGCCGCGCGAGACGTACGACGCGTTGCTCGACGACGGCCTCGTCCTCGGCGGCCGGCTGGAGGTCCTCGGGCGGGACGCAGGGGGCATCCGGGTCCGCGCCGCCGGGCGAGAGTGGACGCTCGACCTCGTCGCGAGCCGCAACGTCAGCGTGCGGAGGCTCGCCGCGGGAGAGCGCGCGGGGGCGGGGGGGGACGCGTGCCCGCGGGGGGAGCCGCAACGTCAGCGGGCGGAGGCTCGCCGCGGGAGAGCGCGCGGAGCCGGCGTCGATGACGCTGGAGGCGGCGCGCATCGGCGAGCCGGTGCGGGTGGTGGAGATCTCCCGCGCATGCCAGGGGCCCGAGCGGCGCCGGCTCCTCGACCTCGGCCTCGTCCGGGGAACGGAGATCACGGCCCGCTTCGCGAGCGCCGCCGGGGACCCGGTGGCCTACACGATTCGCGGCGCCCTGATCGCCCTTCGCCGCCGGCAGGCGTCCTGGATCGCGGTCGAGCCCACGACCGATCGGCCCCTGGAGGTGTCCTGATGAACGCCACCCTCCCGAGTGCCTGCGGCGGGTGCGCGCAGCACCGCACCGACAGCCTGCTCCGCCTCGGCCTCAACCCCGACAAGTGGGACATCCTGGTCGCGCTGGCCGGGAACCCCAACGTGGGCAAGAGCACGGTCTTCAATGCCCTGACGGGCCTCCGGCAACACACCGGCAACTGGCCCGGAAAGACGATCACGCGCGCCGAAGGGGCGTTCGCCCACGAGGGGCGGCGGGTGAAGATCGTCGACCTGCCCGGCACCTATTCCCTGCAGGCCGGGAGCACGGACGAGGAGGTGGCGCGCGATTTCATCCTGTTCGGGCGGCCCGACATCACCGTCGTCGTGGTGGACGCCACCCGTCTCGAGCGGAACCTGAACCTGGCGCTCCAGATCCTCGACATCACGGACCGCGTCGTCGTCTACCTGAACCTGGTGGACGAGGCCCGGCGGCACGGCATCGCGGTGGACGCGGCGCGGCTGGAGAAGGAGCTCGGCGTACCGGTCGTCAGCGGCGTCGCCCGGACCGGGGTGGGCATCGACGATCTCCTGTCGGCGTCCTTCCGCATCGCGACCGGCGCGGCCCGGACACGGCCGTACCGCGTCGAGCAGCTTCCGGCCGGGGCCGAGGCGACGGTGACCGGGCTGACCGGGGAGATCGAGGAGGCGTTCCCCAGCGTGCCGAACGCGCGGTGGGTGGCGCTGCGGCTGCTGAACGCGGACGACGCGGTGGTCGAGGTCGTGCGCTCGGGCGAGCTCGGGCAGCTCGGCGACTCCCTCCCCGCCGGCGGCGACGGCGCCGGAGACGCGGACGACCGGCCGCCGCCACCGCCGGCCGAGCGCGAGAGGGTCCTGCGGACGGCGCGCCGCCTGCGCTGGGAGCTGCCGGCCGACTTCCACGATTCGCTCACGGAGCGCACCTACTCGGCGGCGCAGCGGATCGCCGACGGCGCGCAGATGCGGGGGCTCAAGAAGGCCGGCTTCGACCTCGACCGCACCCTCGACCGCCTGCTGACCAGCCGCTGGCTCGGCTTCCCGTGCATGCTGGCCATCCTCGCCACCGTGTTCTGGATAACCATCGAGGGCGCCAACGTGCCTTCCGCAATGCTGGCCTCGCTGCTCATCGACACCGGGCACCCCTGGCTGAAGGGACTCGGCGACGCGGTGGGCAGCCCCTGGTGGCTGAGCGGGTTCCTCTTCGACGGGATCTACCTGGCGACGGCGTGGGTGATCGCGGTCATGCTGCCGCCGATGGCCATCTTCTTCCCGCTCTTCACCCTGCTCGAGGACTTCGGCTACCTGCCGAGGGTGGCCTTCAACCTCGACGCGCTCTTCCGCTCGGCCGGCGCGCACGGCAAGCAGGCCCTGACCATGTGCATGGGGTTCGGGTGCAACGCGGCGGGCGTCGTCTCGACGCGGGTCATCGACAGCCCGCGCGAGCGGCTCATCGCCATCCTGACGAACAACTTCTCGCTCTGCAACGGACGCTGGCCGACGCAGATCCTGATCGCGACCATCTTCATCGGCGCGCTCGCGCCGGCCCGCTTCTCGGGCGTCGTCTCCGCCGCGGCGGTCATCGCCATCGCCGTGCTCGGCATCGTCACGATGTTCGCGGCGTCGTGGTTCCTGTCGCGCACGATGCTGCGCGGCGAGGCGACCAGCTTCAGCCTGGAGCTCCCGCCCTACCGTCCGCCGCGCGTGCTGCAGACGCTCTACACGTCGGTGATCGACCGCACCCTCATCGTGCTGTGGCGCGCGGTCGTCTTCGCGGTCCCCGCCGGCGCCGTGATCTGGCTCGTCTCCAACGTCGAGCTCGGCGGCGCCAGCCTCGCCGAGCACGCGGTGTCGTCGCTCGACCCGATCGGGCTGCTCATCGGGCTGAACGGCGTCATCCTGCTCGCCTACGTCGTCGCCATCCCGGCGAACGAGATCGTCATCCCCACCGTGCTGATGCTGACGGTGCTCACCGTCGATCTGGCCGGCGCCGGCTCCGGAACCGGCGTGATGTTCGAGCTCGAGAGCATCGCGGCCACCGGGGAGATTCTTCGCGCAGGCGGCTGGACGCTGCTGACGGCCGTCAACCTGATGCTGTTCAGCCTCCTCCACAACCCCTGCTCGACGACCCTGTACACGATCTACCGGGAGACCCGGAGCGCGGGGTGGACAACGGTGGCCGCTGTGCTGCCGGTCGCCATCGGCGTCACCGTCTGCTTCCTCGTCACCCAGATCTGGCGGCTCGTGGCGTCGGCCTGATGCGGGACGCGGAGTGCAGCCGGTGCCAGAACCTTCGCCGTAGAACGTGCGCCCGGGGGCCCGCCAACGCAGACTCCCGCGCGCCCGTCAGGGCGCGCCAGGGCGTCGGCACGCGCTTCGCATGTCCTGCGCGGTGATACGATGGCGCCCATGCGGGACGTGCAGCCGCGGTTCGGCTACGCCGATCTCCTGGCCCTGCCGGAGGACGGGCGCCGCTACGAGATCCACGGAGGAGAGCTCGTCGGGGTCGCCGCCCCGCTCGTCCGCCACCAGATCGTCGTACTCGAGTCGGCCACCGTGCTGGCCGACTACGGGCGGCGGTCCGGCGGGCTCGCGGTGACCGCGCCGTGCGACATCGTGTTCGACGAGCACGACGTCGTGCAACCGGACGTCGTCTTCTTCCGGGCGGAACGGTCGCATCGGGTCTCCCTCGACGCCGTGACCCGCGTGGCGCCCGACGTCGCGGTCGATGTGCTCTCCCCCTCCACCGCCGCCGCCGACCGCGGCCGGAAGATGCGGATGTTCGCGCGATACGCGGTACCCGAGTACTGGATCGTCGATCCGGTCCGCCTGGAGATCGAGATCCACGCTCTCGAGGGCCGCACCTATCGCCGGACGCAGACCGCAACCGGCGGCGACACCGTGCGCTCAGCGCTGCTCCCCGACCTGGCCTTCCGTGCCGGCCTCCTCTTCCCGTTCGCGTAGGGTCGATCCGCCAAGGGAGCGCGCGCCATGGAGATCCACAGCGAGCGCTGGTCGGGCGAGGGAGACTTCACGCGTCAGCTCGTCGACTGGCTGGCCGCGCAGCCGGCCATCAGCCTGTTGCGCGTCGAGGATGCGCCCGCCTCGCGCTCCGACGTGGAGTACAACTTCATCAGCAACGAGATCTACGTGCGCTTCGCGACCCGGACGCGCATGGAGAAGCATCGGGCGTGGGGGTTCATCCCCGTGCAGCGGGAGGTGACCGAGCCGCTGATGACGCTCGACCGGCTGGAAGCGGCGCTCGAGGCCGACCCCGAGGTCGGAGCGCCCGACTACGCCGACGACGGGATGATCCAGTACCTCCACACCGAGCGCGTGATTCCGCCCTACCAATCCCGCGGCTACAAGCTGGTCGAGCTGGTCCGCATCTACGAGGCGGGCACCGCGCCGCGCGCCGACTGACGCTGATGGTCGTGCCTCCCCTGCCGGAGACCGCCGACATCGTGCGGCGCGTGCGGCGCGCCGTCGCGGGCGCCCGGGCAGCCGCGGTCCGGCGGCGGGAACAGGTCACCGCGGCGGAGGTCGAGGGGCAGGCGGTGCTCGAGGGCCTCGTCGCACCCCTGTTCAAGAAGGTGGCGTCGGTGCTGGCGGCCGAGGGCCATCGGTTCTCGGTCTCGACCCCCGTCGGCGCCGTCCGCCTCTCGCGCAACGCTTCGGCCGACGACTTCGTCGAGGTCGCGCTCGACACGTCGCAGGACCCTCCGGCGCTCGTCGGCCGGGCGGCGTGGGTCTGGGGCCAGCGCGTGCGGCAGGACGAGCGGACCGTTGCCGAACATCCCGACATCGGGCTCCTCACCGCGGATGCCGTGCTGGACTTCCTGCTGGCGGCCATCGCGCCGCTGGTGCAGCGCTGACCGTCGCACCGTACCGTCCCGTCGAGGGTGAGGGTGAGGAAGCCGAGTCAGGCCCGCACGAGCAGCAGGCGCTCGAGCGCCCCGTCCCAGGTCATGGCGTCGGCCTGCCGCCGCGCCGCGGCGCCGAGACGCTCCGCGAGCGGGGGGTCGTCCATCAGGGCGGCGAGGGCGGCGGCCAGGGCCGGGGGATCCGGCGTCACGACCCGCCCGTTCACGCCGTCGGCGACGAGCTCCGCCGGGCCGCCGCTGTCGGAGCAGGTGACGACCGCCTTGGCCGACGCGAACGCCTCGACCGTCACCAGCCCGTAGTCCTCCTGGGCGGCCGGGAAGCAGACGGCGCGGCAGCGGGCCAGGTGATCGAGCAGCTCCGCCTCGGCGACCGGACCGCGCAGCGTCACGCGACCGCCGAGGCCGTGCTCCTCGATGCGCGCCGCGAGCGAAGCGCGGTCCTCGCCGTCGCCGAGGATGACGCAGCGCACCGATGACGCAGCCGGCTCGCGGAGCGCGTCGATCACGAGGTCGACTCGCTTGAGGGGCGTGAGCCTGGAAACCACGAGCACGTAGTCGCCGTAGCCGTCGCAGCGGTAGGGCCGGGGGGGCGCCGGGGGGTGGACGACGTCCGCATCGATGCGGCCCCAGCGCGCGAGGCGCGCCTGGATGGTCCGCGACTGGGCGTAGAGGCGGGTGACGTTGCGCGTCAGCAGGTAGCGGTCCGCCGCATGCACGATCCGCCGGCGCACCCTTTCCTTGAGTGCCCCGCGCCGGGAGAGCGAACTCCGGAGGCGCGGCCACTGGTCGTAGTACTCGCGCATGCGGTGGTTGATCCAGCAGACGTGCCGCTCGTGGCGCACCGCGTAGCTCGGGAAGCGGAGGCTGACGACCTGGTCGATCCGCCCGCCGTCGTGGGCCCGGCCGACGTCGGTCAGCCAGGTCGCCAGGTACGCCGCCCCCTGCCGGCCGAAGCGGTTCTGCGGGGTCAGCATCACCGTCGCCTCGTGGCCGCGCGCGGTCAGCGCGTCGACGAGCGCGCGGGCGATGACCAGGTGTCCACCCTCGGCGAAGGGCGGATGGGAGGTTACGACGGCGATCCGGGCCATGGGGCGAGCATACGGCACGGGCGCAACGGAGTTCCTGGGGCGGAGGCGGCCGCCCCCCGGCGACGCCGGAGGTCGGGTGGGTGGTAGGATCCGGAAGCTACGAGCCCACCACTGGGAATCTCCGGGCATCGGTCGTGACCAAGAGCACCGCGACCGCGGAAAGGGCGGCCCCGACGCACGGGGACGCGCTCGACCTGACACAGGAGGAGTTGAGCCGCCTGGTTCAGGAGATCCTCCCCCCCCAGGGACAGTGGAGCCAGGACGACTACCTCTGGCTCACGAGTTGCACCAGCCGCTGCATCGAGTTCACGGACGGGCGCATCGAGGTACTGCCGATGCCGACCGATGAGCATCAGAGCATGCTGGCCCATCTGTACGAGGTCTTGTCCAGCTTCCTGCGAGGCCGGGGCGGGAAGGTCCTCTTTGCACCGTTGCGGCTCCGCATCCGCGAAGGCAAGTTCCGTGAGCCCGATCTCGTGGCCGTTCGCGACGCTGGCGACACGCGCCGGCAGAGTCGTTTCTGGCTGGGGGCGGACCTCGTGGTCGAGATCGTGAGTCCCGATCACCCCGCCCGCGATCTGATCGACAAGCGCCTGGACTACGCCGAAGCCCGGATACCCGAGTACTGGATCGTCGATCCCCGTGCCCGGACCCTCACCGTCCTCGAGCTCGACGGTTCGGCGTACGCCGTGCGCGGAGTCCATCGGCGCGGCGCGCGCGCCGCATCGGTGTCGTTGGACGGGCTGTCGGTCGACGTCGACGCGATATTCGATGCCGCCGGCACACCGGGGGGGGCGGCGGATCCTACCGGTCACTGACCCGCTCCGCGAACGGCATCGATTCCCCGGCCGGCGACCCGTCACCGGGTCCCGGCGCCCTGGAACGCATCGGGGGCACGTTCACCGCCGCCGGCTCGGCCGGGGATCAGACGGCTCCCGCCGCGTGGAATCCCTCGATCTCCGCGTCTCCGTACCCCAGCTCCTCGAGCACGCCGCGCGTGTGCTGCCCGAGCACCGGGGGCGGCGTGCGGATGGCGCCGGGGGTGTCTCCGAGCTTGACCGGCACGCCGAGCTGCCGAATGGCGCCGGCTACGGGATGCTCGCTCGCGATGACCATCGCCCGTTCGACGATCTGCGGGTCCGAGAAGACCTCGGCCAGATTGCGGACACCGCCGCACGGAACGCCGGCCGCCTTGAGCTCGGCCAGCCACTCCGCCGCCGGCCGCGTCCGCAGCCGCTCGACGAGCAGCGCGTGGAGCTCGGCGCGGGCCGACACGCGGTCGCGGTTGGTCCGGAAGCGCGGGTCGTCGGCCAGGGCGTCGAGGCCGAGGACGCCGCAGAACGTCCGCCAGAGCTGGTCGTTGCCGGCCGCGACCACCAGATCGCCGTCGGCCGCCTCCAGCGTCTCGTACGGCGTGATCGTCGGGTGCCGGTTGCCGAGCCGCTCCGGCGCGGTCCCCGTGGCGAAGTAGATGCCGGCCTGGTAGGTGAGCAGCGCGGCGACGGCGTCGAGCATCCCGACGTCGACGAGCTGCCCGCGGCCGGTGCGGTGGCGGGCGAGGAGCGCCACCGCGACCCCGAATGCCGAGAACATGCCCGACGCGATGTCCGCGATGGCCACGCCCAGCCGATACCCGGGGCCGTCGTCGGAGCCGGTGATGCTCATCAGGCCGCCCTCGCCCTGCAGGACGGCGTCGTAGCCCGGCTCGCGCCGCCGCGGGCCGGTCTGGCCGAAGCCGGAAATCGAGCAGTAGACGAGGGCGGGGTGCCGGGCCGCGAGGTCGGCGTAGCCGAGCCCCATGCGGTCGAGCGTGCCGGGCCGGAAGTTCTCCACCAGCACATCGGCGCGCGCGATCAGCGCATCGAGGATGCGGCGGCCGTCCGGGTGCTTCAGGTTGAGCGTCACGCTCTCCTTGTTCCGGTTGATGCTGAGGAAGTAGGCGCTCTCCCCCTCCTGGAACGGCGGACCCCAGGCGCGGGTGTCGTCGCCCTTGCCGGGCTGCTCCACCTTGATGACGCGGGCGCCCATGTCGGCCAGCATCATCGTGCAATAGGGACCGGACAGGACGCGGGTCAGGTCGAGCACCGTCACGCCCTCAAGGGCGCCGGCGCCGGGGGCGGCGGCGGAGTCGGGTCGGGCGTTCGTGGTCTGGTCTTCGGTCATGGTCGGTGGAGCGTCATGAGGTCCGCGAGCAACGCGTAGGCCGTATGAGCCGGCCCGGACGCGGACTTGGTGATCTGAATGGTGCCCAGGAGATCGGTGTCGAGCGAGAGCCCCTTGGCGGTGTCGTCGAGGCGCGCGAGCGGGTCGTTCCCCGGCAACTCGACCGGGCGCACCGCCGCCGCGACGCGGCCGGCACGCCGTTCGGCGGAAGCGACCAGCTTGACGGCGCGTCCCGCGGCGCGCGCCGCCCGCGCGGACGCCGGATCGACGGCGCGCAGTCCCGTGCGGGCGACGTCGTGGGGCGTCAGGTCGGCGTCGAGCAGCACGTTGGCCAGGATGGCCGTCTTCGCCGCCGCGTCCCATCCGTCGACGTCGTGCGAGGCGTCGGCCTCCGCGATGCCGGCCGCCTGCATCTCCGCCACCGCCTCGTCCAGGGAACGGCCGCGGTCGATGGCGGACAGGACGTGGTTGGTGGTCGTGTTGACGATGCCCCGGAACGCCCGGACGGCAATGCCCGGCAGCGTGTCGCGGACGAGGCTGAAGACCGGCAGGCCGTCGAGCACGGCGCCCTCGAACCGGAAGCGGCCGCCCGCCCCGGCGGGCCGCGCGCCGGGCTCCCGCGCCCCGGCCCCCCCCCCCCGGGAGCCGCCCCCCCGCCGCGGCGGCCCGCGCGCGGAGCTCCCGCCACGCGAACGCCGCGGGTCCCTTGTTCGCCGTGACGACGTCGGCTCCGGCGTCGAGCGCGGCGCGCACATGATCGACGCCCGGCTGCCCGTCGGCCGGCCCGTACGGCGTGTTCTCGACCACGACCAGGCGCCGGCCTCCGCGGGTCCGTGAGTCCGCGCCCGCGGCGCGCGCCACGAGCTCGAGCGCCTCCGCCGGCGGCGGGGCCACCGGGCCCGGCGGGAGCGCGCGCGCAGCCGTGCCGCGCCGTCGCCACGCCGACGACGCGCGTCGCGAACGGCAGCCGGTCGCGCCGCGCCTCCAGCAGCTCGACGAAGCGTCTCGCCACGCCGCCGAAGCCCAGCAGGACCA
>MKWU01002244.1_pt1 | contig 29757 bp, 30 predicted proteins | sample 809101 | NCBI WGS metagenome assembly MKWU01 (sample SAMN05860141, study PRJNA318959) | sponge metagenome | host: Aplysina aerophoba | place: Slovenia: Piran, Adriatic Sea, Gulf of Piran | collected 2013-05-07
ACAATCGCACCAAAAAACAAGACGAGATCTTCAACGTCATCCAGGAGGCCAACCTCCAGGTCAGTCTTGCCTGGCGGTTACGCGAAGAATTCAAGGGAATCTTTGAATGTAAATCCTTCGCCGAAGCGAAGAAGTACTTTGAACTCTGGCTCGCCAGTGTTCAGGAAACGGCGGTGCAGGAAGTGATCCATATCGCAGAGATGTTTCAGCGACACTTTGACGGAGTTTGTAACGCACTGTGCCATAAACAGTCCAACGCCAAAGCAGAGCGAATCAATGGCAAAATTCAAGAAGTAAAAACCATCGGCAGGGGGTACAGAAAATTCGAAAACTTTAGAATCGCGATTCTCTTTTTCTGCGGAGGCCTAGACCTTTATCCACAACATTCGGGGTAGAACCCTTTTTTCATGTGATGAAGATCTCTGTAAAGATTTCGCCAATGTCAGAGTAATCCCCAAAATTGGTAGGCAAAAACGTCGCTCTGTCCCCGGTCTTGATGATGGATTCCCCGACGACACCACCAAAGCAGGCAAGAGAAAAAGTTTCTGAACTCACGTAGATGTACTTTTTGCTGACATTTATAAGATATCCTGAGGCAGGTGTGTAAAGAATCCTCCGCTAGTGTAGCGCGTTATTAATTGGTAATTATGTACTTAAAAAATGCTTCGTGAGACTATCTTGCCCGACGAGTAATGCAACCTTGGAATCAGATGCCTCGACAGCTTTTCCGTAATGACTTGAAATATTAATGTCCGTCCGAATTGCTTTCAGAAGCTCCCGGAGTTGAGTAGGTGCCTCACCATCAGTAGTGAAGACATAATTGCAGAGGACTTTACAGTCGCGCTCCTGAAGTCCAGCACGACTGAACTATTGTTCTCGCCTCGCTTCAAAGTCGCCGCGATCTCCGAATGCGATAATCTCGAGACGAACATCTACGTTCAGATCTTCAAGCACCCGCGCCAGTTCCTTACGGGCTTCGAGGCGTTCTTCGTGCGCCTTCTTCAGTTCTAGTTTTACACCTGTGATTTTTCTTTTTACCTGCTCAAGATCCTGATCTACCTTTTGAAGTGAAGATTTCCTGCGTTCCAGTTGTGCTCGGCGCTGCAGGAGCTTTTCATATTCCACAAGTTCACCCCCCTTGCTCTTCCATATAATTCCCCACTCTACCAATCACTATACCTGTATTGCCGTGTAGGCAACTATAGGCTTGGGAATTTAATTCCCCCAGGCGACTGTCGTATGCACCCAACTAGATACCCAAGCGCCCTCTCACCGCATCCATTACGTCCTCATCGATCTCGAAACAACCATGTTCGAGAGCAAAATTCTCGACATTCCGCTTGACCATAGGTTGGATATAGCCTGGTATCGCTTCAATACGGGCCAGGGCTCCCTCCGTCCAAACGGGTTTTTCCGGTTCAGACTCCGCAGCACCGATCGCATCATTGACCATGCCTGTGAAGGGGCACTTGCCACCCGTACTGGGAGCTGGTCTTTCAGGCGAGACCTCCTGCCCCGATGCAAGATTTGATCGAAGGGTCTCCATTGGTTCCTCCGGTGCAGTTCGTCCACCGATCTTGACACCCAGCGAGCGAACCATCTGGGTCTCGGCCCTGTTGGTCAGCATCGCTGTCTGCATCGAACAGGTCGGACACTCATACACGATGGACATTGAGCCGTCAAATGGACCATGCGTGGACTTCAGCGCCATTGGCTGGTCACAGGAAATACACAAAAACTTCATTTTGATTGATTTTTTAGCCAGAAATGTACACGTTGGGCCACTTCCAGTATCGCATGGGCTGCCGGGTGTTCCGCATGCATCTCAATGTAGGATCTGCCAGTCTCCAAAAAATCGGCAAGCCCAACATTGAAAGGAATAGCTCCCAAATAGGGGACGCCATGCCGTCGAGCCAGTTCCTCTACCGTTTCAACCCCGATAAACACACGATCCTTATACCCACACTCCGGACAAACCATCGTGCTCATGTTCTCAACCAAGCCAACAACCTCCACCTCCGCGATGTTCAGTGCCATCGAAATCGAACGGGAAACAACCGTCATCGCCGTCTGTGATGCCGTAGAAACCACAACTGCACCCGTCAGATCCGGTAACAGGTCAGCCAAATTCTGAAACCGTTCGGCCCCAGGAGGCAAATCTATCAGCAGCACATCCAGATCGCCCCAATCCGTGTCCGAAAGCAATTCTCTAAGCGCGCTCATCTCGACCATTGAACGCCAGGTATAGGCACCCTGCTGGGATGGCGCTTCCCATACTAGCGGGGTTTCGTCCTCCGGCAAAAACATATCCATGGACATGACCGGCACACCATACGCATTACGGGCAGCAATCATTGCACCATTTTGCGACGACGGCTTATGGTCTTTTACTCCCATCATGCGCGCCATGCAAGGTCCATTCAAATCTGCATCCAATACTCCCGTACTCACACCTAGCCGGGTTAGCCCGTCCGCTAAACAGGCCGTCACTGTACTTTTGCCAACCCCTCCCTTTCCGCTCATCACTGCGAAAATACTCCCGATTCGCGCCAGACGCTCCTTTAGCCGATCGCGCTGCTGGGCAACCTGTCCCAGAACATCAGATCCCCCATCGGACGCTATATCGTGGTAGGTTTTCAGTTGTCAGAATCAGCTTTCGCTTGTTCCTGGATCATTTCCTCCATCAGTTTAATCCCCTCTTTGATTCCTTGCTCGGTAATTGCCAGCGTGATCAGTTTCGTCTTGGAGGTACGCGCTACCGATTCTATACGCTCCTTGGTACGTGTACGCATGAAGCCCTCAGGAACCCGTGTGAGCCTCGCTCGAGCATTTCTCGCCCATAAAAATTCTCCATCCTGTATCAGGTCCTGTGCAGCCTTTCTGGTTGGAACTTCACGTGAACCATCAGCATGCTCACCAACCGTCTTCAAGTGTCCTCCCGGTGTGAGATTTTGCAACTCTTCGGCATTACCGGTCAACACTGCACGCACCATACCGAGCGTGATCGTTGGTACACGCTGTACACGTGCACGTTTTTCAATCTGCGCTTTGGCTCGGCGCATCTGATAGCCGTCAGGAACAGAACGAAGTTCTTTTAACGCCTCCTTGGTCCATTTCAGGCGGACGTCATCAAAGGTTTGCTGCTCTTGTGAACCGCCTTCAAGTTTGGCCAACTGCACAATCGCTTCCTTATCCAGTTTCTGGAATGCCTCCGCAGGGCTACCGCACACGGCGCATCGTACAGGCTCAAAGTCACGTGCTGAATATCCACACTGGCTGCAAATCCATGTTACAGAATCCCTGTTCACGATTTCCTTGGCCGCGGTATCCTCTGCAATAATGCCCATCTTGATCATGGACGAGCGCGGCAGAATATTGCCCATGGCCTGTTCGACAATCTTGCGGGTGATCACCGAGTGTCCACGCTCCATGGCCCACCGGTGAATTGTCGTGCGTGCGATACCACGAGCGAAGTCGGGAGCAGTGTTCAAGAGACGTGTAGCAGGCTCCGTCCATAACATCGACTCCTCCGCACTCACGTCCACAGGAGGCACGTACCGCTTACTGGATAGCAAGATATTACAGGGCGCCTGGCGCAGGAGATTCTCAGTATTACTCCCGATGTCCATATCCTCATCACTGTGCACACCGATGCGTCCCAGAACCAACAACCACGGCTCTTCACGTCTGATGTACTGCAGCATCTTCTCGAATGCCTTGCCATCAAGTAATGTGATTTTAAGATCTACCTCTGCCTCATCCGCAATCCGCCTCGCAATGTCCAGATGTGACTGATAGATCTTGGCAAGTCCGGTATCAATAACCTCTTCGTGCAGCTGCTCCTGCTCCTTGAACCTGAAGACCTTTGATGCTTTTTCCGTCAACACATTAACAATGCTGTTGAACATTGCATAGTGCAGATAGGGATCATACACAGATACCGCTTCAACCTGACGTCCCGTCTTCTGACCAAGCGCAAGCGCAGTGCGCAAGCCCGCAAAAGATTCTGGACTGCCGTCAATTCCCACGACAATATTGCCCTCGGGCTTTCCGTCAACGCTAATCGTTTCTGGATCAAGGTTCTTGATCACCAAAGTATCCGTGCGTACCCGGCGTGTGACACGCTCACAAACACTCCCTATGGTGCTATCCTTGACTGCCCCCAAACCCAGTGCCCCCATGATCACAAGATCATAGTCACTTTCTTCAATGTCCTCAGCGATCACCTTCCAGTTCTTACCGTCATACATCTTCGGTTCAAACGGAACACCGGCAGCTTTACAACGCTCTTCTGCCACGACCAGATAAGAATCACTGATGAGTTCGAGCCCCATTGTGATCAATGTGTCGTGAATCTTGCGCTGCTTCTCCATCGCTTCCTCAATCAGGTACTCCTCTGGAAGCGTGTATTCCATTTGTTTGAAGCGATAGTCATGCATACGCGCCGCGTACGCATGACTCGCTACTACCGTCGAATCAAACTGTCCCGCAAGGGTTACCGCCATATCAACGGCACTGAGCGAATGCTCAGAATTATCAACCGGTACGAAAATCTTCTTGTACATAAGCATCAGCGCGTACACCACGCATCAATAGACATAGGGGATTCGATCACGCACGTAACGAAGTCTATCAATCACATAATCCATTTCCGGGCGATCACTAATAGCGGCCACGTTTAATAACGCAGCGTCAAGAAAAGCTTCACATGAACCTCTCTCTTCTTCATCTGCCTCCTCCACACAGGCAATAAACCGTCTGAGTTCAAACCGTGTTTTAACCAATTGGTTACGCGTATCCGAGGAGATCTCCTCAACTGCAATGTGTCGAGAAAGGCGCCTGACCTCCAATCCAAGGATTGGAGGCACCATCTGACGAAACTGCTGCCAGGGGAGATATTGAATTTCGTTTTCAACCATTGGCAGTGGGCGTAATGGTCGAGATAGGCTCTTCTTCCGTTTCGGGGACCGGCTGAATCGCATCAACCTCACAGAAGGCCAAGCACTCCATAAAATCTGTACACTCGGGCTCAATCACGTAGATCGGATCGTCAACCCTTATAGCCTCAATTGGACACATATCTACACAATCACCACATGCCGTACATTCCTGCGTAATATGGAACGGCATAATCTAAACGAGATGTGTGGGTTTTCGTGAAAAGACGGGGGCTGCGCCAAATGCCTTGGCCCGCTGCATACCACTGAGTGCGCCATTCATGACCTCAGTGGTAATACTTGATACCCCCTTGTTGCGAGCATACGCTTCGACGCCTTTCCGGGTCTTGTTGCGAATGAACGAAATAGGAATCCGCATAAGACGCTCCTGGGCAGCCTGATCCCACCGCAGTACAGCCTCCGGCAAAGCTGTGCCTGTAGGTTGATAGGCACAGGCAGGATCTTCTGCCAAATAATCTCCTGTGGCTGCAAAGGCCCGACACCGACAGCCTCCGCACAGGTCTTTGAACTCGCATGCACCGCAGCGCCCTTTCAGGTTCGCGGTTTCCCTGAGCTCCGCGAAAACAGAGGAATTATCCCATATGGTCGTGAAAGACTCCTCCAGCACACTTCCAGCCACGACATCCATGTAGGGGCAAGGCGTGACATTTCCTTCCGGTGTAATTCTGCAATATTCTGTTGCGGCCATGCATCCACCACTTTCGAGCCCTCCACGCCCCATAGCGTAGGCAATCTGCTTGAACTGTGGCGCACACTTGCTACGTACTAACATGGGGCGATAGTCCTCCTGCAGGTCGACCAATCGTGTAAGCATAGCTTCTGTCGCCGCAGCCGAGAGATCGGTCATACCCTGCCCCCGCCCGGTCTGCACCAGAAAATACAGATTGAACGACCACGCCCCATGATCCCGCGCAAAATCCAGGAGCGCAGAAATCTCATCGTAATTCTCTTCCATTACCGTAGTCTGCACGAGTACTTCCAGCCCCTCTTCTTGACAAATATCCAGCGCACGTACTGAATGCTGCCACGCATTGCGTCCACCCCTGAATGCGTTGTGGCGATCTGGATCAGCGGAATCTATACTGATCCCGACTCCTTTGACACCACATTCGATCATCTTGCGAGCAACAGCACGAGTCACAAGTACTCCGTTTGTGCCCATCACAACCCACATGCCCATAGAGCTTGCTGCCTCTGCAAGATGGTAGATATCTTTTCGCAGGAGTGGCTCTCCCCCTGTCAGAATCAGCATTTCGGTACCAAGAGTCCGCATTTCACCAAGCAATGCAAGGCATTCATCGGTGGTCAACTCCCGATCAGCTGCACGTCCAGCAGACAGATAGCAATGTGGACACTGTAGGTTACACTTTTTGGTCAGGTTCCACGATACGAGCGACGGTATGTACGTCCTCCTGTCCACTGCTTAAGCGGTTTTCCTGCGACGTGCCCGCAGATTTACCAAGGCCACAATCAACAACTCTGCACCCAATACAATCAGGAACCACTTTGCCATGGGGAGTACCGCAGATTGCGCCTCCATTGGTTCCAGATACAAATGATACCACGCCGAAAGCCCGCGTTTATTACCTCGCTCCCCACTAAATCCGTCCCACACGGTAAACGAAATCGGAACAAAGGTCGCTTCCGGCATAGTCAACCCTCCCTGGTTACGGGGACCCTTGAATTGGACAGTCCAAACCCCATCCTCATAGCTGGCAGACCTTTCCAGAGCGATCCCGTTATCAGCTATCCTTCCTGCCCCCTGCCCCGTTAATACCGCGGCTGAATCCGTGGCAAGATCTGTGTACCAGATACTCATCGGAAACCTGCTATCTCCAAACATGAAGTACGGACGTTCCAATCCCTCTGGCGTACGAGACGGCAGGAGCGCTGCCACCGCATCCGACCAGCCATCCATTGTGGTATCCGGCTGTGCTGGATCAAACATTGGCACTTCAATACCCGGGTTATTCATGCCTTCGGTTTCCGCAGTCATATCGTGCCACCGGAGCTGGATAGCTATCTCTGAATCGTTGTAAACCGCTCTCACGCTTATTCCATTGACGCCGGGATAGAAAGCACGTCCGGGTTCAATTACCTGCCCAACGATTGGGAAATATGTTTCCGGTACTCCTTCAAACAGGCTTTCGCCCAGCACAAGCTCACTTGGCTGCCCCTGCACAATAACCGTCGTACCATAATCCGGGGTATCTCTAGACAGCGACCACACATAATCCACCAACGCCCACCGATCCTCCTCGTCGATCGTCTGCTCATACGAAGGCATTGGCGTGCCATTCAAGCCGGTCATAAAGGTTCGATATACATCCTCACGCGTAGCACTGGCTCTGAATGTCCAGCGCTTGGTCATGTCTGCCGCACGGATAGGATATCCCCAGTCATCCACGAGTTCTGGAGCACTCTCGCCATTGCCGCGGCCGTTCTCGCCATGACAGTCGGCACATTGATTGGCTTCAAAAACTTCTCGCCCACGTGCCAGATGATCCGGATCTGCTGAATAGGCTGGCGCACGCGGAATCTCTACCACGGTAGGATTGCCATACGGCCCGTCAAAAGCTGACTCGAACGTCTTGAGGTAATAGGCCAGGTTGGTGATTTCCGTCTCTGACAAGATTCCCTCCCAGGCGGGCATGCTCGTGTACGGCATCCCGAGGCGAATACTCCGCTTAATATCTTCGGTAGTCGGAAGCTCACCGCTCGCTGTCGAACGAAACTTATAGTTGCCTGAAGTGAAATCTCGGGGCGTCGGGCGTAGGTAAGGGGTAGCTACGGCACTGGCATCTCCCTCATAGCCATGGCAGTGCGCACATTTGATATCATATACTTCCTTACCCTCAGCGCGTTGCGCCTCAGTGCCAAGATCGTTTTCCTGCTGTGCAACCACAGGATAAGCGGTGTACATCAGCAATAAAGTCAGCAAAATTCGCATCCTCGTCATCGGTTAATGCGGCATACCCTGCGCTCGTGGTTCGAATCCGGTGAATTCATACAGAAATATGATCACATCCCAAATTTCCTCTTGCGTAAGAAAATCCTCCCATGCCGGCATTGCGCTCGACCATGGCGTCGATTCCGACGGTAGTCCCGGAGCTCCTTTAGCAATGCGCCAGAACAGATAGGACTCCTGGAGCATTGCTATCGTCGTTGCATCATTGAAGTTTGCCGGGAGCGGATCATAACCATGCGCAAACATCCCGGCTCCCTGCATATTGTCCCCGTGACAATAGAAACAGTTTTCGAAATATATCCGTCGTCCATTGGCAACATGCTCTGCAAAAGCCGCTTCATCCGTATGTTGAAGCTCACGGATGGGGTTATTGGCTGTTGTCAGATCAATCGCGGTGCCCTCAAAGGTTATGGAGGACGGGGGCGGTGGGTGTATCGTACGACCGCTGGAAGGTGGCTGCGGCGCCTCGTTCATGCTGACATAGGTCCAGGCAGCTACTGCCGCTGGAATCGCAAACAGAACAATCAGCAGTGCGACCCGATACTGGCGGGCTACCATAAAGCGCACAATAGAGTCCTGGGCCTGTTTCAGCTCTTCGTTATCCGCCGACAGGTAAGCAACCAGTGCAATCGTGATGATCGCCATGAACAGCAGGATAATTGAATTTGGCAGAGGCGGGTTGATACCGTACGAGAAAGCGGCCCACAGGGCAACCCACCATATCCCCATCCAAGCCAGGCGGTTAAGCTTGACCCAGCGCGTAACCACGAACTGGATCAGAACCATCGCTGCCGCTATCGCAAGAAATACAAAAAGATTCATGGTGCAAACAATATCGATTCAGTAAGCCTACAGCGTGGCCAGATACTCTACCAAGGCCTGCAATTCCGAAGCAGACACCTGTTCACGAAAACCGTTTGCATCAAGCATGACGGTCATAACACCTGCAACATAGCCCTCAGTTACTGTTGCGTCCGGATCTACAATAGCCTCGTAGATCTCTGCTTTGGACATACGTCCTCCCAAGCCTTGAAGCGTTGGCCCGGCACCTGCTGTACCATCCAGGGAATGACATGTGTTACACAGGTACGCAGTGAACAGTGTTTCTGCATCCCGATTCCCTCCTACCGCTACCGGAGCAACGTCCTGTGATGCAGGTGCCTGCCCCTGCCATTCCAGTTGAGTGTCCATCGTGACCGTTGGCGTCCCACCAAGAGATTGCAAATAGGCGATCACGGTGAGTATCTCTTGATCTGAAAGTGCAATCGGGGGACGGGCCACGTTGGGCATTCCAGCCACATAACCTTCCAAAACGTACGCATTCGGATCATACATGGACTCGGCCAAATACTCAACATCACTTTGCCCCTCAACACGTTCTCCAGCTATAGCCCCAATACCGGCCAGATCAGGAAAACGTAATCCGGTTCCATGATCACCCATGGTATGGCATGTTAGGCAGGTTCCTTTGCCTGCCACAATTTCCTCACCAATTGGAATCATCTCCTCAATGGTAAGGTTGGCAGCAATCTCAATGTCCTCAGGTGGCTCTGTTCGCTTCTGCGGTACCCACAAACTGACGTACCAATAGAAAACGCTGACCACAATGGTGAATCCAAATATTTTCAGGGCCTGTTTCACGGGACTACCTGCTAGTCTGTTGGTTTTTTAAGAGTCTTCTGTAGGTGCGGATGCCTTCGCTCTGACCCATCGTGATCCCGATTTAGGCTCCCAATCCTTTCGACCGGAGAGCCCAGCCAGGAAGAAAACAATCGCAATCAATAGGAAGAAGACAATAACAATCGCGCTCACAACACCACCGGCAAAACCCAGTGTGGGTGTAAACGCATCTACGGACGTGTCACGCATCACACCATACACATGCCAATGCTGACGCATACCCGCGCGAACATAGCCCATGAGGCCCATCAGCCAGGTAAACGTGATCGCCAGGAAGAAAAGGGCATACTGAGATCGGGCCGAAATTTTACCCCACACGATTTCCCCGCGGGACTTTGCATTCTTGAACAAGAAAATATCAATGACCGTCACGGAAACCATCGCAAACAGTACAGACATTACCTGCGGCCGACTCAGTCCAATACGCGTTTGTGCGTCCACAAAATATCCGTACACCCCCAGAAATACGACATAGATCACTACTGCAGCAAATATGCCGAATTGTACCCAGTTCCCGGTCTTGGCCCACGAAACTATAGCCTCCTTGTTCGCACGCCGATAGAGCAGAAAGCTGACATAGGTCGTGAGTATGAGTAGGTTAACCGCTGTATTCTTCGCGCTCATCACACCCAGCACATTCAATATGGGATGATGCGAGCCACCCATTGCACGGGCCTCCTCCACCGTTGCAACAAGCGAATGTGGTGTTGCCCACACGATAAAACAAAGCGTAATGATTCCTAGAAGGTACTTGATAAACCCTCGGAAGCGTTCCGCGCCCGGTATTCGGGCCATACTGAGCCACAGATAATAATTGGCCGCCAGGAACAGGTTACCGATAAGTACCGCCTGCACGATAAACAACCACGAAAATGTACCTCCCATCAACGTGATTCCAAGGCTCTGGTCGTACGCATAAATCTCCACACCCAACCAGTAACCCGCAAACGGGAGAGGCAGCAGTGCACAAATAGCCACAAAAATACCTATGTACCCCATCCAGTCGTAATGAGCCCGGGCTTCCAATGTCTTTGCGCCCAAAAATTTGAATGCACCGTAAGCTGCCCCGATAGCCCCACCGAAAGCCACGTTAGCAATAATCCGGTGGATATTGATGGGCATCCAGATATAATTATTGATCGCCTCCCAGATATTGGTCAGATTGCCCATTTCGTCAATTCCGTTGGGCGTGTTCATGAACGTCAGCCAGGCATTGGCAATGAACATGATCGCTGTGCCCACAATGTTGAGCATCAGCCCCAAGAATAAGTGCAACCGGGGAGAGAGCTTCCCCCAGCCGTAGTAATACGCGTAGAGGAAAAAAGCTTCGAGGAAGAACAGCAGGACGTACGGTAAAAAGGTCCAACTGAATATCTTCACCAGGTATTGAGTGAGCGCCGGATAAAAAACGATCAGAGCGAAGGTGAGCAGCGCACCTAAGGTTGCCGTGAATGAGAACGACACCGAAAGCAGTTTCGTGAAATCGTATGCCAATTGGTCATAACGCTTGTCCCCCGTCTTGTAACCGATGAACTCAATGACGAGTGCGAAAATGGGAACTGCCAGCACGAACGCTGCAAACATCAAATGCAACTCGGCAACCGCCCACATGAGCACACGACTGCTTATGAAGGGCAGCGCCCTGTACTCAGGATCGGCCTCCTGGGGAGCAGCCCAGACCGGCTCAGAACACAGAGCCACTAGCACCAGTACGAGGATTCCCAGGGGAAGCCTCAGCAACCACGACCTTCGATCAATTGTTAGCATTGCAGTTATCGGACAGACAGCACACTAAGTGAGTATCATCAGCAAAAAAGCAGGAACCGGAAAATAAACAATGATCTTCAAATTGCATCTCTCAAGATGGTGCAGAATAGGTATTTTTGGGTTGCGTAGCCCAAATTAGTTATTATTAACGTCCCAAGGTAAAAAAGATTATAGAATGCTCCAAAAATTTGACGCGTGGCTTGACGAATATCGTGAAATTGCCTTTGACCTGATTCGTATCTATCTGGGCATCGGCCTGTTTGCACGAGGGATTCTTTTTCTGTTTGACGCATCAACACTCGTGGCGCTTTTGCCATCGGGAGCGCCGGGATGGCTGTCCGAAAGCTGGACCCACCTCTTCGTGGCTGGTTTTCATATGGCTGGCGGACTCCTGATCACGGCTGGGTTCTGGACGCGCATCGCCGCCCTCTCCCAGGTTCCAATCCTGTTTGGAGCAGTTTTTCTGAGTCTGGGAAGTTTGTTTTCGGCAAACCAGTCACTGGAGCTGTCTTCGCTGGTACTCTTCATGTTGCTCTTGGTCGTGATCTGTGGATCAGGGAACTGGAGCCTGGATCGACTGATCGGGACTCCCCCAAATGATTTACGGCAAGTACTGGCCAGATTGTATCGCTTCCGTGCACATGCCTTTGATCTTCTGCGCATGTATCTGGGACTCGGCCTGCTTATCCGAGGGATGCTCTTCATCGCAGATGCAAACAGCTTCCTGGACCTCATCGGCGCGAATTCATCAGCTATGCTGCGGTCTACTGTTTTGCTACACTACGTTGCATTGTCGCATTTGTTGGGCGGATTCATGCTGCTGACCGGACTACTTTCACGCGTCGGTGCACTGATCCAGATCCCAATCCTCGTGGGTGCAGTATTTGTTGAAGAGATGGCCGGAGGGCTTACTGCAGGCACACAGGGCTTCGAGATCGCCATGCTGACCCTGTTCCTGCTAATCCTGATCTTTCTGTACGGATCCGGAGAGCTTTCCAGCGATCACTATTTCTTCAAGCGAACCAGCGGACCTACACCAACGCGCACCACAGTAACCGGACAGGCAGCGGAAATTCTTGACCAGGATGTACCGAAGGATCGTGAATTTGCCAATCCCGTCGACATTCTTGCAGTCCCGGAAGCACTGACCTCCGAGGAGTCCATCAAGGAAATAATGTCCAACCCCTATATCGTATCCCAGGCACGATACAGTTTTTGGGGCTGGGCTATGTTCCTAATGGACGTCACACCGCAACCAAAAGAAATTGTCTTCCGGGATGTTCACAGTGGGCAAATCCTGCGTCGCAGCAAGGATCCAAACGTTATCAAACAATTCAGGTACCGATAACCCCCGCGCTTCGGAGATACTGATCTTCTTTTCTGCGCATGATTCGTGCACCTTTGGGGGTATCGTCTTCATACCCCAGGAGGTGAAGCACGCCGTGCACGATGTATCGGCAGGCCTCTTCGATATAAGTGGCACCGTAGGTATGACAATGGATTAGCGCAAAATCCAAACTCACATAGATCTCGCCGTCTATCGCCGTTCCGTCACCGAGCGAAAAACTCAGAACATCCGTGTCATAATCTGCATTCTTCCATGCCCTGTTCATCTCACGCAGCTGTTCAGCACTCATGAGGGTGACCTCCAGTTGCCGGATACGCTGACCTTCTCCCTTCTCCACCTGGCAAACTAGGTGCCATACGAGATCTGGATCCAAATCAAGCTGTTGATGAGCAATAGAGACTGTTATCTCACCCTCCAACGCGTCGTCAATCGGATCGGGCCAGTGATCAGGTGGGGTTTCCATCCTCATCATCGAATGCGAAACCTTCCAAGGCCCCTTCAGCCATCAGGAAAGAAATCACACTGTTCGAAATCTGCCGGGGCATTTTGGTGTAATCCATGTCCAGCAGACGTCGGTCATAATTGGCATAAAACTGACACCAGGCTGTGGCCTGCACAATGAGCGCGTTCACGACATTGTCCCCCTTCGCATAGAAGATTACCTCCTGAAACTCCTCCTCAGCTACAAGGCCAGTACATCCGACCAGGTGAAGCTGTCCACTCACCGTTTCGGCTGTCACAATGTGACCGGGAATTTCCCCCTTGAGCTCTCCTGGAAATTCAACATCTATTGAGATCTCCAGGTTGATGGTCTGGCCGAGCTCTTCGTTAGTGACCTCGTAGCATACAACCTGATCCTGCCGTTTGGGCACTGCACCCAGCGCACGACCAATCCGTTCAAAATCATGTTCCTGAAACTGAAACGCCATGTTCGATACCAGCTGATCTGATCCTCAAGCTACTGAAGTTCGTCTTGTAATCCCGAGTCCTGTACGACAGATTCCTGTGTTGATATCCCCACAGCATTCCCGGAGCTGTCAAAAATAGTTCCTTCCGGCAGCCCCATCATCAATGCACGCATTTGATCCGCAGTAACGTTTGCCTCTTCCCCGAAATCTTCACGAATATTGTTCTCAAACGCCGCTGCCCCCTCGTAATCCCCCGCCTGTACATACGCTCTGCGTATTGCATCCACCAAGGCGTAGGTCATCTCATTCATACTCTGAGAGTTGTTGGTTGATCGTAACCTGTGCCTGGTGAGGGGTTCGGCATGTTGAAGGATTTTCAACGCCCTTGTGTACTCACCTGCCTGCTGATAAACCCGCGACGTGTACATGAAAGAAACGAAATCTCCCGGGATCGTCGTGAACGGGATTTTTTCCATCAGCCCGTCCATAAGGGCAATGCCCTCCTCCACTCGGCCAGCCTCAATCAGCGCTGCTGCAGTCTGAGCAAAAACATTCCTGTAGTTGTCCACCATACGCCGAATATTAGCATCATAGTAGACCTTTGGGTTATCAAGGTTCCTGAACCTGAAAGTCTTCAACCGCTCTGGGGTCACGCCAAGATCAATCCGCCCCTGAGGATTTTCGTGATGTATCGGAACGATACGTAACGACTGTCCTTCCAGCTGGAAATAATTCTGTAGGTCAAGACGTCCGTCGGACGCCACGGTTACAGCAAAGTACACGGGGCGTTTCCATCCATCAGCAGCTGCTCCAGCAATTATATTCAGTGCGGCCCAGTCTGCACCATATAGGAGATACCTTGTTTCGCCTGTCTGCGGATCCGTGCCGAATGGCCGACCACGCAACATCCAGGTCATCGCACTGTCGATCATGCTCCTGTCGGACTGGCCGATGAATACTTCTGATTCCTCAGAAAAGAGCTCTGGGTCAACCGGCAACTGTATTGTCCTCGGCTCCCATAGGCTGGCACCGAGATCATCTATGTCTCTTTCAGACAGGTTTATGGGTAAAGGGGCAGATTCCCGTGAAGACTGGTTTTTCAGTTGCCGCACGTACCATGGTGTATTCAGCAGTGAGAGGTTTGCAACGCGTACATCCCTTCGAATACCTTCGACTTCCTGCGCATACCAGAGAGGAAAAGTATCATTGTCACCATTCGTGAACAGGACCGCATCCGATGCAACACTCATCAGCATATTATGCGCGTAATCGGGCGCAACGTAACGACCGGACCGATCATGGTCGTCAAAATTCTCGAAAGCCATCCAACCGGGAACAGCTATGAAAACTACCGCAGCAACAACCCAGATTATATTGCGGAACGCATCGCCTATTGCGTCCTGTGCAAGCCGAAGAAATCCACTGGCTCCTATTCCAATCCACAGACTGAAAGCAAAAAAGCTCGCGACATACGAATAATCCCGCTCCCGCGGCTGCAGCGGTGTCTGATTGAGATAGAGAATGATACCTATACCGGTGACCAAAAACAGGACGAGCACACTGAATGCACGCCGCCAGTCCCTGCGGAAGTGGTAAAACATTCCAAAGAAACCCAATAGTAGGGGCAGCGCAAAATATCTATTGCGACTTGCTTTTTCGCTGGGAGTCTGCTGCAGTGTTTCGCTTGGACCCTCAATAAATGTAATTCCCGTTATTGGTCGCGCTCCTTCAACGTCACTCTCCCGTCCGGAGAAATTCCATAGGAAATAACGCAGGTACATATGCCCCAACTGGTACTTCCAGAAGAACTCCCTGTCGGAGTCATAGCGCCGATAGACATTTACGTGCTGCGGCGCAGGTGAATATCGTCTTGGAAACAATTTTTCGTTGTTCTCATCGAAACCACCGGTCGCATTATTGAAACTTGGGCCACTCAAAAGTTTGGTTTCTCCGTACTGCTCACGCTCCAGATAGGATACAATTGCTTCTGGAGTTTCGGGATCATTTTCATCAATGGGCGGATCAGCCGCGCTGCGAATAAAGATGACTGCGTAGCTGGAGTACCCGACCAGCACCATAAGCAGACATACAGCAACAAGGTTGGCAGTCTGTTTTTGCCGTGTATGCGTTATCCACACTGCTGCAACAACTCCAAGAGCCACCAGCAGCAACACGATCAATGGTTGTCCGATTTCTCCTGCGATACCAGGCAATTTTTGTACAATTCCCGGGTAAATAACGAGAAAAGCAACGGACGCTATTACCAGAGTTAGCGAAATAGCCTGCCATCGCTTCCCGGACTTCCAGCTAGGCTGTCCCTGAACATCCCATTCTTTACGGTCGTACTCGACAAAAAAGAATATCAATGCAATGAAAAAGAGTGCCAGTAAACTCAAGAGGTGTACACCGATAGCCAACCCAAACAAATAGGCTACCAGTACAAGAATCCGGTTTGCCCCTAATCCCAAGCGATCACGCGTATTGGCAAGTTCCTCCCGCGCAAGATCGCTCCACTTCATGATCAGCCAAACTACGAGTGCAGTGAAGAGCATAGACATCGCATACACTTCCGCCTCCACTGCATTAAACCAGAATGAATCCGTCACTGCAAACGTGCAGGCCCCAACCACTCCACCGAACCGATGAAAAAAGGTCGCCGAGACAGGCCCCTTATTACCTGCACGCGTGTTCGGACTAAACTCCCGGAGCAATCGAACGATGATCCAATACGTCAGCAGTATAGTGAATGCACTGGAAAATACTGAAACCAGATTGACCGACAGTGCAATCAACTCTGAAGGAACAAACATGGAAAAAAGCCGCCCGACTAACATATAGAAGGGAGCCCCGGGAGGATGCGATACCTGCAGTCCGTGCGCAATCGCAATAAACTCCCCTGCATCCCAAAAACTCGCTGTGGGGGCAACAGTCAGTAGGTACAGTACCAGCGCATACGCAAATACTCCGATAGATATAAATAGGCCTGCACCTTTAAATTTCATGCTGCGATTGCCATGTTTTGAACGCGAAAAACAGAGCCAGTGTAACTACGGACTGGAACGCGTGTTGCCGGATCGAGTGTTAAAGGTAAATTGTTCACAAGCTACAGTCCGAATATGTAGCTTTTTGCCACGTTATGACTGCGCTGCCAAATTCCCAAACATGCCTACACAGGCAACACCCGAATACGGAGTAACTGGAATGTTCGGGTATTTGCAGTCTTGGAAACACAGGTGCCTGGTCCTGCACGAGTAGTCTGGACTCGAAACATGAACATTATTCATCGTATGGTCCTACATCAGCTTCCCGGCCCGTTTCTGGGTTGGTTGGGAACGCTGCTTTTTTTGCTGTTCATGCAGTTTCTCATCAAGTTTTTGCCGGAACTGACAGGCCGGGACTTGCCATTTGGACTCGTGTTGGAACTTATCGCCTACAACTTGGCCTACATGGTTGTCTTATCTGTGCCCATGTCGGCACTTTTGACTTCCCTGATGGTCTTCGGCTCATTGGCTGAATCGCGCACGTGGGTGGTCATCCGTAATTGCGGTATTACGCTGTGGGGTCTGACCTGGCCAGTATTTGCTGCGGCCATCCTCCTCACCTGGGGCATGGTATACTTTAACAACGTGTTGCTGCCGGAATCAAACTTCAGGGCACGTAACATGTGGGAAACGATCCGCACTGCTCGACCAGGATTCGACCTGGAGCCTGGTGTGTTCTACCAAGAGATCGATGAATACAGCATTCTGGTCGGCGAGCGGGATGGCAACCTTCTTCAAGACATTCTTATCTACGACTACACTCAAGGGGGCACCAATGGTGCAACTATCCGGGCAAACAGGGGGAACCTGGTTCCACTTGGAAACGCTGTGAACCTGATTCTGACCGATGGCGAGATGCACAGACTCACCCGCCGATCCAATTTAAAAGGGACTGAACGGTATGAGAAACTGACCTTCGAGCGCCTTCAACTGCGCCTAGACCTCAGTGAGCTTGGTTTTCAGATGCGTGATCCGTCCACCGGGTATCGGTCAGATCGATCAACACCCATGGACCGTATGCTCAGCATCGTGGACTCTCTCGAGATCCGATTGTCAGAACAGGAATCTGAGCTACGCAGCAGTATGCCAGTGCCGCCCCCTGAACAAGAACCTAACGTTGCGCCTACGGATGTTTCTCCCGAGAGCCCCGTAGAATGGCTTCGCGGTGAATCATCTACTGCCTCAACGTTCGGGGCTAACCCAGCAGACTCGACAGTAATAGTGCCTCGTGCCGTCCTCAGTGGTTTGACCGAAGATCAAATCAAGCGTACATACCAGCGTGCACGTGATTACGGCCGAGATGCCCGAAGTTCTATTGGCAGTAAAGGCCGAAACCTGGCGCGTACGGCATCGGCCATCAACCGCTATAAGGTCGAAATTCACAAGAAGTATTCGATTTCCGTCGCATGCTTCATTTTCGTCCTTATTGGCATACCACTTGGCTTGAGTATTCGCCGGGGCGGTCTTGGAACAGCCGGCATTGTAGCGGTCGGCATTTTCCTCTTCTATTGGGTCACACTGGTTCAGGGAGAGAAGTTGGCAGACAGAGGGCTGCTCAGCCCTTGGATAGGCATGTGGTGCGCAAACATTATTATTGGCATAGTGGGGATCTGGCTCTTCGCAAGGATTGCCTTTGACGTGAGGGCCCGACCACACTATACCGGTAAGGTAGTATTAAGACATCTTACCGCAAAAACGAAATAGATCGCTGGTATGCGTTGTTAGGGACGGGCTGTATATGATTTGGTTGGCATCCCCAAACCGATAACGGCCTGCGTATGCCCTATTGACGTATGGGGATTATAAATCAAGGTGAAAACCCATGGGTTTAACCTCGCTTTCAATTTCACGGGTCATAGGGGTCTCCAATGAGAACGCCCCTCGCCGTGCAGATGCCCCAATCCCGGAGGCCTCGTTCTGTTTGCAGACATGTTCGGTCTGCATTATCCGCCGGATACTATCCGGCCCAGTGCGTTCGTATGCACACCGTGTTAAGAGAAGGTTCCCCCTGCACCTTTATTTATAAATGGGAATTATAAAGTAAGGTGAACCACATTGATGGTCTCCTTGCTTTCAATTTCACGGGTCGTAGGGGTCTCCAACGAGAACGCCCCTCGCCGCGCAGATGCCCCAATCCCGAAGGCCTCGATCTGTGTGCAGACATATTCGGTCTGCAGTATCCGGCGGATTCATGCCCAACCAAGTGCATCCGTATACACACCGGGGACGAGAATGGTTCCATGATTCACCTTGCTTCATAATTCCCTTATAAATCCCCAAACGAACGGTAGCGGGCGAGAAGGCGATGAGTTTTGCGAGTCTGATGGAAAAACTCTCTGGACTGTGCCGCCTGGTTGTCGTTCCGACAATTGGCACAGACGCTACACCCGAAGTGGTTATGATAGAAAAGATCAGTGCCACACAAAAGCGTGCGTTCAAACTCTTGAACATCAAACTTTTGTAGTCATTCGGCTCACAGGACCGAAACAAAATCCTGCCGTATCCCCCGATCGCGGTAATCAATTTTTCAAAAAAACTCGATTTCCTGGGAAATATTGTACCTTTGAGAAAACAAAAAGGGGGGAAGTTCAGATATATCCAGACAATTTGGCAGTCGTTCTACGGAACCTGCAACGTCCTGAATCCGTCCAAGCCGTACCACGGCACAAGACTACGACCATCAAGGTCAATTCACACGAACTTCGAAGCTGCTTCGCAAGAAGGAGCGCACAGCGGACGAAGCAAACGAACTCACAGAAATTATCAGTGAAATGGCATCATCAAATATAATTGCTCAATTCGAGGCCAAGCTGGATGCCCAAACATCAAAGATCAACGTGCTGATCTGGGTAATCGGATTTGCAACGGTAATCCTATCGGCGGTGATTACCCTGAACAGCATCTTCAGTTAGCCCCCTGTACACCCTTGGGATCCGGTGATGCGCTGTCCCGTTTCCTGGGCTTGAGTAGCCACGCACGGAAGCGCGACCATAATAGTGACTGGTTCTACCGCGAATGTTGTGGATAGAGGTCTAGGCCTCCACAGAAAAAAGGATTGCAGATCTGAAGTTTTCGAATTTTCTGTATCCTCTGCCGATCGTTTTAACCTCCTGGATCTTCCCATTGATTCGCTCAGCTCTGGCATTGGATTGTTCATGACAAAGGGCATTACACACGCCTTGGAGGAGTCATTTGAAGGTCTCGGCTACCTTCAGGATATCTTTTACGGCCGCCGCTTTCACACTGGTAAGCCAGAATTCAAAGTACTTCTTTGCTTCGTTGAATGAAGCGCATTCAAAGATGGCCTTGAATTCTTCGCGCAACCGCTAGGCGACGCTCACCTGCAAGTTGGCTTCTTGGATTACTTTGAAGATTTCGTCTTGCTTTTGCGTTCAATGCTGTTCGTTTTTCAAGAGCGCATAACGACTGTGTTTGAGTTCCGCATGCTGTTTCACCTCCCTGCGGCGAACCTGATCAAGCCCTTTGTTGAGGTACTGGATCAAATGAAATCGATCGTGGATCAGACGGGCCTTGGGGAATAACTCCCGGACCGTGGTGATGTAGGCCTTCCACATATCCGTCGTAATGGTCCTAATCTGTCCCTTTTTCTCTGCCAAAAAGCGATTTAACAGGACTTTTGGGCAGACTTTGTCCCGACCTTCCCCAACATCAATGACCACGCCACGCGCCGCATCACTGACAATGGTTGCGTAGGTATGCCCACGCTGAAAAGGCCTTCTCATCTACGCTCACATGCACAATATCGTCCAGCGATCTCCGCTTCACCCCACGCGCTACGCTGCGGTGCATGATGCGATTGACCGTGTCAAACTTACTACGAAGTAGCTTTGCCGTCTTCGTTTGGTTCTTGGTCGCTTTTAGCAAGTTAATCGTCCAGCGCTCAAACGCATCCGTAAACCGGTTCGAGGCACTCGCCCAAGGCGTCTTAATCGTCCGCACACCCACGGAAGACTTGATCCGAGAAATCCGACAATGAACAAAACACTTGAATTCATAGCAATCCAAGTGGCGCTAAGTTCGCACTTTCCGATGATCATAGAGCGTCCCTGGTTCTCCCGTCTCGGGGCAAACCAACGCACCCCCTGAATGCGAAACGTAGATGTCAATCTGCTGGATCTGTTCATCCAGTAGTACCTTGTCAATCTTCCAGTCATCCCCCAATCCCAAGGTGAGCCGCGTCAAATCCAGATAAGATTCCATTGATTGTGCTATATTTTGGTAAGGCCCAAATTTAATCATTCCACACGAATTGCGGGAGAACCTAATGACTAATACGAATCGCATGGGAACTCCATTGTTAAGATTGATTGACTGCTCGGCCTTCCAATGTACCCCAAAGCTTGAAACATGCACAATTGTAAGGTTAATGTTGGGAACGGTGGTCGCACGCAGCGTTTCAGCCGCCGAACCATATCACCAGGAGGTGCCGAATGCGACAACGGGTGCACCTTGACCTGGACACCATATCCGCCATTGCGTGCTGGTGGGTATGGATTCCCGCTACGCCGGTTGTTACGCCTACGATCGAACCACCACGCGCCAACGCCCGGACGGAACCCTACGGTATCCGAAATTGCCAAGGGACCAGTAGATGGTGTGTATTCCAGAGGTCCATGTAGACTATATTGACTGGGGGGGATATCTGCAAAATCAGGAACCATTGCACAAAAAACCGCAAAGAACTCACCGCCGAACTCAACATTTCGGTGAGTTCTGTAAGCCGACTTGCTCAGGAAACCAAAGGGGTCGAACGCTATGTGCTTCCTGGAAGAAAACGCTCGAATGTAATGTATCGAATCACACCCGAAACCCAAACTAAACACACGATGTCGTTATGAACCCCACAGTTCGCATTCAGCCTCCAAAGACAATGGCATCAATTAGGCATGTAGCGAAGACACATATAATGCACGGCCGCAGTACGGTCTGGCATCTGGGCAGTCTCGCGTTTCTCATGGCATGGATCGCGATTGCATCGGAGCCGATATTGGCCCAAGATGACACCGCGGCGCCCTCGTCCGCGCAGGCGGATACGACCACGGCCAGTTGCCTGATTCATAATTTGTCCGACATGGCGGAATCGGATGCCCAAACGGTGGCGCTATTGGTGTGCCAGGCACTGCGAAGAAGAGGCATTGACGTAGGGGAGCCGGTATACGAGGTTCCCGATACGGCCAATGTCTACCGCGTGGGAGTACACTTCCTGGGAGAAGAGGTGTTGCTGCGAGTAAGCCACGAGATTCCTGTGGGCACGATCCTTCGCGAGCGACAAGTCAGGCTGGTCTCGATCGAAGAGGCGTTTGAAGCTGCCGGACGGCTGGTAGCAGCCTTGGACAGTGAGGAGACAGTAGAATCCACGGCTACAATGGAAACTCTGATCACAGAAGATCTGGAGGCGGACATCAGTTTGTGGGCATTCGGATTGGCCGCCGCGGTTGCACCAGGAGAAAATGCCACGCCGGCTCCCGGCTTCTTGATGGGGTGGCACTATGAAACACCGCGATTTGGCATCTTTGCCGACTTTCTTGTTGTGGACAATGGCAGCGAAAAGAACCGCTTCCAGTATGGAACGATCACGGTCGGCGGAAAATACTTCCTACTTGACAAGGCCGTAGCGCCTTGGATCAGCGGCGGAGCATCCATGCTGTTTGCGACCCAGTCTGATGCGTTTGTGCAAGATGGAGCGGGGATCGGGGTCTTCGGTGCAGTCGGACTTGAAGTATTTCGCTTCAATCAAAACAGGCTGGCGATAGAACTTCGGCTCAATCTACCCTTCTCCAAATTGCCGCATGATGAGGCGGAGGAGGAGTACGAACCTTTCTACTGCGATTCTGATGATGACTTCTGGGCCGATCAGAGAAGAAGAGATTGTAACAATAATGACCGGTATGCAGGACCGGATCGTTACGTGGCACCAATGAGCCTGAGTATCGTCTACCTGTGGTAGCTGCAGGACTTCAGACTCGTTGTCCGCAATATGCGTACTGGTTAATTTTGCGACCGTAGTGCTGCTTTCGCCTACGGGTTGCCTTTTTTTCGTCAGCGCACACGCTGAATGAGGGTCCTTCCACTGGTCCTGGTTCTTTCTGCACCGGCGACCCTGGTGCAGAAAGAGTTGACATTCGAGACCAACGTGGTCGTGTGGTCCAGTTTGCTCCCGGTGTCTTCATGGCCGACTAGGCCGCCAGCACCGAGCTGCGGGACTTTGCCTGGAGGGCAGCCCGGTTCGAAGTGCGCCTGATTGAGCACGCGTATCCGTTTCCGGATCATGTGGAGCCCACGCCAAAGATCCGGCGCAACCTGATGGCACTGCGCCGCACGTACTATGTGCGCTTTAACGCCGGCGCCTTACCGAAGAGATAGCCGCCAATCTGACTGCGGCGCAGGGCGTGGGATGTGGTCAAGAGCGAAAGCGGAGCGTCGCACGTGGTTATTGCAATTATGGGCGGCGGCGAATGACATCACGAGGATCCACTAAACGGGTTATCCCGAACACCAAAGCCATATCTGATTAACGCCAGCCGCTAACATTTTACCAATCATTTGAACCAAAACGGCACTGCAGTGGTCGAATAGGCCCCGAAGGCTATACAGAACCCGACTCAGGTTTGGACCAAATGGGCCCCTTATCGGATGGCTACCTATTGACCAACCCGCCGAGACATTCGTCCAGAGTACCGCTCTGCGAAAATGTGTACAATCGACCATACGTGCGAATAATTGGTTAGAGGTTGGTCGGCGCATCTATACTATACGAAGACGGCCCCCAGTGCAATCATAGGAACCATCTGACCACTTGATGCTCTACTTGGTACCCACTCCCATCGGGAATTTGTCTGACGTTACATTCCGTGCGATAGAGATACTGGGGACAGTTGACCTTGTGGCTTGTGAGGATACCCGGCGTTCCTCTATCCTTCTCACGCACTACGGTATTGACACGCCAATGATCAGCTACCATGACCATAATGAGCGTAAGCGTGCACCGCAACTGATAGAACGAATGGAGACCGGACAACAGATAGCTCTGATCAGTGATGCGGGTTCACCTGGACTGAGTGATCCCGGTTTTTATCTAGTTCGCTTATGCTGGGAGAAAAACATCCCTGTGCAAGCACTACCCGGCCCCACTGCACTGATTCCTGCACTCACCACCAGTGGACTGCCTTCTGAACGCTTTGTGTTTGAGGGCTTCCTGCCCCACAAAAAAGGCCGCAATCAACGCCTGGAAGCAATCCGTGCAGAAACGCGCACAATTGTACTCTACGAGAGTCCACACCGGCTTGTCCGCACGCTGACTGATCTGGTAAACTCTCTGGGACCCGAACGTACCGGGGCAGTTGCCCGGGAGCTAACCAAAAAATTCGAGGAGGTCCATCGGACGAATCTGCAAAAACTGCTTGAATATTTTCGTGATAAGAACACAATCAAGGGGGAGTTCGTGATTATTATTGCACCCCCTACATTTACCTGAACCCATATGCCCACCGTACACGTCAAACCATTCACGTTCAGTGATTTTGCCACTAACTGCTATGTCTGCGATAGTGACGGGGAAGCTGTCATCGTGGATGCAAGCTGCTCGACCGACGAAGAGACCTCGGAACTTGTCAACTATATCAACTCGAACAATCTCAACGTGCGGCATCTGTTACTCACACACGCACACATCGACCACATCTTGGGGTGCAACACTTTGGCAAAACAGTTCAACCTTTCATGGCAAGCCCATCGAGATACATCTATCTGGCTTGCCGGGGCACCAGCTCAAGCATTACTGTACGGCATACGGATGGTACGCCCACCTAAAGCCGGTAGCTGGTTAGATGAAGGGGATATTATACAATTTGGCAATGCTCAATGGCACATCCTGCACACACCTGGACATGCACCTGGCTCCATCTGTTTTGTAGATGACGCCAACGGCTTTGTTATCGTCGGTGATGTACTGTTTAATCAATCCATCGGAAGAACAGACTTGCCAGGCGGAAATATGGGAACCCTCATGGCGTCCATTTTCCAAAAGCTGTTCACTCTGCCGAATGACATGTTAGTCTATTCAGGTCATGGCCCGCCTACCACAATCGGTGCTGAACGCTCGCAAAATCCGTTTCTGGTGTAGTGGGCTACAGTAGATTCTCTTCAAGTGTGTCATCGATCATGACCCTCACCTCCTGATCTGTCGGCCGATTGTCCAAACTCATAATGGAGTTGTATACCAGTTCTCCCATATGCTTGCACGTAGCGTATCGATCATCCCCGTAGAATTTATCTAGGCTTGCTGCCAACTGGCGCACATCACCTGGATTAGCAATTTTATCTTTCCGCATCACTTCCAGTAGCGCCTCCACACGCCCGTCACTAACACTGACACGATGGGCCATCAGTGCCCGTTCCTCTCTGCGATATTGTGCCACTACCGTCGGGGCGAGTACTTCCTGGACCGCTTTCATCAAGGGAGCATTGGCAGTGTAAGCTTGTGGGCGGTAGACTTCAATATTCCGGTGGTGACTCTGCTGATCAAAATCGATAGCCCGAAACCGATAGTGATGCTTCTCAAAGTCCCGCGTAATGTTAACAACAAAGTTGCCCGTATGCATATCGCCAAGCAACTGTAAAAGACAGCGCGTGTCGAATTTGATAAACTGCTTGGACAACCGTACGAGATCGAAGCGGTTCTCCGGCATATCATTCGCCAGAAATACATCTCCTGGCACTCCCACGATATGCTCTTCTATTGTAGTATCGCCCCGAACGAAGTAGTGAATCCGGCTCGGTGAAAGCAGGTGTTCCAGCTCCAGACCATAAATACGGTTCGCATCAGTTTTCTTGACGTAATAGTAGTCGCAGTTCTCGTTGAGTGCATTGACAATCCTTACCCTGTATGGCTTTGTATTCCCGTACACGCACAGATCAACCCGATCTACATACAGGTGTTGCACGATTGAAAGATCCCCGTGGGCTTTCAGGTCAGCGTAGGTTACGACAAGGTCATCATTGATTTCCCGTTGCTCGCTGGGGGGATAAAACACACTCATCCAGAGTGTATCCTTGCCATCCTCATCGTATAGCGGCACTCCTTCGACATATCGGCTGAGATCCTGATAACGAACTCCCCTTGTCTGAAACCTGCCATAACGCCTCAGGTATCCTCCGAGAGGTTTATTTACCGGGTAGAATGCTTTCTTTCGACTTACCAGATGCCGATTAAGTCGAGCCACGTTCGAATCAGAGTTCTCCATACGATCAAAAGCTTTGTTTCCGGCGGGAACCCCGTCGTTCAGTCCATCCCGAACCTCCTAGATACCAGAAGCAGGGAGACCTCGCGAAAAGCCCACTACAATAACCAAGATGCTTAGCAATCGTTCGAACGTATATACGCTGACTGGATGTCCCACAGAAAATCGGTTATCTATGCAGACTCATGGACTCGGCTACTCTCCATATCACGTTTGGTACCCCTCCTGAGATCCCTGGGAAGCATTTGGTCGATTTCATCGTCAGAAAAAGTCATCTCTTCATATTTCTGGAGGGCCTTCTGCGCTTTTTTGTAAGCTCGTGAGGTTGTACTCTGTGCTCCAGAGTAGATACCATATAGCTCTTTAAGCAACGCATCTCGGCGAGCCATGATGTTATCCAGTGACTCCCGTCCAGACCGTAAGTCAGTGATAAGCGAGAGGTACTTCTCGCGGATATGCCACAGATCAACGGCCGCGCGGCGGTGCTTCTGTACCAGTTCGCCGAGATCAGAATTCTTGGTGTAGGTGTTCAGGCCCAGCAAGACCGTTGAAACAACAACACCGACCATGATGCCGATCTCCTCTTCGCCGAAGATCGCGGTAAGAAAGCCCGCCGTAGTGATCGACGAGAGCACGATTTGAAACACTTTTATCCGTTCGAGGCGCTTGACAAAAATATCCGCACATTTTTCGTGCGTTTTATGAGAGTAGACAACGCGGCCGTAACAGTCGCGCACTTGGCTTTCGATCGGGTCACGGGAATCCATACTCTGTTAATTAGGAAATGACGTGCCAAAAATCTCACGCCATTTCTTCTTGGCCGACGGTTTACGTCCTGCTTTTCCGTACTTGATCGCCTCAAGTGCAATGTTCCGGCAGCGTTTGGCTTTGTACTGGAACTGTCCCCTACCTATGTGAACCTGCTGCCCGCTGCCCGGTGCCCTCCAGTATTTCTGATCAATATCTTGTTCGGCCATGTGTTCGAAGAAATCGCGGCACATCCAGTCATAGTATCGGAATGACTTGTCGCGGTACTCCCAGTCTTTTATGAATTGGTAAGCCAGCGTGTCAATGAGTAGTCCGCCAATTGGTACCCGCCGCTTTCTCTTCCACGATCTCATCATTCGACAGAGCGGGACGAGGTTGTTATTGCACGCACTATTTCGTTCACGAATCGCCTCAATCTCTGGCCTCGGGTTCGTCATCCTCCAGCTTCCTCCGTTATTGGAATCAGGATAGATGTAGTGGCCATCCCTTTTGAGAAATCCGGGAACCAGTTCAAATGTGCTCCTATCACTGAAGGGGATTTCAATGACTTGGCCATTCGCACCGATTTTCGTCCTAGAATAAGTCCGTTTGACCGAAGTGCGCACGCCCTGCAGCAGAGCTGACTGCCCGTTCCCACTATAGCTGTCGTATTGCCTGAAAACCGAATCCGGCAACTGGAAAATCATATCCACGTCGCTTGTGCCGTGAACCGCGGTATTGCGACCATAGGATCCAACCAGAAGGCTGTGAGATTTCTCAGAATTTGTTTCCCAGAAGTCCGTGTTGAGCCTCTTTGTGATAGCCTTGTAGCGCGTGGATATCGTGTCTGAATTCTGGACTTGGATATTACTGCAAAAAGTGCTAAACCAATTGGCAAATCCCATTACAGTCCGTATTTCTCATATTCACGTTTATAGCATTGATCAGCATGCTTTATCGTCGGCATAAACATTGGTAATCACAATAGGGAGACGCTTTTTCCGTTCCACCACCACTAAGCCCACACTACACAAGCCTTTACTTAAACAGTGATCAGACTTCAGACGATCTCTAACTGCATCTTCAAGATCTAGGTCATCCAGCAATTCAAGATCGAAGTGCACTTCTTCCGAAACATCTACTCCTCTGTTTTCTAGTGCAAAATGGAGCTCGGACGGTTGACTGTCAAAGTAGTCCTGATGACGTCTGATTTCATCAAACAGTCTATCTGCATACAGCCTACACCATGTGCTCGAACCATCCATCATAATTCCCCCACCGAGTGGCCTGACAGCTTGACCGCCAAGTTCTGGGGCATGATTAGCGTTCTTTCTCCTGAGTTCCTTTTTCTGTTCATCAGATATTTTAACCCCTGTTACACCTGATATAACAAGGGGTTTTACCAATTCTGGCCAATTTGAGTAGATGATTTTAAGCAAATCCTGATGAACCCACTCGAGTCCCTGAGGATCACGGTGTGGTCTTACATCAACAAAGTACGCTTGGTCTTGAGTTACGTGTGCAAAAAGTAAATAGTCCGATCGGCGTACAAAGCCAGTCGAGTCGGTATCTCGGCAAAGATGGAAGTGGTGCATTCCGAAATCCCAGAGCAACTTGTCGGGAATCCTCTGATCTTCGGGAGGACGCTTTATATGCTTGCTCAAAAACCGCGTCACATCTCCTCCACATGACAATAGTCGTTGAAGCTGAAAAACCGTGTCTCGCGCTTCCAGTGCCGTATTATGAAGTTCTGGATTTGTTGTTTGCGAGAGTTTCTCCAGGGAATAATGTATCTCGTTAGAGAGATGAACCGTACGACGCACTGGGGCAATGTGTCGTTTCAGCATCTCGCAGTATCGTACCAAGAGCTCCCTGGCATCCATGTCCTCCGCATTGCATTCAATGGCATACTTCTTAAACCTACGAAGGATAATATCTTCAAGATCAGGCTCGAAACTCACCGTCATATCCTCATATAGCGCCGAAATGAATCCTGTACTGCTTTCTTATTGCGCATTTGCCCGGCCATCGGAGAACATTTCTGCCTGCTCGAGTACTGTTTTCGTTGCTTTCTCCTGTTTATCCGGTGGATAGCCATATCTTCGCAGATTCCGCTTTATCAAGCGCCGAAGATTGGCGCGCACATCCTCACGAAATGTCCAGTCAATCCTGACGTTGTCGCGCACAGTTTGAACCAGTTTGCGGGCAATGTTGCAGAGAATCTCGTCACCCAACACCTGAACTGCACTGTCATTAGTTTCGAGTGCATCGTAGAACGCCAGTTCGTCTTCCGAGAGCCCAAGCTCTTCGCCACGAGCATTCGCTTCTCGCATCTCCCGTGCAAGCTGGATCAGTTCCTCAATGATCTGTGCAGCTTCTACAGCACGATTCTGATAGCGACGAATTGTCTGCTCCAGCATTTCAGTAAAAGATCTAGCTTGAACAATATTCTTTTTTCGGCGCGCCTTAATCTCACCTTTCAGAAGTTTCCGCAGCAGTTCTACAGCAAGATTGGGTCTGTGCATGTCGCGAACTTCGTTCAGAAAATCGTCGGACAAGATCGAAACATCTGGCTTCGGGAGCCCGGCTGAGGCAAATACATCCAGTATCCCGTCCGGTACTACGGCCCGGGAGACAATCTGACGCATGGCATGATCCAGTTCCTCATCAGTTTTGCCCTCAGACGATGCGCGTTTTGACAGCGCTACCTGCACGGCTTGGAAAAAGACCACATCATCACGCACGCGATCGGTCTCCTCATGTGGAACAGCTAAAGTAAAAGCGGCTCTTCACTTTTATGAGTGGGGAGCCTGTTTTTGGAGGCCTTCGGGGTACAGATCCAGTCCTCCGAGATAGAAGTAAATTGCATTGGCAAACCGCTTTGTGTTTCGGAATCCACGCGCACGAACTTTAATGGTTTTGATGCGGCTATTTATGCTTTCAGCTGGGCCATTACTAACTTTTAGAACGATCGCATTTATGATTCCCCATAGATGATTCTTAACCGTCTTGGCGGCTTTTTTCATGGGTTCAAGTCGACAACGCATGGCCCAGGATAACCAGCGCTTCCAGCCCTTGAG